>WNGF01005877.1_pt1 | contig 15418 bp, 14 predicted proteins | sample 5400641 | NCBI WGS metagenome assembly WNGF01 (sample SAMN13153371, study PRJNA577476) | soil metagenome | isolation source: 80 cm soil or saprolite under grassland replicate 2 | place: USA:California | collected 2016-06-15
GTTTTCCCGCGCCTTCCGCTCCGCGGCCTCGTTGAGCCCGGCAAGCATCCGGGCCGACTCGGCATTCACCAAATCCGCCGCGTCCTGCCGCCGCCCAGCCACCGCGGCCAGCCGCGGTGAACGCCCCGACCCGCTGAGCCGCTTCGCCGGTGCGCATCTGGGCAGCGCGGCGAGCCAGCGCAACCTCATCGGCCAGCCTCTCGGCCAGGCGGCGGGCATGCCCGGTCACCGACAGCCGCAGGTCTGCGGCGCGTCCCCGCTCCAGGTAGGCGGTAAAGTCTCTCGCGAACACCGCGAAGCCCGGATCGCCCCGCCCGGAAAGAGCCGCCCGCGCCGACATCGGGTAGACGCGCGCCGCCCGCCCAGTGGCCTCGCCGGCGACCCGGGCGGTGAACTCCAGCGCCTCGCCCAGCTCGCTGCCGCCATTGGCACCGGCACACCCCAGACCGCTCCCGCCGGCCCGGTCCATGCCGCGATCGCCAGCACCGGCCACGCTGAACTCCGCCAGGCTCCCCCGGGTGGTGTCGTATCCGGCCAGGTAATCCGCCTTGTTCAAGACCACGAACATGGTGACCGACAGCTCTGCCACGCGGGCCATCAGCTCCCGTTCGCTCGCCGACACCGGCGGGTCGGCGGTGAGCACGAACACCGCCGCGTCCATGGACTCAAGGGCCGCTTCCGCCTCGGCGGTGTTGTGCGCGTAGACAGGTGCCCGGGGTGTCCACCAGTTCCACCCCGCGGGCCAGTACCGGTGCGTTCGCCACGACGGTGGCCGACGCGAGCTTCCGGCGGTCGCCCGGGTTGCCCCGTTCGGTGACAAGGTCATCAAGCGCGGACAGCGGGAAGTTCTCCACCCGGCCGTCGCGGAAAACGGCGGTGACGCTCTCATCCGGCGCGTAACGCACCGTGGTGGCCAGGGAGGTCAGCGGCGTCACCCCCACCGGCAGCACCGCCCACCCCAGCAGCGCGTTGACCAGCGTGCTCTTGCCCCGCTTGGCCTCCCCCGCGACCAGCACCCGCAGCCGCCGTTGCCGCAGCCGCCCGCGCAGGCTGTCCAGCCCGACGTGGTCAGCCTCGCCGCACAAAGCAGATAGCTCATCCAGGGCCGCGAGAAGAGGGTCGGTCACTCCGGATGCGTGCACGCGGTCTCCTACCCTCACCAGGCAGGGACCCTTGGCGGCAGCGCCGCGGTTACCGGCGGGCCCCTCCGCCGTCCGTGCCTCTCAGCGTACTCAAGTCCCTGAATCCCAGCCACGTGTCACCCGAGGGGGACGGCGATGCCGATGCCAGAGCCTTACCTCGGCCGGTGCGGGCGGGGAGGAGGGGGCGGGGGTGGCATGGCACCGGCGCCGGGCGGGGTAGCGGGCCAGACCAAGAGCACCGGGGATGGGGCGTGGTCGACGACGAAACGGCTGGCCTTACCCAGGCTCTTGGGTCCGCGGTGGTAGCGGTCGCCGTCGCGGGCGAGAATCAGCAGGTCGGCGTCTTCAGCGGCAATGATCACCTCCCGTTCGACGTGACCGGTGCGCTGGAGCCTGGTGCAGGGGCGGCCCAGCCGCTGGGCTGCAGGTGGGTGCAGGCGTAGGCGTGCGGTTTCGGGCGGGCGCCCACCCGCGCGGCGGCGCCGATCACCACCGGCGTCAGCAGCACCACCGTGGCGTCCAGGCTCAGTACCGCCGTGGTCACCGACGCGATCACGAACACCAGCGCCAGCAGCCGCCGCGGGCGTTCCGCGCCGCGGCCCGACAGCAGCGCGCCAGCCGCGCGGAACAACCCCTCGTCGTCGCACAGCTGGGCGAGCACCAGCACCGCCGCCAGGAACCCGATCACCGGCGCGAGCCGCGCCGCCTCAGCCGCCGCCTGCTGCGATGAGACCGCGCCGGTGGCGATGACCAGGCCCGCAGCGGGAACCGCCGGCACCGCCTCCGGCCAGCCGCGAGGCCGCATCACCGCGAACGCCGGCACCCCGAGCAGCAGGGCGGCAGACACAGCCTCCGCGGCCGCCGTATTCAGGCCAGACCCTCCTCAGCACTGTCAATGATCCGCCCATGGCATCGAACCAGATCGGTCACACGCCCAGGACGCAGGGGCTCAGCGGCAGGTGGTACACCCGATCGGCCACTCGCTTCTGAGACATCCCAGGCAGGACTCCACCAGACCACGCCGTCCTGGGCGCTCCCCTCTTACTGCCCCTGGACGGCTGACGTGATTGATGGGGTTTGTGAGACTTGTGAGCGGTCCAGCTTGCATGCTGGAGGCGGTGATGTCGGTTTCATGCTTGGCGTGGGGTGGGGGCCATGACCCTAACAGTGCTGCGTGAGATCCCGATGACCGGCCAGGCTGCGGGCGGGGACAGACTACTGGAGTGGGCGGAGCGGTCGGGGCGCCGCCGCGTCGTGGGGCCACGCCATGGCGGGTTGCGGTTCGTGTTCTACGGCCGGGTGTCGACCGAGGATCATCAGGATCCGGTCACGTCCCGGGCGCGCCAGCGGGATCAGGCCGCTGCGCTGGTGGCGGGGTTCGGGTGGATCGTGGCGGAGTTCTTTGATGTGGGATGGAGCCGGGTGCTGCCGTGGGCGCGCCGCCCGCAGGCGGCGGCGCTGCTGGCGGCGCTGGCCGGCCCGGACCGCGGGTTCGACGCGATCGTGATCGGCGAGTACGAGCGGGCCTTTTACGGCAGCCAGTACGCCCTGATGGCCCCGCTGTTCGAGCACTACGGCGTGCAGTTGTGGATGCCCGAGGCCGGTGGGCGGGTGAATTTCCACGCCGAGGGCGATGAGCAGATGATGCTCGCACTGGGCGTGCAGTCCAAGCGGGAGATCACCCGCACCCGGATCCGGGTGCGCACCGCGATGGCCGCCCAGGCCCGCGATCAGGGCCGCTACCTCGGCGGCCGGCCACCGTATGGGTACCGGCTGGCCGACGCCGGACCCCACCCGAACACGGCACATGCTGCGTGGGGGAGACGCGCCCAGCGGCTGGAGCCAGACCCAGACACCGCGCCGGTGGTGAAGTGGATGTTCGCGCAGCGGCGGGCCGGGCACAGCCTGGCCCGGATCACCCGGGCGCTGAACGACGCCGGCATTCCCTGCCCGTCTGCGGCTGACCCGCGGCGTAACAGCCACCGGGCCGGGCAGGCGTGGACCCTGGGCACGGTGCGGGCGATCCTCGCCAACCCGCGCTACACCGGCCGGCAGGTGTGGAACCGGCAGCCTGCCAGCCACGACCTGATCGACCCCGCGAACACTGGCCCGGGCCACTGGCAGGTGCAGCGCTGGACCCTGCCCGACGGCTGGATCATCTCCGCCAGGCCCTCACACCCAGCGCTGGTCAGCGAGGAGGACTTCGTCGCGGTGCAGGGCCTCCGCGCCGAACGGGACACCGGCACGGCCGCCGGACGGCGGTACCTGCTGGCCGGGCTGCTGCGCTGCGGGATCTGCGGGCGGCGGCTGGAGTCCTGCTGGGCGAACAACCGGCCCGCCTACCGCTGCCGGCACGGGCATTCCAGCGCCGCCACGCCGGACCCGGCCCGGCCGAAGAACCTCTACATCCGCGAGGACCACATTCTCCCGCACGTGGCCGCCCTGCATGTTCTCCTGACCAGCACGGAACCCGCCGCCGGGCGCAGGAGGCGCCGCACCCAGCGTGGAATCGACGTCCCGCGCCCGGTCACCGAGGCGGACATCATCAGCTACCTGCGGTCCCGCGAGATCACTCTCACCTACCACCCGCAGACCGGAACCCTGCGGGCAAACACCCCGGAAGCCGTGACCACCGTGATCGGCCGCGCAAGCTAACACAAGGGCGCTGCGCGCCCACCAAGCGAAGGAACTCCGAGGGAAGGAGCGGCTCACCGGATAAATCGCCCGGCACCAGCGGAAGCCTGGGCCCGGGTGACGTCTTGTCATGCCCGGAAACAGATGTTCATGTACAAATATCGTGTCCGAGCCCGAGATGAACCTCTAGCACATCCCTTCACCATTACCCATGGCCTGCTGCTCGGCGCGGGAAGCCTACACCGCAGACCGGTGGATCCGCTGGACGACGATGGCAACCGTACTGCTATTGGCAGGAATTGCTGCGGTCGTGTCGTATACCCACATGCATATTCTCGCGCTGCAACATGGAGAAGGTGCGTGGGCGTCGGCGCTGATCCCGTTGTCGTGCGACGGGATGATTGTCGCCTCATCGAGGCGCTGTTGTCGGATTCGCGGCTTGGCGGCCGTGGCGGCGTCCTGCCCTGGACACTCCTGATCGTCGGCGCCCTGGCGAGCTTGGCCGCCAATATCGCGGTGGCCGAGCCAACCTTGATCGGCCGGGTTACCGCTGCCTGGCCCAGTTTTGCCTTGACCTGCAGCTATTAGCTGCTGATGCGGCAAATCCGGCAATCCGCCGCAACCCGCGCCCGCAGCGGAGCGCCACTGCATCCAATGGAGACAGGCGAATGCCACATCGAGGAACCGCTGCTTGAAAGCTCCCCACCGTTGCTGTCGCATGTACCTGTCGTAGCCAGGGCCGTCGATGGTCTTCCAGCGGGCGGGGCAGTGCCAGATGGCAGCCGGGCGCTTCAGCGACGGGCCTGGCAGTGGGCGTTGGCCAACCGCGGGCCGGACGGCTCTCTGCCGAGTGGGACTGAGGTGGCGCGGCAGTTCCGGCGCAGTGAGCGATGGGGGCGGCTGGTCAAGAACACCGGCCTCGCCGGCCAGTTCGCGACATGAGCAGCGGCGCAGTGGGCTCACACAGCGGACGGGGGCACCGCCGATATAGCGAACCGCGTGCGCACGGGGGGATCCGCACATTACGGGGGCCGCCGCACGGACGTTAGCGTACAATCCTGGATGAGTTCTTCCATTACGCCGCACAGTCATAAACTGATCGGGCGGGGGCAAGCACATGCTGCTTGTTTAGCGGGCTGAGCTGCCGTTTTTATTGCACCTGCATCTGTTACCCACCGGCTGGGGGAGCCATTGCGGCCGATGGGCGCGGGCACCGCACAGGAACATTGCACGTCCTTGCTTCGTGTGGCCGCAGCGGCGGGGCGGGCGGGGCCAGTTCGGTGGGTTTAACCCACCCGCAGTCCCCCTGTACAGCAATAACTTGTTGTGGTCGGGCCGCGTGTCCTCACAGACTGGAGCTGTGACTCCGCCCGTGAGCGCCGGGGGAGCAGCCGGGGTTGGCTCTTCGGGCCTGTCCGGGCCTGACTACGCGTGCGCCAACCGGACCGCCGCTACCCGTGACGACGATGTGGCCGGGCGATGGGTCGCTGTCGACGAATCGGGTTGGGACGGCGAACAGCTATATGGACGTGCCGACCGTTATCTGTCGATCGGATCGGTCGCGGTCGACGACGAGTCTGCGGCCCGGATCGTAGATCGTCTACGCCACGACACGGCACTCACGCAACCCCTGGAGTTGAAGTTCGCCCAGTTCGCAGGCTCAAAACGTAGCAACCGACTCGAGGCGCTCGCCGCTCTCCTGGCACCACAAGGGCCGCTGGACCGCCGGGCCCATGTCTATCTGGTGGACAAGCACTACTTCGTAACCGGAAAGATCATCGATCTGCTGCTCGAAGAGCATGCTTTCGCACGCGGAGTCAATCTGTACGAAGGTGGGCTCGCGCGGACGCTCGCTTGGACGCTATTCAACGAAGGCCCTCGTGCGCTTGGGCCCAAGGACTTCGACCGCCTGATTGCGACCATGGTCGGTTTCGCGTCGATGCGCAACCGGGAGGGTTCAGTGATCAGTGTCGACGTGCTGTTCGCAGAGATCGACCGGGCATGGGCACGGTCGCATCGTCGGCGAGTGACGGAAATCCTCTCGGCCTTGCGTCATACCCGGGCAGAGGCTGAGTACTACCTCAAGGTGCTCAAGGAGCCTGCGTACTCGTTGCCCGCCATGGAACCGCTGATCCCATGTCTTCCCGAAGTCGCCCACCTGTGGTCAAGGGAGATCGGCGGCTTGAGTGTGCTGGTTGACGAACATCGGGTGCTGACCGACACGGTACTGGACTTCATCGGCAAGGTCGCGGCCTCGGACATTCAACTAGCTGGGCCGTTCAAGGGCATCCGGAAGAGGGCCTGGGCAAAGGCCGTGCGCACTGTCGTACGTGGGGTCTCGCGAGATCATCCCTCTATTCAGCTTGCAGACCTGATTGCCGGCGCAGGTCAAGTGGTCGCCCGCCGCCATGCTGGCGTACCTTCAACGGCCGGTGAACGCCTCTACCCTCTCGTGGTTCCGCTGATCAGCGCTGAAAGTATCGTTCCCCATGATGACCCTGCCCGTTTTGCCGCCATTGATCGATGAGGCGGCTCACTGCAGTGGACGCCGGACCGGCAATCGAGTTGCCGACCGGGGCGGGCAAGGCTAATCGTGCTCTTGACATATGAGGCATGGCGCCAGGAGGGGGTGACGGTCGCTGTTCCAACCGGCAATGGGATTAGCCAGGCAGATGGAGGCCGAAAGGTGCGCTAGGTGTGCCAGTTGAACGCTTCGAGAGTTCGGGTCCTTCGACCCCACTGCCGAAGCGGCGTAGGTATGACAGGGCACAGACCATGGGCGTGATGAACTACTGGGGGATGTTCCACAGCGCTCGCCTGCTCGTGTTGCCGACGATACACACCTCGCCCGAGGCGGCGCTGGACTCCTTGTACTCCCTGGACATCGACCGCTTCGCGCATGTAGCGCTGTACGACACCCGTGATTCGCGCGCTCGCGGATCACTTCCCGACCACGCGACGTTCCAGGACGCGGCAGCGGACGTCACCTCGCGGGTCGGCAACGAGCTGGTTATTGCGGCGCGCAAGCGCTTGGACTGGTACAACTTAACTGTCTACTGTATTAGACGCTATTTTGTCTAGTAAGCTAGACTCGGCGCATGGTTCGAGGCATGAGGACAGCCGCTGAGGCGGAGAAGCTGCTGCGGACGGCCGCGCGCGGAGCCGGCAAGGGCTGGACGATCATGGAGGTCCCTGGAAGATGCGGAAGGCGGGGCAAGGGGTCGCACAAGATGGTCGGGCTGTACGACCAGGGCGGGATCATGCTGGCCTGGACAACCATCCCACAGCACCCTGGCGATCTCGCACCGGCTGTGACAAGGGAAATCGAGGCAACCTTCGAACCGCATCTGGGGAAGGGGTGGATGGACAAATGAAGCCGACATACGAAGTAAAGGCCTGGCAGGAAGACGACTGGTGGCTTGCCCGTGTCATCGCCTCCAGCGACGGCGCTGATTCCACGCCACTCAATGCCCTCACCCAGGCTCGCACATTGACCAGGATCGAGCCAATGGCCCGTGACCTCGTGGCGACGATTCTTGACGCCGATAAAGACTCCTTCGACATCGATCTTGAGTACGTCCTGCCGGACGACGTCGGCGAGCTTCTCTGCCAGGCCAAGGGCGCGCGCGCATGGCTTGACGCCGCCCAGGAACTGTGGCAGGAGCGGTCGACGGTCGCGGCCCGTGCCCTCGCCGACAAGGGATACTCTCTCCGGGAAACTGCGACGCTTCTTGGATTGTCTCACCAGCGAGTAGACCAGCTGCTCGCCGCGCATACGGACCTGGAACACAGCAAAATATATGTGTTCCAGGCAAAGAACTACCGGCACACCGGAAGAATTTCGTACCGGAACGAAGGGGAGCTTCCGCATGACATCGACGCGCTTCTAGTGCTTCGTGATCGAGTTGAGCGCCGCGATCAGTGGATTTCTTATACCGAAGAAGCCGATGAGCAGCTCGGACAGCTAATATCGGCATTTCTTGAGACTTGGCATCGCATATATCGCAGCTCTCTCCCAGCGTCTCCGCCTCGCGTACGCGCCTGGTTTCTCGCCCGAAAGCGCTTATGACGTATCCCACCCTGCCTACCCGAGGCGCCGCGTTCTGGCCGGTCGGTAACGGTGACTCGACAACTATTGCGGTCGATGACTGGCGTGTCATGCAGGTCGACCTCCATGACACAGCGGCCGCCGACGACGTCGGTGCCGTAGTCACTCCAGTGGTCGACCGACTCGCCGATACGCTGCCGGCGCTGAGCGACGGCACGCCCTACCTTGCCGTGTTCGCGCTGACCCACGGTGATCAGGACCACTGCTGCGGGTTTGGTGACCTGCTCGACAGCGACATCCTGATCGGGGAGCTGTGGGCGACTCCCCGGCTGTGGCGGGAACGGGCCGACGGCGACGAGCCGTGCGCTGACGCGCAGCGTTTCCACGACGAAGCCGACCGCCGCGTCACCGCGACGCTGAAGGCGGCCGCCGCGGGCCGCGAGCCGGCCAGCGGCGACCGGATCCGGATCATCGGCTACGACGAGGACCGGGAAGACCACCCGTATGCCGACCTGCCCGACAGGTACTTCACCTTCCCCGGGCAGCCGATCACCTCGCTCGACGGGGAAGACGTCAGCGGCCGGTTCGAGGCGTTCATCCACGCGCCGTTCCGCGATGACTGCGCCGGCGAACGCAACGAGACGTCGCTGGCGATGCAGGTCACCCTGCGCGCCGAGGACGGCACCGCTGGGCGGCTGCTGCTGCTTGGGGACCTGTCGTATGTCACCCTGAAGAAGATCTTCGACTACAGCGAATACCACCAGCGGCCCGAGCGGCTGGCGTGGGACGTCATGCTCGCCGCGCATCATTGCTCGAAGAAGGTCATGTACGCCCCCGGTGATGACGGCCAGGAAGAGCTGAAGCGGGATCTGCTCGACCAGTTCGAACGCCACGCCGGCGGCAACGCCTACGTGATCGCGAGTTCGTTGCCGTTCCGTGACGCCGACAAACCGAACGACAACCCGCCGCACCTGGCGGCTCGGGACCGCTACCAGGAAATCGTGCCGAATCCGGTGGTGTGCACCGGCGAGTACCCGGACTCTGACGCGGCGCGGCCGGTCGTGTTCGGCCTTGAGCCAGGCACCGGGCTGGTGCTACTCGACCCAGAAGACCTCGAAGAAGCCGCCCAGGCCACGAGGTCAGCCAGCGGCGCCGACGGCGCCCTGTTGGCTACGCTCGGTTGCATGGCGTTCGCTCCTCGCGTGGCATAGGGCGCTGCGATGCAGGTATCGGGGTGGCACTGCCGCCGTGCGCGAAGCCGTCGTGAGCGACAAGTGCACCGTGGCCTGGTTGGCGGCGGCCAGGCGATCGAGCGCTTCGCTTAGGAGTGTCAGGCCAGTTGCGGGCAGTACAGCGGCAGCAGTGACCGGATGAGTTGCTCGCCACGTGCGGACAGCAGGTCCAGGTTCTTTTGGCTCATCGCGGCGAAGTTGGTGCCGTAGGAGGCGACGGAGTCCCGGGGCACAAGGTCGGCGATGGGGACTGGGAGCCGGTCGTCGCGCATGCCGAGGTAGGCCATGACGAAGCCGTCGATGCGACCGTTGGCGGCCCATTCGTGCAGCCGTGCCCGGCCGGAGTCTTGGGCTTTGCGGTGCACGATATCGAAGGAACGAGCGACGCGGCGGGGCCAAAAGTGGGGTGAGCGTGGTTTGAGTTCCCCGCGGCCGGCGTCGCAGGAAATGATGTACCGCACGTTGTACACCTGGGGGGTGAACGCCGCGGACCGGCCGGGTTGGAGTACGGACAGGCCGAGGTTGTCGTAGATCCCGCCGTCGGCCAGCAGCACAGTGTGCCTTGCCGGGCGGTCGCCGCGGTCGAAGGTGAAGGTCCGCTCGATCGCGGGCAGCAGGAGCGGGAATGCGGCTGACGCCGCGACCGCGGTTGCGACAGGCATGGGCTCGATGATTGTGCCGAACCGTGAGCAGCTGCTGCGTGCGCTACCGAATCGCACCGCGTTGCCTGTTCGCAAGTCGGCCGCTGTAAGCACGGTATCCATGCCCTGATGGGTGACATCGGGCATGGTTGCTGTGCCGAAGGCCAGGTCTGCCAGCGCTGACGCGAGGCCGTCGGTGCGGTTCGCGCGGCGCGCCGCCACGGGTCGACAGCGGCCGGGCAAGCCGGGTGTGAGAGCTGACGCCGCTGCGCTGAGGTTGCGGATGACAGCCGATGGCCGTATCGCCCCGTCGCACGATCGCGAGCTGCAGCCCCCGCCGGAGCAGGAGCGTCGCCGCCTTGTCGAATTCCGCGAAGTCGGCCGGGCCATAGGCCCACAACGCGGCGAGCAGCGACCCGCCGGAGATGCCGGACACAACGCGAACCCGCCGGAGGAGATCACGGTCGTGCAGAGCACGCAGGCAGCCAAGGTGGAAGGCGGCCGCCCGCGACCCTCCGCCAGACAATGCAAGCCCGATCACTCGTTCGCTCATCCGCGGCTGCCTTTGCCACGTACCCGAAGCCACCGGAACATTGGCAGCCACTGCTCGCGTCGGCGCTGCCGTGCGGGCGAACGCGAGCCACCCGGCCACGAGAGCACATTCACCGAGGTGGATCGCGGCGCTTTCAGCGTATCGGCACCTGATGTACCGCCGGGGCGTTCCACGACCTGTGCGTACCAATCCGGGGAGGTTCCTGTCGCCAGCCATGGCTCCCAGCGCGCCGCCGCCCCTCCGGCGATCAGCAGCAGGGCTCGTGGCGGTGCCGTGCCGATTGGCAGAACCAGTTTGCGCATCCCGTCCTTGTCGGTCTGGCTGGGCGACGCGCAGCCGTACGGGTGTGAATGCCACATCCCGATGAAGGAGGTAACCCTCGCGGTTGCGTTCACCCGTGCTGTGATCCGCTGCTGCACGCCTTCGATGCCGTGCTCGAAGTGTGATGCCGACAGCAGTGAGTCCGGCGGTGGCCGGTCGCCTCGTCCACCCACACCACCCCGGCGGCGGGATCGAGCGCACCGAGCAGCGACCCGCCGGTCTCGATCCGCTTGGCGCGCACCCGCGCTCCCCGGCGCGCTTCGGCCCGCATCTCGGCGACAGCTTGTGCTGCCAGGCAGACTTCATACTGGCCATTTGCGGTCCGCACAACCACCTCAGTCGGCCAGCGGAACCACCGCGCAGGGCCGGGGACAGCTTCTCCTGGCGCCTGTGGCATCCGCACCACCAGCGCGGCCATGCCGTCATCGCGGGTCCCTGTGGCCAGGGCGTGCAGGATTCCGGTGAACAGCTGGCCCGCCAGGCCGGTGACGTCGGCGGCCGAGCCGGTGAAGGTGACATCGGAGCAGCCTGGCTCCGGCTGGAAGTGGGTGCGGCGCGGCGGGTCTGGGAAGAAGTCCTCAACGATGTCAGTCATGTCGCCGGTGGTGTCGGCGCGGGCGGTCAAGCTCAGCCGCCTCAGCACGTCTAGTCCCGCGCCGCTGGACCCGCGGTAGGAGATGGCCGCGATGCCGCGGCGCGTCGTGGCCGATCAGCAAGGTCGCCGAGGCAGGCCAGACGTCCCGCCGGGCCGCGCGCTGCCGCTCGATCAGCGTGCGCACGGTGCGGTCTGCCGTGGCGTCGATGACCAGATCGAAGCTGCCGGGCGCAAATTTAGCGTCGAACTCTGTGCTCACCACGTCGAGGCACCATGGTTCCACGGCCGCGTCCGGGCGGATCCGGCGCAGCCGTTCGGTGAGCACGAGCGCTTTCGGGCGGCCGATGTCGGCGTCCTGGTAGGGCTGGCGCACCAGGACGCCGGGGTGGACCACGCGCGCACGCACGCCTCGCTGATCGGCGCGCCCAGAGCACCGGCGCCGAGCACCAAGATACGTTTGCCTGTCAGCCATGACGCGGAGGTGGCAGCGTCGCGGGATGTCACGATCTCCGGCCGCGCCTCATACACCACCGCCCACGCCGTGTCGGCAGCCTCCAGCCAGTCCTGGCCGATCTTCAAGACCTCGCGGCCAAGACGCGCCAGCTCGGGCGATCCGGAATAGCGCTCCGGAACCATGCGCGCGATCTGCTCGGCCAGCGGCGGCAGCCGCCACACCGCCAGGTGCGTCACCCGGCCGGCCGCCCCGGCCACACCCCGGGCCGGTGTGCCCACGACAAGGTACAACGGCGGCGGGCCATTCGGATCGGCGACTGTCCCGTCGGCGGGCGCCGTGAGAACGCGGTTGATGCCCGCGACGACGCCGAGCGCCCCGAGGACGATCTCCGAATCAATGCCGTACGGCGTGAGCGCATGCACGAGCGCCGCAGCGTTATCGGGGTACTCGAAGGCCAAGGGGCGGGGCAGCATGACAGCGAACGCGAGCACGATGCCGGAGACGCCGTCAGCGTAGCCCGCGGCGGCCTGGGCTTGCTCGCTCGTGTGCGGCCAGGGCTCGTCAAGGCCGCGCCAGCCGACCAGGTCAGCCCGCCGGTCGCCGATGCGGCGAAGCACCGCAGCGCCCAGCCACGGCACGCCGCCTTCGGCACGAGGCGCGTCCGCGCGCGCCACCACCAGGCCGGCTTCGCCGCTCGGGTAGGCGACCGGCGGATGCAGCGGCTCGCCAGGCGCGTCCAGTTCGCCGGCTGCGGCGCGTTCCAGCCACAGCATGAGCCGTTCGATGAAGCCGGCCATGCCATCGGAAGGGTTCCACTCGGCTGACGGCGATATGTACAGGCATAGCTGCCGTCCCCATTGCACGTGTGGCGTGCCGGCCCAGCGGGTGTGCGGTGTCCGCACGAACGGGATGGCGAACGGGAACCTCCCTGGCACGCCGATGGTGAGCCGTTCCCGTGGCCGCAGCGGCACGCCGCCCGCGGCTGGCCGCAGGTTCGAGCAATCAACGATACGTCGATGAGCAGACGGCCTCGCTCGTGCCACGTGCGGATAATTCGCAGGGCCGGGCCGGCCGATGCCAGGCCGCGCAGTTCGGCGAGTGCCCGTTCCTGCCCGGCCGTCATCGAGGCCGGGGCCGTCACCCGAAACCGACGGTGGTGGCCGGTGCGGCGCCGGTTCCCCGTGCTCGCTCGACAGACTCGCGCACGGCGGCCGTGCCGCGCCGCTGAGCGCGCCGGGCTGCCCAGGCCGCGCTGGCCGCGAGCGCTGACCCGGCCAGCGCGGCGAGCAGGAGGCCGGAGCCGCCGGCCGACTTCGCGGCCTGGCCGGCTTCTTCAAGGTCTCCGGGATCGAGCAACACCAGCCCAGTGCCCGGTTCAAGGCCGAACACGATCGGCTGCGGCGCGCCGGGGGCTGGATACTCGCCGGTGCACACCACCGGATTCGGCACGATTTCCTCGTAGCGGTCCCGCGCCGCCAGGTGCGGCGGGTTGTCGCCAGGTGTATCGGTGTTACGGAACGGGAGCGAACTCGCGATCACGTAGGCGTTCTCGCCCGCGTGGCGTTCGAACTGGTCGAGTAAGTCCTGTTTCAGCTCTTCCTCCCCGTCAGCGCCGGGGGCGTACATCACCTTCTTCGAGCAATGGTGCGCCGCGAGCATGACGTCCCACGCCAGCCGTTCGGGCCGCTGGTGGTATTCGCTGTAGTCGAAGATCTTCTTCAGGGTCACATACGACAGGTCCCCGAGCAGCAGCAGCCGACCGGAGGTGCCGTCCTCGGCGCGCAATGTGACCTGCATCGCCAGCGACGTCTCGTTGCGTTCCCCGGCGCAGTCATCGCGGAACGGCGCGTGGATGAACGCCTCGAACCGGTCACTGACGTCTTCCCCGTCGAGCGATGTGATCGCCTGCCCGGGGAAGGTGAAGTACTTGTCGGGCAGGCCGGCGTAGGGATGATCTTCCCGGTCCTCGTCGTATCCGATGATCCGGATCCGGTCGCCGCTGGCCGGTTCGCCGCCCGCGGCGGCCGCCTTCAGCGTCGCGGTGACGCGGCGCTCGGCTTCCTCGTGGAAACGCTGCGCGTCCGGGCACGGCTCGTCGCCCTCGGCCCGTTCCCGCCACAGCCGCGGAGGCGGTCACTGCCTACGTCCGCGACGAGATGGGCCGCGCCGACGACCTAAAACGGGCCGGGGAGGGCCGGCGCGGGAATACGGTCGGGTTCGCGCTGACCGTTTTGCAGCGGCGATTGGCCTCCAGCCCGGAGGCGATCTGGCGTTCGCTTCAGCGGCGGCACAACCGTCTTACCGAACGGCTCCGCGTGCTGCGCGCCGCCCCGCAGGTGACACTCCCGCGGCGGGATGTTCCGCTGGGTGACATGTTCGGCGGCGTGGACCCGGCCGAGATCGATGACGCGCTGGATGAGTTCGGCGGCGCCGAGCTGGAGGATCTGGAAGAGGAGGTCGTGGACGCCGCAACCACGGCGCGCACGGCGGCCGAGCTGCGCGCCGAGCTATCCGTTCTGGATGATCTGGTGGAACAGGCGCGGAAGGTGCGGTTCGCCGACGCCGACCGCAAGTGGGCCGAGCTGCGGGACCTGCTGCAGGACGAGACGGCGATGCACGCCGCCGACGGCACCCGGCACAAGATCATCATTTTCACTGAGCACCGGGACACGCTGACGTATCTGGTGGCCAAGATCGGGACACTGCTGGGGCGGGCGGAGATGGTCGCGGCGATCCACGGCGGGGTGAGCCGGCAAGACCGCCGGGCAGTGCAGGACGCGTTCCGGCAGGACCCGCAGCTGTCGGTGCTGGTGGCCACCGACGCCGCTGGGGAGGGGCTGAACCTGCAGCGCGCGCACCTGATGGTCAATTACGACCTGCCGTGGAACCCGAACCGGATCGAGCAGCGGTTCGGCCGGATCCACCGGATCGGCCAGACCGAGGTGTGCCACCTGTGGAACCTGGTCGCCGCCGGCACCCGGGAGGGCGACGTCTACCAGCGGCTGCTGGAAAAGGTGGAGCAGCAGCGGCAAGCCTACCGGGGCAAGGTATTCGACGTGCTCGGTGAGGCGTTCGAAGGGGCGCCGCTGCGCAAGCTGCTGATCGACGCGATCCGTTACGGTGAGCGGCCGGAGATCCGGGCCAAGCTGTACCAGATCATCGAAGACCGCGTCGGTGAGGGCCTGGACAAGCTGCTGGCCGATCGGGCTCTGCACCACGACATGCTGAACGCCGCAGACGTCGAGCAGGTGCGGCTGCGCCTGGAGGAGGCGCGGGCGCGGCGGCTGCAGCCGCACTACATCTCCGCGTTCTTCCGTGCCGCGTTCACCGGGATGGGCGGGCGGATCAGCCGCCGCGAACCGGGCCGGTACGCGATATCGGGGGTGCCGGCGGCGCTGCGTGAGGCGCGTCATCCGGGTGGGCCGGTGCTGCCCCGCTATGAGCGCGTCACCTTCGACCGGGACGCGATCCGCCCGGACGGCGCGGACGGGCTTGCCCAGGCCGATCTGCTTGCGCCGGGTCATCCGCTGCTGGATGCAGTAGTGGACGCGACGATCGGCCGCTGCGCGGCCGCGGTCCAGCGGGGCGCGATCCTGGTCGACCGGCTGGATCCGGCCGAGGACCCGCGGGTGCTTGCCGCGTTCCGGATGGAGATCAGCGACGGGAACTCGCCGCCCCTGCCAGTGCTGCGCCGGTTCGAGTTCGCCGAGCTGTACGCCGACGGCCGGATCACGCCCGCCGGTCCCGCGCCATACCTGGACTACCAGCCGCTCACCGATGACGAGCGGCCACTGGTCG
>WNGF01010559.1_pt1 | contig 15417 bp, 19 predicted proteins | sample 5400641 | NCBI WGS metagenome assembly WNGF01 (sample SAMN13153371, study PRJNA577476) | soil metagenome | isolation source: 80 cm soil or saprolite under grassland replicate 2 | place: USA:California | collected 2016-06-15
GGCGAGGAACGCGAGCGCGTCGAGCTGGGCCGCCGGGACGGTGAGGAGCGGGAAGGCGGGCGGGTTCGACCACTGGTCGCGCGCGAACAGGACGCTGTCGGGCAGCGCGGAGACGACGAGCGCGAAGAGCGCAGCGGGTCCGAACGGCTCGCGCCAGAGCCACCGCCGGAACGAGCCGTCCGCGAGGGAGAAGGCGCCCAGGACGGCGAGCCCGTGCCCGAGCACGAGGTTCCTCATCGAGAGGGGCACCCGCGAGGCGAACTGGTGCTGGCTCTCGATCGAGGCCGCGACGGGATCGATCGGAAGGACGATCAGGTAATAGACCGCGAACGCGGCGGAGATCGCGAGGACCGCGAACCGTTGCCAGCGGGATGGGCCGCGCACGAGGAAGAGCGTGGGCAGGAGCACCCCCGCCATCTGGATTCCGACGAATGGGCTGCAGAGGACGCCGACAGCGAAGAGGCCGATGGCTGCCCGCCAGCGTCGATCGCACGAACTGGCGACGCCGCGGCGGTGGTAGAGGTTCGCCATCTCGTCGGCGACGTCCTCGGCCGTGCGCTGCCGGAAGCCCGGCCCCGGGGCGAGGCGGTGGAGCGTCGTATTGCAGCAGTAGTCGCAGTCGGAGACGCATCCGCGGCTGCCCATGAGGTAAGCCGTAGGGACCCCGCAGAGCAGGCGCGCCGCCCCGGTGCGATCCGGCCGGCAGGCGATCGAGGTCGGCGGCGATCGGGCGCGGTGGCGAGAGGACCGCCCGCCCGTCGCGGCGGCTGGCGACGCCGGGCACCTCGCCCGCGCGCGCGACGAGCTCGTCGCCGAGGTCCGCCAGGGCGACGAGCGTCTCCTCCCCCTCGTGGATCACGATCGCGTCGAGGGCCGGGTACGCGTCGAGGAGCTCCGTCGCGGCGCAGGAGGCGTGGTGGCCGCCGGCGACGATCGGACGGCGCGGCGCCTCGGACTTGAGCGCTGCGGCGAGGGCGAGGAACTCGCCCGCGCGGAGCTGGAAGCACATCGAGAGCCCGACGAGGTCGGCGCGGCGCGCGGCGCGCAGGACGGCCGGCGCGTCGTCCCAGCGGTCGAACGCAGCGATGACGGGCTCGTGCCCCGCCTGGCGCAACGACGCGGCGAGGTAGAGGAGCGACAGGTTCGACTCCTGGTCCGGGCCGACGAGCAGCACGCGCATGCGCTCTCCTCTCGCGGCCACTTGGCCGCCGTGATCAACGTGAGCACCTCGGCCCTCCGCGACGCGGCGCGCGGGCCACGAGCAGCTTCGCAGGACGCGGTCACGTCGGGGGAAGGCGTCTGCGAGGTGTACGCGCGGTGGGGACGAACGATCTGTGGGCGCGGGTGCGACCCGGCGCGGCCGGACCTCGAGCGCGCCCTTCCGTGGCGGACGCGTCGCGCGTCGACGAGTTCTTCGATTGGGGGCACGGGTAGCTCGTGCGCTGACCGCCATAAACCGACGACTGGCGCACCGCTGACGAGTTGCTCCGGCGACGAACGCTTCTTCGGAGGGCGCGCAGCGGTGCGCTACGCTGAGGCCATGGAAGCCCGAACCTGCGACCCACGGCCGGACCAAGGCGAACGTCCACCTCGGCGTGGAACCCGTGGGCGTTGGCTTCTCGTTGCAGCGGCTGCCGTCGGGGTTGTCGCCACCTTCGACGCGCCCCGCCAGATCGCGGGCGGGGCATGGAGTGGAGTGACGGGCCGGCCGCCGCTCCGGGTTCAGCGAACCGGGGACCTGTTCATCGTGGACGTGCAGACGTTGGGCGAGTACCAGACCTCAGTAGCAGGAGTTCGCCTGAGCCGCGGAGGCGAGGTCGTGTGGGAGATCAGGGCTGCGGGGCGCGTGCCGCAGATCTGGACGTTCGGGCTTCGGGTTGGGGAGAACCGCGGTGTCCCGGTGTGTGGAGGAGGAGCGCGAACATCATGCGACGGCCCCGAGCTGCTGGAAGACTACGAGACGGTGAGGCCTACGACGGGGTCGTTCGTCATCGACCGTGGAACTCGGTACCTGCTGGAGGTCTGGGGTAACGACTCTTCGTGGTCGAGGGCCTCGACGACGATCATTCCGTAAGGACGAACGGTGCGGATCGCGCACAGGTCGGTATTCTCATCGCAACGCGTCGCGGCTTTGGCCGTCGTCGCCGCGGCTGCCATCGGGGCGGTGGTGGCGTATCTCCCGTCGATATCCGGCGAATTCCAGTTCGACGACTTCGACTTCGTCGAGGCGGACGCAACCGGGAGCGACTGGGCGGTCGGGGTCCGCGAGCGGTCTCCTGCGCCGCAGCTCCCGCAGTAGCGAGTGGATGACGTCTCGCCCGCGTGGCGTTCGCGGGCGGGGGCCTCGTTCCTGGCGACGTCGTCAGCAATGACGCGCCAAGCGCGTTCCGTCACGAGGGTGGTGGTCCGGTCGATTACTCTGGGTCGGGCTGAGGCGATCTTCGTCCAACCCGACTGGGAGGCCGGGTTCAAGTCGGAACGCTCCTGCGTTCGCGCAGTGCGCGCCCAGCTTCCGGCTCTAGTTGCTGTGCGAGCGCCCGCGCGGACCGCGAGTGCTCGGCGCGCTCGCCCGGGCTAGAATGCGTTCGTGGCGACGAGGATACCCATCGACCGCGGATCGCTGGCCGACTTCTGCCGGCGCCACCATGTCCGCAAACTGTCCCTGTTCGGGTCCGTCCTGCGCGAGGACTTCAGGGAGGACAGCGACATCGATGTGCTGGTGGAGTTCGAGCCGGACCACATTCCGGGCTTCATCGCGCTGCACGACATGGAAGAGGAGCTCTCGCGCCTGCTCGGTGGGCGTACGGTGGACCTCGTGACCGAGCGCTTCCTGAATCGCCGCATCCGTGATCGTGTGCTCGCCGCCGCCGAGGTTCAGTATGCAGCGGGATGACGACGTCTACGTCGGGCACATGCTCGACCTCTCCCGCAAGGTCGCCGCCAAGAGCGCGGGCATTCCCCGCGAGAAGTTCGACGAGGACGAGAACCTTCGTCTGGCGCTCGCGCACCTGCTGCAGACCATCGGCGAAGCGGCGCGTAGAGTCTCGCGCGAGTTCCAGAAGGCGCATCCCGAGATCCCGTGGAGAGGGATCGTCGGGATGCGCCACAAGGTTGTCCACGACTACATGGACGTGGACGAGGACGTCGTCTGGAAGACTTCCGTCGAGGAGATCCCGGGGCTCGTCGCCGTCCTCGCGCCGCTCGTCCGCGGGTGACGCGGCCGTTCAGGTGCGCGCCACGAAACCCTCAGAATAGTCGCCATCGCGCCCCCGATTTGAACCTGCGACCGCGGACCACTCGGTTCCGCGAATCAATGACCATATCAGCCGAATCAAGTTCCGCCCGAGCGCCTCTCGACGGTCGAGTTGACGACCGCTTCGGCGCTGGACGCCGGCGAAAAGTCGGGCGCTTGCGCTGACGGCCTGCATCTCCCTGCCTCTACGGTCCCCCCACCGCCCGCGCCAGCTCCTCCGCGGCGCGGCACGTCGCGAGGAGCGAGCCGGCTCCGCTCCGGGGCGCTGCCTCGCCGCGCAGGAGCGCGGCTGCCGCGGGCGCGGAGCGGCGCGCGAGGCGCGCGTGGGCCTCGTCCGCGGAGAGGCGCGCCGGGATTCCCGCGCGCCGCTCGAGCCCGCGGCGGGCGCGCCGCCACGTAGCGCGCGCGATCTCCTCCTCGGCGCCCGCGCGGCGGTAGAGCGCCGCGAGCGAGACGAGGTAGTCGCGCGCGGTGCGGCCGCTCCCCTCGGGCGGAGGAGGGCGGATCGCGCCGAGGCGGCGCGAGCGCGCGGCGAGGAGCACCGCCGCCGCGAGGAGCGCCTGCAGCGCCGCGACGGCGAGCCCGCGCGTGGACGGTGCGGACGGTCCGTCACGCGCGACGAGCCAGCGCTCGTCGAACACGATCGGCCCGCGCGCCGCGAGCCGGACGAGGAGCGACACCGACCCGGCCTCGCCGACGCGCTCGTTCGTGAGCGGCTCCGGGCCGGACAGGACGAGCACCTCGCCCGAGCCGAGCGGGATCGAGAGCCCGGTCGTGACCGGGCCTGCGGCGAGGACCGCGAGCGAGCGGGCCGGACCGCCCTCGACCGTGCCCGAACCGGTGGGCAGCACGAGGCCGCCCAGGATCGGGTGCGGCGCGATCGCCTCCGAAGTCGAGGCGCCGCGCCCGGCGCTCGCGCGCAAGGACAGCCGCCGCTCGAGCGCGGGCTGCCGGACGGGACCCGCGATCCAGACGACGGTCCCGCCCGCCGCGGCGTGGTCGAGCAGCGCCGCGGCATCCTGCTCCCCGAGCGCCGCGCCGGGCGCGGCGAGCAGGACGACCGCGCCTGCGGGAGGCCGCTCGTGCGGCTCGGCGAGCCGGAGCGCGCCGCGCCCGGTCGCGACGAGGAAGGTGCGCGCGGCGGCGAGGCCGCGCGGCCCGGTGCTCGAGGCGGAGGGGAGGGGAGAGACCTCGAGCTCCCGCGCGCGCCGCTGCCCGACCGCGGCCGCGGCTCCGACGAGCGCGAGGGCGGCGGCGAGCCCGATCCAGAGAAGCGCACGTCTCATCGGGGCCCCGCTGCGGCGGCGTCGATCCGCCGCGCGCGCTCGACCGCGGCGAGGGCGTCCTCGGGCGCGACCGGGTGGCCGCCGTAGATCGCGCGATCGAACGTGTGAGCGAGGGCGGTGAGATCGTCGGCGAGGGTCGGGGTCGCGGGCGCCCTTCGACTCCGCGCCGCCTGCGGCGGCGCTACGCTCAGGGCGGACGGACCCGGGGTCGCGGTCGCCCCCACCGCGACCAACATCTCTGCGTTCGTCAGCGCTCTCCCGCGCGGCACGCGCCCCGCCCGCTCGAGCGCCCCGAGCGCGGCGAGGAACGCGAGCCGGACGGCAGCCCGACCGTCGCCCGCGCGCAGCGCCTCCTCCGCGAGCGCGGCGCTCGCGTCCGCAGCCTCGGTCGGCGTCCTGCGCCGATCGCCAAGCGTCGCCGCGTTGCCCGCACCGGAGCTCCTGCGCCTGCGCAGCGCCGACAGCGCGAACGCCGCCGAGCCGAGCGCCACCGCGACGAAGAGGGCGCGCCCGAGGCTCGCGTACCGCTCCGCCTCCGCCGTGCCGAGCAGCTCGAGCAGCCGCTGCCAGAGCGCGACGAGCGCGCGCCGGAGCGCGTACGGATCGCTCCGCGCGCGCGACAGCTCGGGGCGCGCGAGCACCTCCGCGAGCGTCGCGCGATCGGCGGCGCTCGCCCCGGGGAGCGGCGCCGCCGCGGCGAGCGCGCAGTGGGTCGCGAGCGCGCCGCGGAACGCCGCCGCGGAACGGGCGGGATCCGAGCGCGCCTCCGGCGAGCCGAGCGCGGCCGCCGCCCGCTCGAGCGCGGTCACCCGTCCGCCCGCGCCCTCCGCGTCGAGGCGCGCGACGATCGCCGGGGCGCGCGCCGCGAGGACCTCCGGCGCGAGCGCCCCAGCGTCCGCGCGCGCCGCCGGGCACCCCGGGGCGACCGCGAGCGCGAGAACGAGGAGGGCGGTCACCGCCCGCCCTCGAGGCGCGCCGCCCAGATCTCGACGTCGAGCGCCTCGGTGCGCGCGCGCCGGTCGAAGTAGAGGACCGCGACCGCGACGAGGCTGAACGGCTGGAGCGCGGCGGCCGCGGCCGCCTCGAAGATCGAGATCGCGACCTCGAGCGGCAGCGGGAGCGTCGCCCCGAGGAGCCCGAGCGGACCCTCGCCGCCGGCGAGCCGGGCGGCGACGATGCGCGGGAGCCCCGCGACGCCGTTCGCGGCGACGGCGAGCAGGAAGATCGCGAGGAGAACGAGCGACGCGCGCAGCGCGGGCCGGTCGAGGAACCGGCCGCCGCGCGCGGGCGCCATGAGCCGCGCCGAGCGGAGCGCCGCCCGGAACGCGCCGCGGCCCTCGACCGCGGCGACCGCGGGGACGAGCACGAGGCGCAGGAGCACGAGGAGGAACAGGACGACGGCCCCGAGCGCCGCGGCGACGATTGCGACGACCTGCGTCGCGAACGTCTCGGCGCGCGCCGCGAGGAGGAGCCCCGGCAGGGCGCCGAACGCCGGCGCGAGCACGAGCGCGGCCACCTGCACGATCGTCGCGGTCACGACGGCGAGGGCGCGGCGGAGGCCCGACGGCCCCGGCGGCGCGGCCGGGTCGAGCGACGGCGCGACGATCGCGGCGGCGGCGGCCGTCGCGGCGAGCTGGAGGACGAGGAGCGAGAGGAGCAGCGCGCCGAAGAAGCCGGTGAGCGACGGGAACGCGGCGGTCGCGCGCGCCGGATCGCCGAGCAGCGCGAGCACCTCGCCCGCCCGCGCTTGCTGCAGGCGGCCGAGCGCGAGCGCCGGCGCCTCGATCACGAGCATCGCCGCGAAGAGCGTCCGGAAGTGGCGGAGCGTGAGCGCGACCGAGCGGTCGATGATCTCGCCGAGGCCGAGCGGGCGGATCGCGAGGTCGCGTGGAGGTCCCATCTGCGCGAGCTTAGCGTGGCGGCGCGGGGCCGGTGAGGTTTGACCGGCCGGGCGGGCGTTGCTATGTCACCCCTCCATCATGCAGGTACGGCTCAACGGCGAGCTCCGCGAGGTTCCCGACGGCACGTCGGTCGCTGCCCTGCTCGTGCACCTCGGCGTGAGGGCGCAGCGCGTCGCCGTCGAGGTGAACGAGACGGTCGTGACGAAGGACCGGTACGACGGCCACCAGCTCGCCCCCGGCGACTCCGTCGAGATCGTCGCGTTCGTCGGAGGAGGGTAGGCCATGGCGGACGGCTGGAGCATCGGGAAGCACGTGTTCACGAGCCGGCTCCTCGTAGGGACCGGCAAGTACCCCGACTTCCCCACGATGCAGCGTGCGCTCGTCGCCTCGGGCGCGGAGGTGGTCACCGTCGCGGTGCGGCGGCTCGATCTCTCGAAGAAGGGCGCCGAGTCGCTCCTCGAATGGATCCCGAAGGGGATGAAGCTCCTCCCGAACACCGCCGCGTGCTTCACCGCGGACGAGGCGATCCGCACTGCGCGGCTCGGACGCGAGCTGGAGATGGGCGAGCTCGTGAAGCTCGAGGTGATCGGCGACCGGCGCACGCTCTTCCCCGATGTCGAGGGGCTCGTCGAGGCCTCGCGCGTGCTCGCGAAGGAGGGCTTCACGGTCCTGCCGTACACGAACGACGACCCGGTGACGGCGAAGAAGCTCGAGGACGCCGGGTGCGCGGCGGTGATGCCGCTCGGCGCGCCGATCGGCTCCGGCCTCGGCCTGCGGAACCCGTACAACCTCCGGATCATCATGGAGACCGTGAAAATCCCGGTCCTCGTGGACGCGGGCGTCGGCACCGCGAGCGACGCCGCCCTCGCGATGGAGCTCGGCGCGGTCGCCGTCCTCATGAACACCGCGATCGCCGAGGCGAAGGACCCGGTCCTCATGGCCGAGGCGATGCGCGCGGGGATCGAGGGCGGCCGCAAGGCGTTCCTCGCCGGCCGCATCCCGATGAAGCTCCACGCCGCCGCGTCGTCGCCGATGACGGGGCTCATCGGGAGTTGAGAGGGGCGAGCTGCTCGAGCGCGCAGGAGCGCGGCTCGCGGTCGGGCCGCCACCGGACGAAGCGCGCCGGGTGCCGGAAGCGCAGCCCATCGAGCTGGTCGTAGGCGACCTCCGCCACGTGCGCGGGGACGATCGCCGACCAGTCGAGCGACATCTCCGCGGGATCCCAGCGTCCCGCGGAGCCGGCGAGCCGCCCGACCGGGCTCGCGCCGACGTTGAACCCGCGCTCCCACGGGTGGCCCGCGAGCGGCACCGCGAGCGGGCGGAGCCGCTCGAACAGCGCCCGCCGCTCGGCGTCCGGGAAGGACGATGAGACGCCGACGTGGACGAGCGCGCCGGCCGGGTCCCACAGGCCGAGGAGGAGCGACGCGACGAGGGCGGGCTCGCCCGCGTACGTCCGGAAGCCCGCGACGACGCAGTCCGCGGTCTGCTCGCGCTTCACCTTCACCCAGCCGCGCCGCCCCGCCTCGTACGGCAGGTCGCGCCGCTTCGCGACGACCCCGTCGATCCCGCAACCGATCGGTCGGTCGAGCCAGCCGCGCGCGATCGCCGCGTCGCCCGTGGCGGGCGTGATCCGCAGCGCCGCCGGGGCGCCGCCGAGGAGCGCCTCGAGCCGCGCGCGCCGCTCCACGAGCGGGCGCGGCCGCAGATCCTCGGCGCCTTCCGCGAGGAGGTCGAAGAGGACGATCGCCGCCGGCGTCTCACGCGCGAGCCGCGCGACGCGCGAGGGCGAGGGGTGCAGCCGCGCGAGGAGCGGCTCGAAGGCGAGGCCGCCTTCGCGCGGGACGACGATCTCGCCGTCGAGCACCGCGGGCCGCGGGAGCGCCGCGATCGCCTCCGTGAGCTCCGGGAAGTAGCGCGCGAACGGCCGGCCGTGGCGGCTTCGCAGGTCCACCGCGCCCGCCTCGGCGAAGACGAGGCAGCGGAACCCGTCCCACTTCGGCTCGTACGCGAAGTCGCCGGGCGGCAGCTCGCGCGCGAGCCGGGCGAGCATGGGGGCGAGCGGGGGCGCGAACGGGAGCGCGGACACGAGGCGGATCTAGTCCGGCGCCGCTGCGGCGCGCTTCCGCGCGAACCGGCGATGACGGACATTCGAGCTGGAGGCACCGCCATGTCGGAGCCGAAGAAGCCGGGTGCCGGCGAGATCGACGAGACGCCGGGCCTCGCGGGCGGGCCCGGGCCGACGCCGCCCGGCGTCGACGACGGGACCACGATGCCGCGGCGCGCAGAGCCGGAGCGGATGGCGCCCCCGCCGTCCGCGGCGGAGCAGCGGGACGAGGGGGAGGCGGCGGAGCGGAGCGCGGGCCCGCGGCGGACCGACGTCCCCGGCCTCGCCGATGACCGCGAGGGGACGGGCGAGACCGGGGTCCCGGCGGACGAGAAGCGCGAGCGCCGGACGCGGCGGTAGAGGCCCGAGCGGCTACGCGCGCGGAGCGATCGGCTCGAACGACTCGGGCGCGAACCTGAACACGCGCGACGGCTTGCCCCAGCCGCCCGCCTGGAACCCGTGGCAGATCCGCTCGTACGCCTCGGGGTGCTGGTGCGGCGCGAACTCCTCGACTTGGCCGCGCAGCGCGAACCCTTTGAAGTCGTCGAGGTCGAGGACGAGGCGCGTCTCGCCGCGGTTCTGGCGGAGGTTCATGTATGTCTTGAGCGCGAGGCCGTCGCCGTGGAAGAGCAGCACCTTTCCGTCCCGCACCTCGTGGTGGAAGATGAACCGCGGCGAGAGGTTCGCCGTCTCGCCGACCGCGACGAGCGCGTGACCGAGGCCGGCGAGCGTCTCCTCCACCTCCTCGTACGGCACGCTCTCGAAGAACTGGAGCGTGTAGGGGCTGTGGTGGACCGTGTAGATCTGCGACCCCTTCACGGTGAGGCCGGCCGCGCCCGTCTCGAAGAGCTCCGTCTCGCTCGCGCCGGCGGCGAGGGCGCGCGTCTTGACCTGGTAACCCTGGTAGCGCTCGACGCGCGTGAGGTGGACCGTGACGCACTCCCCGCCGGCCGGCGGACGGGGGAGGGCGCCGCCGAGCGTGATGCGGAGCTCCTGCGCCGAGGGGCCGCGCGCAATCCCCCGGAGCGGGTGGACGGAGCAGGAGGCGAACGTGCCGGCGAGGCTCGTCGTCCCCATGAACGCGAGCACCTGCTCCGTCTGGAGCGCCGGGAAGCGGGCCGCGTGCTTCGGTCTCAGGCGCTGGAGGAACTCGAGGAAGGTCCGCGGATCGCTCGACACGTCGGCTCACCTCGACGCAGGATGTGCGAGCGGAGCTTAGAGATGGACGTCCCGGTTGTCCACCTGGTCACGGATCGGCGGCTCGCCCCGGATCTCCTGGCGCGCGCGGACGCGGCGCTCGCCGGGCTCCCGCCGGGCGTGGCAGCGATCCACCTGCGCGAGAAGGATCTCGGCGGGCGCGACCTGCTCGCGCTCGCTCGCGCGCTCGCGGCGATCTGCCGCTCGCGACGCCAGCGCCTCGTCGTGAACGACCGGCTCGACGTGGCGCTCGCCGCCGGCGCCGACGGCATCCACCTTCCCTCGGCCGGCGTGCCGCCGGCGGAGGCGCGTGGGCTCGTCGGCCCCGGCGCGCTCGTCGGTGTCTCGTGCCATTCCGCTGCGGACGTCGCGCGCGCGCGTGCCGGCGGCGCGAGCTTCGCGTTCCTCTCGCCGATCTTCGACACGCCCTCGAAGCGCGCCTACGGGCCGCCGATCGGGCTCGAGGCGCTGCGCGCGGCGGCGCGGCTCGGGTTGCCGCTCGTCGCGCTCGGCGGCGTCACGCCCGAGCGCGTCCCGTCGCTGCGCGCCGCGGGCGCCGTGGGCGTGGCCGCGGTCCGCGCCTGGCTCGCCGCGCCGGATCCGGCCGCCGCGGTGCGGGCGCTCCTCGCCCCGCCTTGATTCCCCAAGTTGAGCGATCTAGCGTCGGTGCGCATGGACCAGCGCAACGGCGGACCGAAGGAGCGGGGCCTCCTGAAGGGCGTCTCGATCTTCGCGGACCTCGACGCGCCGGCGGTCGCGGCGCTCGAGCGGCTCGCGGACGTCCGCGAGTTCCCGGACGGCGGCGTCGTCGTGTCGCAGGAGGACACGGGCGACGCGCTCTTCGTCCTCGTGCGCGGCAAGGTGAAGGTCGTCCTCTACGGCGACTCCGGCCGAGAGATCATCCTCTCGATCTTCAAGCGCTGCGCGTCCTCACCGAGCTTTCGCGGCGCCTGCGCCGCGCCGACGCCGTGATCGGGAACCTCGCGCTCCTCGACGTGTACGGGCGCCTCGCCGGAAAGCTGCGCGAGCTCGCCGCGGCGGAGGGCGAGGAGACCGACGACGGGATCGTGCTCCGGCAGCGGCCGACGCAGGCGGAGATCGCCGCGATGATCGGCACGAGCCGCGAGACGGTGTCGCGCGCCCTCTCCGATCTCGCGCGCCGCGGGCACGTCGTCGTGACCGGGAAGCGCCTCGTGCTGCGCCGTGACTTCATCGCCGGCGACGTGCGGTAGATCCCCGCGCGCTTCAGCGGCGCGGCGCCACGAGGAAGAACCACTGGTGCGGGAGGAAGCGCTCCTCCCGGACCACCTCGAGCCCCGCCGCGCCGGCCGCATCGAGGAACCCCTCGCGCGAGACCTTGTGATCCGGCGGAGGCCCGACCGGCAGCTCTCCCGCGTGGAAGTCCACGACGGCGAGCCGCCCGCCCGGCGCGAGGCGCGACGCGAGCCGCGCGAGCGCGGCGGGCCGGTCCGGGAAGTGGTGGAACGTGTCCACCGTGAGGATCGCCGCGCACGGCTCCGGCGGGAGCGCCAGCTCGTCCTCGGCCGCGAGGAGGGGCGTCACGTTCGCGAGCCCCGCGTCGGCGACGCGCCGCGCGAGGATCTCGAGCATCCGCGGCTCGACGTCGATCGCGTGGACGCGGCCGGACGGGCCGACGGCGCGCGCGATCCGGAGCGCGAAGTAGCCCGGGCCGACGCCGACATCGCAGGCGACGTCTCCGGGCCGGAGCCCGAGCGCGGCGACCACCTCGTCCGGCTTCTGCCACGCGAGCCGCTCCGGATCCTCGAGCTTCGCGAGATACCGCTCGAGGTCCTCCGGATTGCCGTGCCGGTCGCGCGGGACGTCGCCCCCGTGCCGGTGCCCGCCGTGTCCATGCCCGTCTGTCATGCCCATGAGAGCCAGGCGGCGCGCGGACGCTTCGGGCCGAGGTGCGTCCGGCCGCGGCCACGGCTATATTGCCCCCCCTCATGGCCGTACCCGTCTTCGAGATCGCGAAGGACTTCGTCTTCAGCGCCGCCCACCAGATCCGCTTCCATGGCGGGAAGTGCGAGCGGCTGCACGGTCACAACTGGCGCGTCCGCGTGCACGCGCGCTCCTCCGAGCTGAACCGGATCGGGATGGTGATCGACTTCGCGGACCTGCAGAAGCTCGTCGGCGAGATCGGCGCCCGCTTCGATCACCAGAACCTGAACGAGATCCCTCCGTTCGATCAGGAGAACACGACCGCGGAGCTCCTCGCCCGCTTCTTCTACGTCGAGGCGAACCGCGCGCTCGCGGGGCGGGAGGGCGGGCGGGTGAGGGTCTCCAGGGTCGAGGTCTGGGAGAACGAGGGGTCGCTCGCGGTCTACCGCGAGGAGTGAGCGACGGGCGCGGGCGCCGTGACCGGAGCGCCCCGCCTTCCGCCCGACCCCCGCGCGGGCCTGAGGCCCGCGCCAGACCTGATCGGTCTTGACCGTTGCAGGGTTGGGCCGATCCGTCCGGGGCAGGCGGGCGGCCGGGAGCGTCGCATCGAGGCAAGCGGGGCCAGAGCGGGCCGGCGCCCAGCTGCGGCGGGCCGCTCCTCGATGCGCGCTGGATGTCTCGGCGCCGCCGGTGGGAGCCCGGCAAGTCAGCGTGCGGCGGCGCAGAGCTCCCGGCGGCGCAGGTTCATCGTCTGCTCGAGCGTGACGGCGACCAGCGTGACGCGCAGCCAATCCATCAGGTCACGCCACGGCATCGCGCGGTTCTCTTCGGTGCGGAGCGAGGCCCGGAAGAGCGCGAGCAGCGTGTACGCGATGCGCCGCAGCAGCAGCACCGCGAGCATGCCGTTCGCGTCGGCCTCGGCGAAAGCGGTGTCGAGCGTGTGGTGGTTGTTGTTCTCGACGCCCCAGTGCGCCCGCACGAGCTTGAGCCACTGCTGCGAGGACAGGCTCTTCGGGTCGCGGCTGCACACGTACATCCGGTCGTCCTGCTGCAGAACCTTGCCGTGCTGGACCTTCACGTAGTCGACGCGGAGGAAGGCCCTGGCGTGCGGCCAGACCGACTCTCCTGGCGTCCTGCCTTCGCCGTACGACCAGCTCGGATCCGCCCGCAGCAGCCGCAGCGAGCGGACGACCGTGGTCGCGTTATCGAGCGCGTCCTCGGTCTTGTCGAGGACGGCCTCCCCGTCGAGCATCTCGTCGGCGAGCCTGCACATGGTCCGCTGCTCGTCCTTGAGCGCGAAGAGATAGTCCTTCCCCGCAGCGACGACCGCGTCCGCGTTGGCCCGCGAGAAGCCGCCGGCGTCGTAGCTCACCAAGTCGAAGAGCGAGCCGTAGGTCTCGACCAGGCTCGAGAAGGCCGCCTGGAAGTGCCCCGACTCGTTCGTGCTCGCCGGGATCGGGATCGCGTCCAAACACGGCCGTCCCGGCGCGGAGACGAGCGCGGCGGTCATCGTGCGAGCCAGCCCGTAGGGCAGGCCCACCTCCGGGTGCTGCGTCTGGATGAAGCGCTGGTTGAGGCACGGCAGCGCCGTCGTCTTGCCATCGAGCGCGATGACCGAGATCGGCAGATCCTCTGGCTCGAGCGCCTTCCGCCGACGTGCCAGGTGCACCGCACGGTGCAGCATCGCCCGGAGCCCATCGAGCGGTACGGCGCAAAGCGTATCGCGCGCCGTGGTGTCCGGCAGGCGGCGCTTCAGCCCGAGCTGACGCCGGCTCGCGACCGAGAGGTGCTCGGTCAGCCGTTCCGTCTCGCGCAGGCTCTTGCACCCCGCCATGAGCCCCAGCAGCGTCGTCCGAAGGATCTGCGCGAGCGACCACTTCCCCTCCCGGGCGCGGGGGTCCTCCACCGCGCCCAGGTCCAGCTCCGGCAGGCGGGCGGCGAGAAAGCCCACCATCCGCCGAAGGTCTCTTCCTTCCATGGATCTCCTCTCCTAAGATCGGCCTTCGGTTGTCGTACTTGCCGGGCTCCCAGCCCGGTAAAGCACCGCGGCGGGCGATCTGGCCGATCGCCCGCCGCACCTTTTCCGTACCTGAATCGAGATCCCGCTGCGAATTTGTGCAGGCGCACGCGCGGAGCGGCGCCCAGGCCCAAGCTCGCGACCTCCCTCGCGACTACCCCCTGCCGGCGCTACCCCCGCCAATCAGGTCTGCCGCTTCGGTCGCCGCTTTCCGACGGGATTCCGCGGCAGTGGCCATTCGTGAACGCGGCCTGAAAATCCCCGTGTCCCTGGTTCGATTCCGGGTCCAGGCACTCGCAACGGAGCTCGAGCATCAAGAGGCCCCGTGGACCGAGAGGTCCTCGGGGCCTCGCTGCTTCGTCTGCGGGTCGCGGTCCTCGGTCCCCGCGGAGCGGGCGTTCACGGGAACCGCTTCAGCTCCGCGTAGTCGACCCAGACGTCGTACGGCGGGCTCGGGTTGCTGTCGTCCTGGAACACGACCTCCGTCGTGCCGAGATTCCCGCCGACCGAGACGCTGAGCTCGCGCAGGTGGTGGTCGTCATCCCTGAACTTGAGCCAGAAGCCTTGCAGCACGTCGTCGTTGCCGCCGGGGAGAATTGCCGGCCCCCGGTGATCCGTGGCCGAGGCCCGAGCGGTGTACGCGACCCGGCTCTCGGGCACGACGGCGTACTCGACGTCGTACGAGTAGGCAGGGCAGCTCGGCTTGTCCTCGAGCGTCGTCTCGAGCGTCACCCGCCCGTCGGCATCCTTGCCGAGCGACACCATCACCTCCCAGACGTGGTGGTCCGTCTTGCCGTAGGTCAGGCTGAACCCGACGAGCACCGGGATGCCCGAGACGGGGTCGCCGAGCGTAACGGAAGTGTTGCACGAGCCCGAGCCGCGCCCCTCCCCGCCCACGCGGTGATACGTGGTCAGCGGCGGCAGCGACCGCGACGCGGTGTCATACGTGTACTCGTGGTCGTTCGCGTCGTCGCTCTCGTAATCCGAGAACTTCAGCTCCAGCAGGTTCGGGAGCGGGAGGCCGGAGCCCTCGAAGCATCCCGCGATGATGGTCCTGATGTGGTGATCGCCGTAGGTGAAGTTGAACTCGAACTTGTCGAGGCCGGGGCGAGCCGTCGGCGGCGGCTCGACGAACAGCCCCTTCCACGAGTCGTAGTCGAAGAAGTTCATCGACCGTTTAAACACGGTCTCCCGGAGCAGCGGCAAGACCCGGTGCTCAGGTACCGGGCGTACTCGGCGGAGTACTGCTCACGGGCGGCGTTCGTGAGCGTCGGCGTCGCGAAGGACATGTTCACGACGGACACGCGCCCGAGCTCGCCGTCCTTGACGGCCTCGAGCGCGAGGTAGACGAGCGAGAGGTCGATGTTGCCCTTGGCGTCGCACGCGGTGCGCACGACCGTCGTCGCGAACTGACCGTTCGCGAGCCCGGAGACGAGCCCGTTGGCGCCGTAGCCGTTGTTCGCCCCGCCCACGATCGCGGCGACGGCCGAGCCGTGCCCGCTCGGATCGACCGGGTCCGTGTTCGTCACGTCGCACATGTCGACGTACTCCACGTCGGCGACCTCCGCGGCGAGTCCGAAGGTGCGGTCGAGCCCGGTGTCGATGACGACGACCCGCGTCGGCGCGAGGGGGACGCCGGAGCCGTCCAGGCCCTGCTGGGCAGCCGGCGCGCTGATTGCGTCGTAGGCGGCGCGGTCGGCGGCCGCGAGCGCGTCCGTGTCGAACGTCCCCGCCGGCGCCGCGAAAGTGACCGGATA
>WNGF01008034.1_pt1 | contig 15415 bp, 15 predicted proteins | sample 5400641 | NCBI WGS metagenome assembly WNGF01 (sample SAMN13153371, study PRJNA577476) | soil metagenome | isolation source: 80 cm soil or saprolite under grassland replicate 2 | place: USA:California | collected 2016-06-15
AACAATAAATGGCTACTGAATCACAATCGCTGGAAATCACAAGTCCGCCGCGGACGTTCATCAACCAACTTTCGCAACATGTTGGTCAGGAAGTGACGATCAAGGGCTGGCTTTACAACTTGCGTTCGAGCGGCAAGATTCTGTTTCCGCAACTGCGGGATGGAACCGGTGTAGTCCAATGCGTAGCGCTGAAGAATTCGGTGACGCCCGAAGTGTGGGACGCGCTTAAGGGTCTCGGCCAGGAATCTGCGCTAGCGATCACCGGTACTGTCAGGGAAGACACTCGCGCGCCCGGTGGCTATGAAATCGATCTGCTGAACGCGGAAGTTTTCAATGAAGTTCACGATTATCCGATCACGCCCAAAGAGCACGGCACTGAGTTTTTGATGGACCATCGCCACTTGTGGCTGCGGTCCCGGCGACAGCATGCGATCCTCAAGGTTCGCCACACGGTGGTTAAAGCCGTCCGTGATTTTCTGGATAACGATGGGTTCACGTTAGCTGACGCACCAATCTTTACTCCCGCAGCTTGCGAAGGCACCACTACGCTTTTCGAAGTAGACTACTTTGAAGGCGAAAAAGCATATCTCACCCAATCTGGCCAGCTTTATAACGAAGCTACCGCGGTTGCTCTGGGGAAAGTTTATTGTTTTGGGCCGACGTTTCGCGCTGAAAAATCAAAGACCCGGCGCCACCTGACCGAGTTTTGGATGGTTGAGCCCGAGATGGCGTACGCGACGCTCGACGACGTGATGAGCCTGTCGGAGAGAATGCTTTCGTACGTTGCAGCTCGCGTGCTGGAGACTCGCGGAGAAGAACTCAAAACTTTGGAACGCGACCCCGCGAAACTCGAGTCGATTGTGCCGCCGTTTCCACGTTTGCACTACGACGATGCTGTTAGGTTCCTACAAGAAGGTCACGCGAGTGGCGCGCTCGAAACACGCTTTGAGTGGGGTGGAGATTTTGGTGCGCCTGATGAATCATTTCTCTCAGCCAAATATGAAAAGCCGGTGATGGTGCACCATTATCCTGCGGCGGTAAAAGCTTTCTACATGGCGCGCGACCCGGAGAGAAATGAACTGGCTCTGGGCGTTGACGTGTTGGCGCCTGAAGGCTATGGCGAGGTGATTGGCGGTGGTGAACGCGCAACGTCGCTCGAATTTCTTAAGGAACAAATTGCATTGCACGAGTTACCGCAGGAGGCTTTCGAGTGGTATCTCGACTTGCGCCGTTATGGCAGTGTTGCTCACGCCGGATTCGGAATGGGCATCGAGCGTTGCACGGCATGGATGTGTGGTATAGAGCATATCAGAGAGACTATTCCGTTCCCCCGTATGCTTTACCGGCTACGGCCGTAGGTCAGGTTTTCCAACCTGTCTCAACTGCGAAGACTCATCAAGATGCGGAGAACGACAGACAGTAAGGTCTGTTCTACCTATGGACGAACGCCTGCGTTTGGAATTCAATGATTGGGCCCGGGCCGGACGAGGCGAGGGCATGGAAAAAGGCCATCGTCCGGTCGGCGAACAGGCGATTGCACTGATGGCAATTCCAATCGACGCGCGCGTGCTCGACGTAGGTTGCGGATCGGGATGGGCAACCCGTTTGATGGCTGAGAAGGCCCACAACGGCCGTGTCACGGGCATCGACATCGCTGATGAAATGATAAGACTCGCCCGTGAATGTTCCAGGTCCCTTTCTAACGTCGAATTTCAGGTAGCCAGCGCTGAGAAACTTCCTTTCGGCGATGCGGAATTTACCCACGCGTTCTCCATGGAGTCGCTTTACTATTACTCTGACATTCCAAGTGCACTACGGGAAGTCAAAAGAGTACTCGAACCGGGAGGCCTCTTCATTACCGTGGTAGATCTTTACCAGGAAAATCTGCCCTCGCATCATTGGGTAGATCAGTTAAAGGTGCCGGTACAACTATTGAGTATTGCGGACTATTGTTCCCTCTTCGAGCGCGCGGGCTTCGTTAAAGTGGATCATCGGCGACTTTACGATCCGACGCCGATTCCCGATAACTACAGCGGCGGCTCTTTTAAGAGTCGCGAGGAGTACGTGAGCTATAAGCGGTCAGGCTCGCTAATGCTGAGCGGCCAGGTTGAGATGTAACGGCTCTTGAAAGGCAAACTGTTAGTTTGCGGGAGCCGCGAACGCGAGGATCGCAAACTAACAGTTTGCGTTACAAGAATTCATGTCTAAAGAAGTAGCCGAGAGAATCGTCACAATTTTTGGCGGCGCGAAATGTGGTGAACTTGATCCCGAATACGGACAGGCCAGACGTGTCGGTCAACTTCTGGCCGATGCAGGATTTACTATCTGCACGGGTGGGTATTTGGGCGTGATGGAAGCGGCGAGTCGCGGCGCGCACGAGCGCGGAGGACGAGTGCTCGGCATAGTGATGAACCAATTCACGGCAGAACCCAATCGTTATCTCACGGATAAGGTAGCGACACCCCATTTCTATGAAAGACTTCAGCGGTTGATCACGCGCTCCGTCGGATTCATTGCCGTTCGCGGTGGAATGGGGACAGTTACCGAGTTATCGCTGGTTTGGAATAAGATTCAAACTCGCGTTATCGGACCGCGCCCGCTTGTTTTGCTTGGCGAGTGCTGGCCTCCAATTGTGCGCGAATGGCAAAAACATTTGGTCGTAAGCGAGGAAGACGTCGCGGCACTCGACTTTGCGCAAACGGCGGAAGAAGCCGTGGCGATAATCAATGAGAAGTCTCGAGGGGTGAGCTTATGAACTGTCTTAAGTGCGGCGCACAACTTCTTCAGGGAACGGGCTTCTGCGGCGCGTGTGGCTATAGACTTGAAACCGGTAGCGCTGCCCGCGTCTCCACGGGTCAACCGGCCGGGTTTTCGCAGGGCCATGGGATTCACATTGATGCGGACTCACGGGGTCAGGGCGGCGGCTACAAATATGAAGTGTTACATCAGCCGGCCTTCTCGCTCGCCGTAATTCAACTACAGGCTGAGCAGTTGATTCAGGCAGAATCGGGCGCGATGGTTTCAATGTCGGCAAACATCGAACTGCAATCGCAAATGAAGGGCGGGTTGTTTGGCGCCATAAAAAGAGCCGCCGGCGGCGAGTCGGCCTTTGTATCGACTTTCACCGCGCGCGGCGGCCCAGGGGAAGTCACGTTTGCACCAGGAGCGCCGGGAGATATTGCTGCAATTGAACTCAACAATCAGACGTTCTTTGTGCAATCAAGTTCCTATCTCGCGGGCGATGCGAGCTTAACCGTCGATACAAAATGGGGTGGTGCGAAATCATTCTTTGGCGGAGAGGGTTTGTTTGTGCTGATGGTGCAGGGGCGCGGGCTATTGCTTGTTTCTTCTTTCGGCGCAATTCATCGAAAGACTTTGCAAGCGGGCGAGCGTTATGTAGTTGACACGGGCCATCTCGTGGCCTGGGAAGGAACTACGCAGTACACCTTGCGCAAAGCGGCCGCGGGACTGTTTCGCAGCATGATGAGCGGTGAAGGCATTGTCGCGGAATTCAGCGGGCCTGGAGAAATACTAATTCAAACGCGCAATCTCGCCGCGCTGGCAGGGCTCTTGAAACCTTTCTTCCCAAGTCAGGGAGGCGGCGGCAGCGGTTTTAATATCAATCTCGGCGGCTGAACAGGAAACGACGTTAACATGGACGGTCTTGTCGCAGAGAAAAATCAAAAGCAAACCCTCGCGGAGCCTAAAACAAGAAAAGCGGTCGGTGTGCTTGGTGTTCCGTTGGCCTACGGAGCAAGCATGGCGGGCGTTGAGCTGGGACCAGCCGCTCTTCGTGTGGCCCGCCTCAATCGAAGGATCGCTGACCTTGGCTATGAAGTTCGTGATCTCGGAGACTTGCATGTCGAACAATCTCAAGCGACTCCGGCGCCGAGCGATAAGCTGAAACATCTTCCCGAGATCAGTGCGGCTTGCAAAGACCTGGCGCAAAAAGTTGCGACAGTTTTGGAGGACGGCGAGTTGCCGCTGATTCTGGGCGGCGATCATTCGATCGCCATCGGCTCAATTACAGGCTTCGCGTCACACTGCCGCAAGCGAAATGAAAGTCCCGGATTGATCTGGTTTGATGCTCATGCGGACATGAATACTCCGGAGTCTTCGCCTTCGGGAAACATTCACGGAATGCCGCTGGCAGTGGTCCTGGGATACGGTGCACCGGAACTCATAAACATTGGCGGCTTCAGTCCTAAGATTGATCCTGCACTGTGTGTCCATGTAGGCGCGCGCGACATCGATCGCGGTGAGCGTGAATTGATTCGTAAATTGGGCATTCGTTTCATAACCATGCGAGAGATTGACGAACGCGGGATGAGCGCGTGTATGGATGAAGCGGTCCAAATCGCTTCGCGCGCGAGCGGCGGCTATGCAGTAACGTTCGACGTCGATGCCCTGGATCCTGGTGATGCCCCGGGATCAGGGACTCTGGTGCGAGGGGGCCTTACCTATCGTGAGGCGCATCTGGCGATGGAGAAAATTGCGGAAGCCGGCGGCATGCGCTCACTTGAGGTTGTCGAAATCAATACTGCTCTCGATATAAATAACAAAACGGCCGAACTTGGTGTGGAGTTGATCCTTTCGGCTTTAGGCAAAACGATTCTTTAGCAAGTTCCAACCTGGGGAGCACTCATTTGGCAAAGAAACTCCGCGTGGGAGTGATTTTCGGGGGCAGGTCCGGCGAGCATGAAGTGTCCGTGCGTTCTGCCGCTTCCGTAATCGAGTCGATGGACCGAAAGAAATATGAAGTTATTCCCATCGGCATTTCCCGGGAAGGGAAGTGGCTGTCTCCTCCTGAAGCTTTCAACCTCCTGCCGCCGAATGCGCAATCACTGCTTCCTGCGAGACCAACTGACAACTCTGAAGGTGCCGTGGCCATTCTGGGTGATCCGTCTCGCGCCGGATTGCTCTCGTTCGACCGAAATGGAGGAGCGCTGAAGTCTGAGCGCCTTGACGTCGTGTTTCCCGTGCTTCATGGACCATCCGGCGAGGATGGAACGCTTCAGGGACTGCTGGAAATGGCAAACATCCCCTACGTCGGGTGCGGCGTACTTGCCTCAGCTTGCGGCATGGACAAGGTCACGATGAAATTATTGTTTCTGCAGGCCGGTCTTCCGCTGTGTCGCTACGTTTGGTTTCTGCGCTCGCAATGGCACAACGAACCCACGAGAATCACCAGCACCATACTTCGTCAAACTGGACTTCCGTGTTTTGTCAAACCAGCGAACCTTGGTTCATCGGTGGGAGTCTCGCGAGCTGATGATAAACCATCACTCCAACGAGCAATTGAATTGGCGGCTCAGTATGATCGAAAAATCGTAGTCGAAGAGGCGTTGGACGTCCGCGAGATCGAATGTGCAGTTATCGGTAATAACGAACCTAAGGCGAGTCTTCCCGGCGAGTATGTGGTGTATGACAAAGTGGCGTCATTCCTCGATTACAACGAGAAGTACTCGAAAACTGGTCATGTCGAATTTGTGGTTCCTGCACCGGTCTCGAAATCGCTGGCGACAAAAATTCAGCGACTGGCCATCCAGGCGTTCCAATCGATCGATGGATCCGGTCTGGCGCGCGTTGATTTTTTCCTGAGACGCGACACGAAGGAGTTGCTGATAAACGAATTGAATACAATGCCAGGACTTACTGAAGTTTCCGGCTATCCCAAGATGTGGGCGGCTTCAGGCTTGAGTTACACCCGAATGCTTAATGTACTAGTTGAACTTGCCCTGGAAAGACATCGCGAGAAGTCGCTGAACAAAGTTACGCGCGACTAAGTCAGCGCGGTTCCAGCTCTAGCGCCTGGGTGCGCGATAAGTTTTCCGCGTTCTCGCGACCAAATCGCCACGAGAAAGCTTCACATCCAGTTTACGCCACTTGCCGTCGCGCGACTGATTCAGCGGACGATAGGCAATAGTATATTGATGGCCTAACTCATCGGCGATACTCGCAAAGGCATCGCGCAAAGCGGGACCTCCGGGCGTCGCAACAAACCGGCCGCCGCTCTTTTCTGCAAAACTCTTTAAGACTGCCGCGCTTTGTTGATTGCGGAAGCTGGTCCCTTCAGTCGCCGACATATCCACTGCGTAAATGCTCGCCCCGATAGCAAGTGCACTCTCCACAGCTTTTTCAGTTGAAGCCTTGCTGTAGGTATCCAGGCCGTCAGATAGAATTATGATTGCTTTGCGTTTCTCCGGACGTTCGGACAACGCTTTTGCTGCGTCAACGATTGCATCGTTGAGTGTGGTCATACCTTTTGCGTGAACGCCAAACGCCATCGGCGCTAAGTCGCGGCTGGTGGAAAACTCCTGCACCTGTTCAACCTTGGAATCAAATTTATAAACTGCGGCAACATCTTCTTCGCGCAGCCTATCCAGAAAACGAATTGCAGCGGACCGGGCCAGGGATAGGCGACTCTCCATGCTTCCCGAAGTGTCGAGTAACACAACTGACGCGAAGGGAGACTCGTGCACGCTGAAACTTGAAATGAATTGGCTTGTGACTTCCTTTCCATCTTCCAGAATTGTGAAGTCGGAAAGGCGAAGGCCGGGGATGTATTGTCCACCCTTGTCTGTAACGGTGATATTCAGGACCACGAGATCAGTATTGACGCGGACGACATCGTCGCTTTGTTGGGAGCGGATAAGAACAGGGCTGGCCAGGCAGGCTAAGCTGGCAATGATAATCGCGAGGGTCAACGGTAGGAGGCGACACCTTAGTGGCTGGAGCATTTCGGCCAATAGTCACACCTTAGGCGGTAGTGTGCGAACAATGCGAATCAGTTCAAGTAATACATTAGCTTCATCGATGACAGACGCCGAAATTACATGTTTGGGAGTTTTCTCAACCTTCTCCTTCAAGGATTTGCTCAGATTCGCCAACATGTCTACGGCGGAAGTAAGGTCGGCGGGTGGCTTTTCCATTTCAACATCGTCCTCAGACCCTCCGGCGGCGTGTCGTATGCTCTTGGCGAGCTTTTCCACTTTCTCGAGCTTCTTGAGATTCGCTTGATCCAACTCGTTCTTTTGCTTAAACGAACTTACTATTGATGCGCTCAGCAACGAAATGTCGCGAGCCCTCTCTAGATTTTCCTGATACTCCTTGTCGGCAAACTTGATAGCGCGTTTTGCCCGCATCTCATCTTCCATCTCCGTGAAGGGTCTTGAGGCGTCCTCGCGGGTTTTGTCCTGGTCGACCGAAAGTGTTGATTTCTGCTCTTGGCCGTTTTGCCGCGCGGCGCCTGACGTTGCGAACGTCGCCACGAGCGCCAGCGCAACCACGGCCAGGGAAACTCTCACGATGATATCTCTTACACGCTTAATCATTAGTTGAACTAACCCGACAAACTTGAAGGAGGAAGAACACCTGCCCTTGGGACGAGCGCAATGCGGCAATGGGTTGCCCTACTAATCTCCCGGCAGCGTCGTACAGAGGTACGCAGCTGCCGTAATTCACATCTACCAGGATCGCTGGACTGGAAACCGAGACCTTTCGCAGTCCGAGTTTAGAAGATGCCTTAACTCTCGTCGCCGTGCCGACGTCTAACCGATAACTTGAACAGGGGACAAACTTACAGGCCCCTCTCACCCGCGCCTCAGAAATTTCTTTAACTCGCCACTCAAGGAACGCGCGCCGGCTTGTCTGGAGAGTTTAGAAACTCACCACGCTTGGATGATGACGGTTTTCCAACGGTAATCGTTTTCGACTCGAGTCGTTCCGGAGGACGCTTCTGTCCCTGAGCTGTTGCGTAAGGTATCGACACGAGATTCGGACCCGCCTTCAAGCCGACTAAGCGCGCGGAACCGTAATCCTGAGGTTTCAATTGCAACGAGTAACGGCCTTCCTGTTCCGGCTCAAGTTGGTCCGGCTGCAGTGCCAGCAACTGCTTCTCAGCCACTCCATCCTTGCGACGCGTTAGCTCTATTTCTACCGACAAGCCTTCCAGTTTCTCAGCAGAAGTGTTCTTTACCGTGCCGCCGATAATCGTCTTGCCTCCCTGCAAGAGCGCCTCATCAACCAGGATTAGTGCCTTCGGGGGCTGTCGGGCTTCTGCCGCCGGTTGCGACGATGCTGATAACGATGCTGCCCCTTGTGCGTGTCTCTTTCTCAAGAGAGCGTAGCCAGTGAATACCAGAGCGGTAATAACTAGTGCAGCAATGCCGGCCAAAAGTTTTGGAATAACCGAGCGCTTCGACTCAGCGAAAAGTTCATCTTCAGTTTCAATCATTAATTCAAATCAACCAGGTTCAAGTATAACTTTAGGTCGGATAAAAGGTCGCGTGGCTTCACTCTACTCGACCCGGAGGAGGCGCGCCCGTAATGTTAGTGATCAGCGCCGATAGAAACTCTTCCTCGACCACGCCTACGCTGGGAAGACTAGTCCACTCGGCCCCCGTCGCACCGTCCGTCCTACCTTCTATCTTTGCGTTCACCGAGACGTTGGCATTATTACCGTCGATAGGTTGAACCTCGACGGTTATGGTGTATCGTCCGCGCGTCCAGCCACGGGCAGTCGAGGTCGTGACATTAGCATAGCGACCCAATTCCGATTGCGTGACAACTGCGCCTTTGATGAATGTGTAGGGCTGGCTCACGATTATTCCGTCCGCAGGCTTAGACGCAACGTCGTCGAGAATCAACTTGCGATCGCGCATTACGTCGGCAATCGCATTGAGTATCACGTCTCGGCGGGCGGTAAAGCGGTACGGGTTGGGGATAGGCGGCACCTCCGGTGTTCGCCCTTTGCCAAAATCGAACCCTCTGCCCGCGCCGGTATCGGTCTTTGTCCCATTGGTGCCGGTAGTGCCGGCATCGCGAACACGTTCACTAGTCTTATCAACGCCCTTGCCCTGCGGGCACGCTGAAACAGCACTAAACAAAACCATCAGCATCAAACTTGTTAGCCTGATCATAACAAACACCTTTATGGACCTATTGCCAAACGTTTCCGACGGGGGATTACGAAAATGAGAATAGATTAACGACTCTCCAATTTCAAGGCAGCTTTTCGAATCCTTTAGACTTCCCCTATTTACTATCAGAGTGCTACTGCAGCTTCAGCGGCGCATCTCTTGAAGCTGATGCATCCCTTTGCTGTTCCCAGGTGCGCAAGGCCTTCACGCCAAGTCCGAAATCGCTTTCATTGCTATAGAAATTGTGGCCGCCGTCATTGCGTGACGGTTCACGTACGTAATAAAGATACTCCGTTTGCGCGGGGTAGAGCGCTGCTTCGAGGGAACTCTTGCCAGGCGAAGCTATGGGTCCCGGCGGTAAGCCCGCGTGCAAACGTGTGTTGTAAAGTGAACGTCGCTCAACGTCGCTCTTATAAACCTTGCCATCGTTTCGCCATTTTCCTTCAAGCTTGGAGGCATAAATGACGGTCGAGTCAACCGCCAGCGCCATTCGCCTCTGAAGACGATTGTAAATAACAGAGGCAATAATCGGGCGCTCGTTGCTAAGCTTGGCTTCGGTTTCGATTATTGAAGCTGTCGTAGCAACTTCACGCGGTGAGAAACCAAGACCAAGCGCCCGTTGCGACCATTCGGGCTTCCACTCCTTACGAAAGCGCTTCACCATGATCGCAATTAGTTCTTTAGGCGTCGTGTCTGGAGGGAACTCGTAGGTATCAGGGAAAAGATACCCTTCAAGGTTTGTCGCACTCGGATCCAGCTCGCTTATCAGGCTCACGTTATTCATTAAAGGCAAGGCGGCAGTCGGGTCTGACAGATGGAGTTCGGGGATCTTGAACATAGCATTTGAAATATCCCAGCGAGTCCATCCTTCAACAACAGTTAAGCGAAGTAGGCGTTGCTCACCCTCTCGCAGCTTGGCAAAGACCGCAAGCGGTGAGATAGGCGAAGGAAAGTCGTATTCCCCGGCTTTCAACTGTGAACCATTTGCCGTTAACTTAAGGTAAATTGTTAGGGGCCACTTATGCTTAAGAATTCCCTCATTCACTAACTCATTGATCACTGTGGTCGGGGACGAGCCACGCGGAATTTCGACGTACTGTCCCTGCTTTGAGTGTTGAACGGGGGTATGAAGATCTCGATAAACCCAGATCGCGGAAACGCTCGCGGTTATGAGAATCAATAACCCACTGGCAATAAGAATGCGTTTCATCGTGAATAGTTTAGAGCGTCCGGATGACTAAAGCGTTTGCTCCGGAGGCAGCACCAGCGTTCTTTCCTGGCTAACCAGGAAATCTCGGAGAATAATCGCAGCGGCCTCGCTGTCGACAAGCGCCGAAAGCTGTTCACGGCTGTAACCTTCGTTGCGAAGGTTTTCCTCGGCCGCAACCGAACTTAAACGTTCATCCTGCAAGTAAACTGGAACTGCCAGCGATTGCGCGAACTTCAGCGCCATGCGATGAGCCTGCACGGCTGAATCTCCAACAGCACCATTTAACCTTAGCGGTAAACCAATTACTACTGTTTGGGCGTCAAAGCGACGTACTAGATCTTCAACGTCCCGAAGCAGCTGCTTCCAATTGGTGCGCGGAAGAGCATCGAGGCGGCTAATCGAGATTGACAGGGCATCTGAGACTGCGAGTCCGACTCGCTTTCTTCCAAGGTCGAGAGCGATAAGAGGGGCGCGAATCGAATTCTTTTGCTCGGCTGTTTTCATAGACTGAGATTGGAACCAGGCTTGTCGGGAGTCCATCTCAAGGGAAAGATCGCGAAAAGCCTAAGCAAATACCAGGTAAAGTTAAGTTGCACCCGTCATTAACCGCCTGTATGATACGACCGGCTTGCGAAAATCGCATGTTCGAAAGTAGTTTTTCAGGTTTCGTTTCAACTGACAACACGAGGTAAATAATGTCATTCCGTACGAAGTTTGCAGTGATTCTCGCTTCAGCAACGCTGGCGCTTTATACCGTCGTCGGGGGTTGGATTTCCACGCGCGCGCAACAACCGGCCAATGATCCAAATGCACAGCTCAGAATTTTTGAGAGTGTGTTACAGCATATCCAAAACGATTATGTGGATGAGCCGAACATGGAAAAGGTTCGCGCCGGCGCCTTGCGCGGTTTGGCATACGGACTTGATCCTTACTCGACCTACCTCACGCCGGAACAGGTTCGTGACTATGGCCAGGATGCAAAGACCAATCACGTTGGAATTGGTGCTGAACTTTCCCAGGTCGCATCGTATCTCTACGTCATTGCACCAATGAAAGGGTCGCCCGCCGATCAAGCCGGCGTCCGTGCCGGCGATATTATTGAGTACATTGACGGCAAGGCCACGCGTGACATTTCGCTCTACGATGCCAAACAACTCTTGAACGGCGCTCCGGGTTCCGAAGTGAAGTTGCGAATTCTTCGCGCCAATGCTCGCCCGCTCACCCTGGCAGTGAAACGGAGCGACTTTCGAGCCCCAGCGGCGGAAGCCAGAATGGAAGCAGGACGGATTGGAGTTCTCCGTGTGAATAGCTTTGCCCAGGGAGAAGCAGCGGACGCGCGCGCGCGTGTGCAAGAGTTGATCAAGCAGGGTGCGTTGAAAATGGTCGTTGATATTCGCGGTACGGCTGGTGGCTCGATCGATGAAGCAGTGGCAGTTGCCAACCTGTTCATTAAGGATGGATTGATTGCACAGACCGCCGGACGAGAAGGTAAGACACTAAAAACATTCAATGCTGATCCGAAGGCGGCAATTTTCTCGGGTCCAGTGGTGACTCTAATTGATACCGGAACGGCCGGTGCCGCTGAAGTGGTTGCGTCTGCCTTGCTCGAGCGTAATCGCGGTCAGGTCGTTGGCGAAAAAAGCTTTGGCGCCGGCGCCGAACAACAGCTTTTCACCCTTCGTGGTGGTGATGGCTTACTACTCACGACCGTGAAGTGGGCATCAGCAAGCGGTAAGCCCTTTTTGGGTGAGGACCGCAGCCACTCTGGTGTGACACCCTCGGTGGAAGTGAAACGGCCTGAACTCGCCGATGCGATTGATCCGGAGGATCTGACTGGAAACGATGATGACAACGCAAAGCCGAGTCAGCCAACGGACAAACCTCCAGTTGTAGCTCCCGAGCCGAATACTCCCAAGCCTTCTGTGGAGGATATACAAATGAAGAAGGCGATCGAGCTGCTCCGCGAAAATAAGACTGTTCCACTACAGCGCGCTGCGTAGACTTCCATCAACTCACAGGGAGAGGCCAGGGACTGTTTCCTGGCCTTTCTATTTTTGGCGTTCACTAAAAAAGACATTCCTCATGTGGCATCAAGCGGCAATTGCAAAAACTGATGCTGTCGTGATGGGGGCGGTTGGGTACTTGATGCAGTTTGGATTTTTTGCGCTATGAATGTCGATTCACTATAGCCTTAGTGGCATGAGGTCAGTACCACCTCGCGGTAGCGGGTGGGTGTTAGATTCGCAATTGGACACAGCGGCATATCGAGCATTGCGGCCGTGAAATCGCTTGCTGGCAGGCGGAACCCACCCGCTACCGCGAGGTGGTACTGACCTCATGTCACTGCGACGAACGATGATCAGCGTTCGCTAATCGTGCTGCTAGTCAAACTGCATCAGTACTCTGCATCAGTACTGGCGGTTCGTAAAGCTGTACGAATTATGGTTCGATATCGAATATTCAATGATTCCATATCGGGTAACAGTCGCGCATTCTGTTCTCGAAATTTATGTTGGATTTCGATTGTAAACTTCTTGCATTCCGCCAAGTCGCTCAATTAAAATCCGAATTGACTATAGAATTGATTATCGCCAATCCTGATGAGCTCTGCGAGGAACGGATGTTGCTGAACCACCAGATGAGATCTGGCGCGAAACGTTAAGTTAAGGAGAATTAGAGCGATGATTATGACTAACAAATTGCTACCCGTAGCGCTGGTTGCTGCCCTAATTGGTGGTTCAGTGGGCGCTTTTGTAATGCATTCGAGAAATCAAACAGCAGCGGCTGAGCCGCAAACCGCTCAGTCAACAGTGCAAAGCACTGATACGCAATATGCCGGCTACCAGGAAAATGCAGCCGGTAGGGAACAGTTCGTCCCGGCCGAGTTCAATACAGCGTCTGAACAAAGCGCCTATAAGAGCGGTTTTGCCGATGGCTTCCATTCTTGTGAAGCGGGAGCAGCCGGAGTTAACACTTCCAGCCTTCGTTATAATCAGCCGCGCTACCGGAGTGCATCGCGCAGCTACTCTAGTCCGCGTCGTGTTTATTACGATTATCAAAGGCCAAGAGGCCGCAGCTTCTGGCAGAAACATCGTGACAAACTGACGGTGGCGATGGGTACTGGCGGCGGTGCTCTAATCGGTGGCCTGATTGGCGGAAAGAAGGGTGCTGCGATCGGTGCGCTAGGAGGCGCAGGCGGCTCGGCCTTGTACACCTATAAATTGCGCAACCGAACGCGTCGTTACTAATTAGGAAAAAAAGGAGCGTGCATGGGCATGAGAGCTAAGCTCTTCATTGCATTAGGCGCTCTGGTAGCAATGGGGTGGGCAGTTCCCAGCGCGGGGACTGCCCCTTTCCTTGCTCGGGCTAATGGCGAAATTGGGCGAGTGGAACCGCTGCCGCGCCCTGCGCGTTTGCGCATAAACAAAGCCAGGGGGCTGTTGTTAAGCACTTGGATTAACGGGAGAGGTCCCTACGTCTTCGCCGTGGACACCGGAGCGGGCATGAACGTAGTAACGCAGCGCGTTGTTAGTGAGGCACAATTAATAACCAGAAGCGTGCCACCTACAGTGATCGGCGGCTTGACCAGCGCGCGAACTACCTCCAACCGCGAGGCGGTTATCACTCAGCTTGCGCTGGGCGATCAAACGAATATTCTACCCGCAACCAAAACCGCAGTGATCGTTTCCATTCTCGCGTCCGGTGTTGATGGCATTCTCGATCCAACCGACGTTTACTCGCCATATGGTTACTCTATCGATATGCCAAACCAACGGATTGAAGCCGTAGATTCATTCTCGCAGGGATCGGAAGACCGGCGAGACATTGGCGAGGGCGCCGTGGTTCCATGGCTGCGTTTCGGCGAAAGCTTCCGGCCCTTTGTGCGCCTGGGCGATGGACGTTTGGCCTTAGTTGATACCGGCTCCAGCTTCGGTCTGGCAGTAAATTCACGCAACGCCGTGATAGTAGGTAACCGACGCGGCCACCGGCCATCAGCAACAGGTCTCGACATCGCGGGTGGAGAGATCGATGCGCGTCGAGTGTCGCCGACTACGATAAGAATTGGGGAACTTGTCCTGCAACGAGTGCCTACCGACATTCTTTTTGGAGTCGAGGATGATGCCCCGGTGATTTTAGGGCGAGATGTTCTTTATCCTTTCAAGATCACTTTCCATCCGCAAAAGCGGCTAATAGAATTTGTTACTTCCGCAAAAAGCTAGCCGGCTGATCAGTATGTCCGTCAAACTTCGCCTTTGGATTTTATCTCTGCTTTTTGTCGTTGCGCTCGTCGCGCTCATTGTGACGGCTACGCCTACGACTGAGGCGCTGACTTCCCAATCTCAGAAACAACGAAACAGAGTCGTTGGCACTACTGCTTCGGCCCCGAACGAAAGTGCGACGCCTCCAGGTCAACCATCCGAGCCTGAGCCTGAAGTAGTGCGTGTGGAAACCAATCTGGTCAACACGCTTTTTACAGCGGTCGATAAGGATCGTCATTTCATGACGACCCTTCGCGCAGAGGATGTTCGGATTTTCGAGAATGACGTTGCTCAACCGGTAAGTCTTTTTGAACGTGAAACGGATCGCCCTCTGTCTTTGGCTATTCTCGTTGACACAAGCGAATCACAAAGGGGAGTGCTGGAGGACGAAAAAATTGCGGCACGCACCTTCATTGATTCCGTGCTCAGGCCTGACAAGGATCGCGCCGCCGTTGTGTCTTTTACCGGCCTGCCCAAAGTCGAACAGGAACCCACAAATAACCTCTCCAGGCTTCATGCTGGAATCGAACGTGTCAAGGTTGAATTACCGCCTGAAAGACTTGATAACGAAGGTAATCCGGTAACGAATGATGACGATCCCAGAGGTTACACGAGCATTTGGGACGCCATGTGGATGACGCTTGAAGATCTTCTTTCCAAAGCTCCCGAAGGTACGCGTCGCGCGATCGTTTTGCTATCGGACGGCGACGATACGAGGAGCACCATCAAGAAGCAGGATGTTATCGATTTCGCTGTCAGGTTAGATGTTGTGATCTATTCGATTGGAATTCGCGATGCGAGTTTCTCGGAGGGCAAGCTTGATTCGGGAGCGTTGCGTAAAGTTTCAGATCGGACTGGTGGCCGCGCTTTCTTCCCATCACAAGCTAGCGAGCTTCGGTCAGTTTTTTCGCAAATCGATCAAGAGCTACGTTCTCAATATCTCATTGCTTATTCACCTACCAACAAAAACCACGACGGTTCCTACCGGCGTATTAGACTTGAAGTCGTCAATCCCGACCTCCAAA
>WNGF01005880.1_pt1 | contig 15414 bp, 13 predicted proteins | sample 5400641 | NCBI WGS metagenome assembly WNGF01 (sample SAMN13153371, study PRJNA577476) | soil metagenome | isolation source: 80 cm soil or saprolite under grassland replicate 2 | place: USA:California | collected 2016-06-15
AACATAATCCACCCTCGATACGGCGTACAGTCCCGAGACAATCTTTTCGATCTCCGGGTCCTTGGCCGCCACCATATGGAATCCGCCGACGATCAGATGGATGTGTTTGTCGATCGCGGCTGCGGCCTCGACCACCCTGTCAATGCCGGGATGCGAGCAGCCGACCACCAGCACGATTCCGTCGGGCGTCTCGATGACAAGCGACAGCTCGCGCAGCTCCAGCGTGGTGGGCTTGTCCGAGACAAGCGAGATGAGGCGAACTCCGGGCGCGATCTCGACCGAGCCCGAGTCGATCAGCTCAAAGTTGGCCCTCGGCCAGGCGCTGCCGAACTTCAGCACCTGCGGGGGCGCGCCGTCGAAGTAGCGCTGCTCCGCCGGCAGCGAAGGATCTTTGCGATAGAAGCTGCTGGGCAGCGAGAAGCCGTAGACGCCAAAGTTCTCCTTTGGAGCGTAAATCTTCACCTTCGGGTTGACGCTCAGCAGGTACTCCATGCCGCCCATGTGGTCGCCGTGGCGATGGGAAAGGACGACGAAGTCGAGCTTCGACAAGTCGGCGCCCGCGACCTTTGCATTGTTGGCCAACACGTCGGGATTGTCGCCGGTGTCGAAGAGGATGCGCTTGCCGCCATATTCGATCAGCGCGGAGAAGCCCCAGTCCTTCTGCATCGCCGAAGGCTTGCCGAAGGCGTCGTAGAGGATGGTGATCTGAGCCTTCTCTGCCGCCGCTGCCGGGGGTTGGTCGGCTCCGGCACCCAAGGCCGGCATCAGCATGAATGCCGCAAGCAAGCAGTAAACCCAGGCGATGACCCTGAAACTGGCTCTCATTCGCACACTCCTCTGTCAAAGCTGAAGCACAACTCTGATTGGATGCTGCCGAGTCACTCCGGTCGGCACATTATTTGTCGCCGCCGGCCCGCTTTTCCGGAGGCAGCACGATGCCCTCATCCTGGCCGGAAAACTTTTGCTCCTGCACCGTTGGTTTCGGCTTCGGCGCGCCGCGATAGGCATAGATCACGGCCAGCAATGGCGGCGCAAAGAGCACTCCCCAGAACGGCAGCACAATACCCATCGCAATGGGAACCACGATCGAGGCCCAGATGGGCACGCGGTTCTGGCGGTGCATGAGGTAGGGCTGAAGCAGCAGGCCGTCAATGGCCGCTATCGCCGCATATGCGGCCAGGAGGCCCAGCCACCGCTCCCACCCGGCTCCGCTGAAGAGCAGCGCCATCGAGGGCCCGAAGAGCGCCATCACCGGGCCAAAATGCGGGACCCACTGCAGTCCGCCGGCAACCAGGGCCCAGAACACCGCCCACGGCACATGCAACCAGAGCAGCGCGCCCAGCCACATCAGGCTCACCAGCAGCGCGTCATAGCACTGCGCAATGAACCAGCGCCGCAGCGCTCCCAGGGTCAGATCGGCATGATACTGGAACTGCATCTTCGTTTGACGATCCTAACAAATCGACGAGGCAGAAAAGATCGGGCGCAAATATAAACGATGCTACACTGTGAGAAAAGGCCCACATCTGCAACCCTGTCGCAGCGGGGCCCCAGGCCCGAAGTTGGCTTGCTGGGGCGAGCAGGTGCGGATAGAGAGCAAGCATGAAATTCGGCGTCATCATCTTTCCCGGCAGCAACTGCGACCACGACGCCTACTGGGCGTTCAAGGAGGTCTGCGGCCAGCCCGCGACCCTGCTCTGGCATGACTCGCAGGACCTGGAGAACTGCGACGCGATCGTTGTGCCCGGCGGCTTTTCCTATGGCGACTACCTGCGCACCGGGGCCATTGCGCGCTTCTCGCCCATCATGCAGTCCGTCAAGCGCTTCGCCGAAGGCGGCGGCCAGGTGCTGGGCATCTGCAACGGCTTCCAGATCCTCTGCGAGGCCCACCTGCTGCCCGGCGTACTGCTGCGCAACAAGGGCCTCAAGTACGTGTGCAAGCCGGTCCATGTGCGCGTGGAGAGCAGCAACGCCGCGCTCACTCGCGGAGTGAAGCAGGGCGAGGTGCTCGAAATTCCCATCGGCCACGGCGAGGGCAATTATTACTGCGACGACGCCACGCTCAAGCAACTCAACCAGCGCGAGCAGGTGGTCTTCCGCTACTGCACACCGAAGGGCGAGATCACCACGGAGGCAAATCCCAATGGCTCGCTGGAGAACATCGCCGGCATCTGCAACGAGGGGCGAAACGTCGTCGGAATGATGCCTCATCCCGAACGCGCCAGCGAAGACCTGCTCGGCATGCGCGACGGACTCAAGCTGCTGCAATCGATCTGCGACAGCGCCGCGCTGCGCCAGTAATATTACGTCGCGTTCATGACTGAATTGGATTCGTGGGTCATTCTGAGCGACGCGAAGAACCCCAGCGCAGCTCAAATCTCAACCGCGGTGCAAGGCTTTTCGGCCACCAAAGAATCGACTGTGCGCCGCGCACATCGGCAAAAATGAAACCCCGCCGCTCCCATCCCGCGACAACCAAGCTGATCTCCCCTGCCGAACTCCTTTGCCGCGACACGGAACTGCTGCAAATCGTCGACAACTGGCTGGAGCGCGCCAATCAGCGCGGGGGCGAGCACATCGCCTGCCGTCCCGGCTGCGCGCAGTGCTGCATGGGCGCCTTCCCCATCGACCGTCTCGACGCGGTGCGACTGCAGCGCGGCCTCAGCGAGCTGGCCGAGCGCGATATGGAACGCGTGCAGCGCGTCCTGCAGCGCGCCGCCGAATCGGTGGAGCGCGTCGCGGAGTTCTTCCCCGGCGACATCGAGACGGGAATCCTCGACAGCACGCCCGAAGCCGCGGAGATCTTCGAGGACTTCGCCAACGACGAGCCCTGCCCCGCGCTCGACCCCGCAACGCTCACCTGCGATCTCTATGCGCATCGCCCGATGACCTGTCGCGTCTTCGGCCCGCCGGTGCAAAGTGGGGACGGACTCGGCGTCTGCGAGCTTTGCTTCACCACGGCAACCGCGGAGGAGATCGCCGCGGCCGAGGTTCCGCTGGAGGGCTCCGAGCAAGAGCTGGCGCTCAATCGCGAGCTGGAGCGGGCCATGGGCTCCGGCGAAACCATCGTGGCATTCGCGCTGCTCGGAAAATAGCCTCAAGCTTCGATTCCGCCGCGCTGCTGCGCTCGAATCGGTTTGAATTTTGTTGCCCTGAATCATGCTCCCCACTTCCGCGAATCAGGGCAAACGTTTGGACCATCATTTTTCGCCCGCACCGCTCGCCCATCTTCCGGCCCACATCCGCCATCCGACCTCTTGCACGAACGCTTTCGTGAACAGGAGAGTGAGATGAAGTTGAAGTACATTGCCGTGTCGGCGCTGAGCGCAGTCCTGATCTTCGGCGCGGCCTGCACAAGCAACCGATCCACCACGGCCCACAACGAAGCCGGCGCAGCCATGCTCGATGACAAGCCGATCAAGGACAGCCTGAAGGCGGCAAACCTGGACGATGTGAAGGTGAAGGTGGACAACGACAACAAGGTCATCACCCTGTCCGGTGACGTGAGGGACCCTGAGTCGAAGGAGCGCGCAGCCGAAATCGCCCGTGCGCATTCCACCGGTTACGCGGTAGCCAATGAGATCGGCGTTCGTCCTCCGGGTGAGCCCAACGCGAAAAAGATTGACGCCAACATGGACGACGCGATCAAGTCGGAGTGGAAGGCCATAGAGGCCAAGAACAACTGGGGCAATCAGCACGTCCGCACCGAAGTGACGAATGGAGTCCTGAAGCTGAAGGGCGATGTCGATACTCCGGCGCAGCGTGAGCAGATGGAACGCGCGGCCGCGAAGATCCCGGGCGTGCAGCAGGTGGTGAACGAGCTGAGCGTGAAGAACGCCGCCCGCTGATCTCGCCGACGCACAGTCGAGTTGATCTGCGTACAGTGCGGGTGCCCCGTCCTAACCATCCGTCGGTTAGGGCGGGGTTTTTGATTTGCAGTTGCATTTGATTTTGTCGTGTCACAAATCAAAAGCAAGAGCAGAAAACGATTCCAATCAAATTTGAGGACCTAAAAAGCTTCCCTGTTGACCAGGTACGACACCTGCTCGTAATCGCCGCTCTCAAGCAGGTCGATCATTCCCTGCACGCAACGGCCAGCCATCCCCATATCCGGGTCTTCGGAAAGCCGCGTTTCCACCGTGCCGCTGGCGAAGTGATGGTATAGCCGGCAGCGGTCCTCGATCTCCGGATCGCGCAGCGGAGAGTCGGCCGGCAGCGGCTCCTGCTCGTAGACGTCCAGCGCCGCGCCTGCAATCCAGCGCTCGCGCAGCGCCCGCGCCAGCGCCTGTTCGTCTACCACCGGGCCGCGCGAGGTGTTCACCAGGTACGCGCTCTTCTTCATCATCCGCAGCGTGCGCTCGTTGATCATGTGGAAGGTCGGGTGATCGGAATCGCCTTCGCGCGGCTCTCCCTCGCGCAACTTCTCTTCTCGTAGCAAGGGCACGTGCAGGCTCACATAATCGGCCTCGCGCAGGCACTCCTCGAACTCCGCGTAGCGGATCCAGTTCCTGCGGCGACTCACGCCCAGCTCATGCCGCAGCTCCATCAGCGTCGCCGTCGCGGCGACAAACTGCTCCTTTTCCCGTCCCGCGTTGTAGCAGAGCACGTTCATCTCAAAGCCGCTGCAGCGTGAGATCATCGCCTGGCCGATGCGTCCGGTCCCGATCACCGCGATTGTCTTGCCCGTCACCTCATCGCCCAAAAACGGCAGCGACGGATGCCAGAAGCCCCAGCGCATCTCGCGCACCAGCCGTTCGCTGGGCCACAGCTTGCGCGACGCGGCCAGCATGATCGCGAACGCAAACTCCGCCGTCGCATCGGTCAGCACGTCCGGCGTGTTGGTGAACGGAATGCGACAGCGATTGGCATCGGCGCGGCTGATGTTGTCGTAGCCCACCGCCATTTGCGCAATGCCCTTCAGCGTTCCCTGCCCCGCCTCCAGCACCTCCGCGTCAATGCGGTCGCGCAGCGTGGTGATGAGCCCGTCGATGCCGCTGCGAACCTTGGCCAGCAGCAGCTCGCGCGGCGGCGCCTCCGGCCCGGGATACACCTCGAGCTCATATCCGCGGCGGCGCAGCCGCTCCAGGCTGGGGCCGATGTCGCAGGTGGCAAAGACCCGAAATTTCTTTTTTAGTGGTTCGTTTTCGCGCGCCGCGCTGCCGGTCAACTGGCCTTCCTTTCTCTTTCTCTGCCCCGAAGGTTCTTCTTCACCCACGCTTCCACGCGATTGAGTCCTTCGCGGATGTTCTCCAGCGAGGTGGCGATCGAGAAGCGCAGATGGCCTTCTCCGTAGTCGCCGAACGCGGTGCCCGAGAGCGCGGCCACGCCCGCCTCCTGTAGCAAGGCATCGGCAAGCGGCTTCGATTTCCATCCCGTGCCGCTGCTGTTGGGAAACATGTAAAACGCGCCCTTGGGAACCGTGCAGCGAAAGCCCGGGACGCGGTTGATGCGCTGCACAAAATAGTCGCGCCGCCGCCGGAACTCCTCGCGCATTGCGGCCACCGACTCCTGCTGGCCGCGCAGCGCCTCGACGCCCGCCATCTGGACGAAGGTTGCGGTGCACGAGTGCGAGTTCGAGATGAGGCGCGCAATCTGCCGCGCAAGGTCGGCGCGCATCACGCCATAGCCCAGCCGCCAGCCGGTCATGGCATAGCTCTTGCTGAAGCCATCCAGCAATATAACGCGATCGCGCAGCTCCGGATAGCTCAGCAGCGAATGATGCTCGCCCTCGAAGATCAGTCGCGAATAGATCTCATCGCTGAGGACCATGCACGAGTGCCGGGCTACGATGGAGGCGATCGCCTCCACGTCCTTGCGCGTCAGCACGGCGCCGGTGGGGTTCTGTGGCGAGTTGAGGATGATGAGCTTGGTGCGCGGGCCGATCAGGCTCTCCAGTTCCCTGGGATCGAGCCGGAAGTCCATCTCCTCGCGCAGCCGGAGCGGCACGGCCGTCGCTCCCAGAAAGCGGATCATCGATTCGTAGATCGGATAGCCAGGATTGGGATAGATTGCTTCGTCGCCGGGTTCCAGCAGCGCCAGCGCGGTAAAGAACAGCACCGGCTTGCCTCCGGGGACGACCACAACCTCTTCCGGGGAGACGATTGCGCCGCGCCGCACGCCCGCCTCTTCGGCAATGGCCTCGCGCAGCTCGGGCAGCCCCGCACTGGGCCCGTAGTGGGTAAAGCCGCGATGCAACGCGTCGACGGCGGCCTGCACGATGTTGGGCGGCGTATCGAAGTCCGGCTCACCGATCTCCAGATGCACGATTTCGCGGCCCTTGGCCTCCAGTTCGCGGGCCTTGACCAGCACCTCGAACGACGTCTCCGTGCCGAGGTTTGCCATGCGCCGGGCCAGCCGCAACGGGGTCCCCGGCGCGCCTGTAGTTGGCGTGCTGGGGCGGAACTCGGTTCCCGTGACTTGGCGCATGAGGAACACCTCCTCGCACATTTGCTAGATGCGGCGCCATGCCGCAGAGCACCCCATTTCCCCAAATGCAGAACAGCCTGCCGTCGGGGGGCAGGCTGCTCTGAGCTTGTCTTGGAATCGATGATTATCCGCAGATTTCCCGCCGCTGCTCACCGGTCTCGGTGCGCAGGACCTTGGCGACGCGGTACGGCTGGCCGGAGCGCGGCTCATGGAAGTGCCGCACCTGCAGCTCGCCCAAGAGTCCCAGGGCCAGCATCTGTACGCCCGCCACCAGCATCACGGCGCCAAAGACCATCAGCGGCCCGTGAGCGTCCATCACGTTCACATTACGGAAGGTCTTCTCCACTGCCATATATAACGCGATCAGCAACCCCGTTCCAATGCCGCCCATGCCGATGCCGCCGAAGAAATGCAGCGGGCGCATCATGTACTTCAGCAGGAAGCGAATGGTGATCAGGTCGAAGAAGACGCGTATCGTGCGCGAGATCCCGTAATGCGACTTCCCATCCGGCCGCTCGATGTTGACGATCGGCACCTCGCAGATCTTGGCGCCGTACCAGGAGGCCAGCGCCGGAATGAAGCGGTGCAGCCCCTCTCCGTAGAGCGGAATGTCGTCGATCAGCTCGCGCGTGTACGCCTTGTACGTCGTGCCGAAGTCGTGCAGCTCCACGCCGCTCAGCTTGGACATCGTCCAGTTGGCGCAGCGCGAAGGAATGCGCCGCAGCCAGAGATTGTCAACGCGCTTCTCGCGCCAGCCGCTGACGATGTCATAGCCCTCGTTGAGCTTGGCAACAAACTTGGGAATCTCCGCCGGATCGTGCTGCAGGTCGCCGTCCATGGCAATGACGAACCTGCCCTGCGCATGGTCGAAGCCGGCCGCCAGCGCCGAGGTCTGCCCGAAGTTGCGGCGCAGCTTGACGACCACCACGCGGCTATCCACGGCGGCAATCTGGCTGAGCAGGGCGTAGGTGTTGTCGCGCGAGCCGTCGTCGACAAAGATCATCTCGAAGCTCTCGCCCAGATGCTCCATGACGACTTTCAGCCGGTCATAGAGATCGGTGACACTGTCCTGCTCGTTATGAAAAGGAACAACAATGGAATACTTCGGCATCATCCAATTATAGCCGATGCTGCTGAGATGCAGCGTTTTCATTCACTTGCAGGTATCAAAATGGTAGCCCCAAAGAGGCAAAAAAGATGCCCCCGCAGGGCGGGGGCATCTTCCCAACATTTTCAGCTTTACTTCCAGTTGCTCTCTCTACTTCAGCAGAAGGTGAACATTCGGCTGATCGTCCTGCGAGATGCAGCCCAATTTGCTGCTGGTAATGGTTACGCAATCGACCGGAGTGTCGCCGGTGTTCACGGCCACTACGCCGTTTGAGTCCGTGCTGCCGTAAGTGGGAGCAGGACCGTCAGGGTTGAGGGGCTGTGCCCAGCGGAAGGTCCCTTCGCCACCCCGGTCTGTAGTTCCATCGAACGTGTTCGTGCTTCCGGTCGTGAGCGTGAACAATCCGATCTCGTCGGCCGCATCCGGGTTCAGATTCGGCAGCCCGTATTCGATGTAGCTGCCGCTCGGAGTTGCCGTCGACGACTGGGCCTCAATGAAGCCGGTGCCTATGCCGTCGCCGGTGGACATAATGAACGCCGAGTTGTTGTCATAAAAGTACAGGAACACCGGGCAAGCAACTGCATTTCCACCGCTATCTTTGCAGTCGAGACTCGGATCCGGCGTGAACGACGCCCGTCCATTGCTGGCCAGCGAGACTGTGAACGTCTGGCCGCCTGCGGCCTGGTCCGAGAGGGTCGCACTTCCGCCGACCGATGGTTTACGGTCATATTGTTGCTCGACTGCCCGTTCCCCTTGCCCTGCAACAGAGCCGAACTGTATTTCATCACCGTCGCAGGCGTTGTTGTCGTGTCGTACTGCGCGGAGCGCCAGTAGCCGGTAAACGCCCCGTTCAGGTTCGAGTTTGACGTTACCTGAGGTAAACGCCGTGGTGATGTCGCGATAGCAGCTTGCCTCCGCATGCTGGCCGGAGGGCGAGGGCTGGATATCGTCGATCTGCACGCTGTGGAATTCGGTCGCAGGGTTAGAGGAATTCAGCACCACGGACAACGTGTAGGTGCCCACATTTGGAATTCCAAAGGTGAGGATGCCGTGGTTGTCGGAGCCGATGTTGATCGTACCCGACGCGGTTCCCAGGCCGGGTGTGGTTTCCGTCAGCATCACGCCGGCCAATGCCCCCCGCCGGCCACCGTATTAAAGACTGCGCCCGAGTAGCTGCTGCCGCCGCTCAACGATACGCTATCGATCAGGGCAAAGGGATACGGACTACCGTTATTATCCACGAAGCCCCGAATCAGGCAGCTATAACGCCCGTTGAGACGGGAATCATTCTGATGGTTCGGAGCGGTGGCCACGGTGACGGTCATGTCCGCCGAGGCTATGTGGTTGGCATCGTCCTTAAGTTGGACGGTGAACGTATAGGATCCCGCGGTTGCCGGCGTACCCTCCAGCGCAAGGTCCGTAAGCGAAAGCGTCGTGCCCGGGGGCAGTGTACCGCTCGTCGCACCAATCTCCGTATACGGCTGCGTTCCGCCCTGCACACCCAATGACACAAAGTAAGGCTGGTTCGCAACCGAGTAGTTCTTCTGGTCGGGATTGAGGGTGAACGACGCGCTCGTCGCGTTCACCGTCAGCATGCGAATGACCGCAGCAGCCTGAAGTTCCCACCGCCCCAAATTCAGCCTGTGGTGGGAGGAGCCTCACATGCTCTGAAAGCGATTTCATCCCTGCGTCGGGAAGATTTCAGCTCTGCTTTTCTGGATACAATCACTTCAGGTGCTCTGGAAAATAAAAATATTAAGCGGCCCTAATCAGAGGTAACCAAGGGAACACCTGAATTTCTTGACAGGCGGACCTGGCAATTTGCTCGGGAGACTGACGGATTTGGATTGGTAGCCCCGGGTAACTCGAACACCCGACCAACGGTTTAGGAATTCTGGACCGCCCCGCAGACGAAATTGATTTCGGCACCGAGATGCAAGAGAATGTGATCACATTTCCCAGGAGAGGACCACCCCCATGCGATCTGAACAGACCGACGGATCGAGGCCGACATATGCCCCGCGGGCAGAACGGCTTTTTCCCTGGCTCGGCGCGATTGTCGGCGCTTTGATGTTCTTGCCCACACTCTGGTACGGCTTCGTGTGGGATGATCGCTATTCAATTGTCGGCAACACCTCCTTGAACTCCTGGAAGACGCTTACCAAGGGCCTCTGGGGGCCCTTGAATCCGAGCGTGGACATGTACCGGCCAATAACCGGGAGTATTCTTTTTTTTCAGTTTCAGGTTTTCCGGCTACATCCCTGGGGATACCATCTGACGAGCATCTTGCTTCACGCGCTAGCCTGTGTGCTTGTCTTTCGCGTTGCCCGGCAGCTTTCGTCAACCCCATGGGCCGCGCTCTTCGCGAGCCTTCTGTTTGCGGTGCATGCCGCACATCTGGAAGCGGTGGCGTGGGTTTCGGCCTTTGCTGAACCACTTGCTGTCTCGGCCATACTGGTGGGCTTCAGTGCCTATCTGCACTATCGCCAAGATAGGCAATCCAAATGGCTGGCTGTCATTTGCTTGAGCTTCTTCTTCGGCTTACTCATCAAAGAGACCGCTGTCGTGTTGCCGCTGCTGATGCTGGCCTACGAATTCGCTGTGGGTAAGATCAGCCTCCGTTTCCTCCGGCTCAATCGATTCCTCATCCTTGCAATTATTGGACTAGGCCTTCTGTATGGAGCGATGCGGCATCGCGTGTACACGAAGATCCTTTACAACGAGTCGCACCTGCCTTTCTCGACTTTGTTCTTCACTTGGCCATCCTTGCTGATCGCCTACTGCAAGCACCTGCTGATCCCAACTCCGCTCAGCCCGTTTTACGACTCCGATTACGTTCAAGCAGCAAACCCTTCCTTCTGGTTGCCATTGTTGGGCTTACTTGCAATTGCGGCTGCTGTCTACCTCGCATCCAAACGCCTCGCCAACGGTGCTCTGGTTCGTTTCTGCCTGCTCGCGATGGCCATCGCGATGATCCCGGTGCTTGACCTGAACATATTCCAGTTCCGGGAGATCATGCACGACCGTTTCCTTTATTTGCCCTCCGTGTTCTTTGCTGTCCTGCTTGGAGAGTTGTTATTTGGGTCTCGGGTAGACAAATCCTCTCTTCAGATTCCCGGCAGAATTTCCGCCGCGTTGGGCGCCTGTCTCTTACTCCTCAATCTTTCAGCACTGTTGATTCAGAGTCCAGTGTGGCGGGATAACATAAGCCTGCACTCGTATGCCGTCCGGATTGCACCTCACAATCCCCGTCCGGCCTTTGCCCTTGCACTCATGTATCTGGATCGCGGCGACCTGCCGAAGGCGGATGAATTACTGCAGCACGTGGTGCAATTGGTGCCCGCTCCAAAAGCTTTTGCCTTGCTCGGGCAGACGCGTCTACGCATGGGAGATGCGAAAGACGCCGAGGCGCCATTGCGTCAGGCCATTATGGCCGCGCCCGACCGTTCGGGCCAGCATCTTACGCTGGCACAATGTCTGGTGCTGTTAGGACGGACCGACGAGGCGAAAGCGGAACTCCGGGCCGAAATGGCTCTCAGCCCCGAGTACAGGGAAGTTGCAACACAGCAGCTCTCGGAATTGCTCGCAGCCAAACCCTAGCAGGCTACTGAACACTGAAAGTTGAGATGGTAGCCCCGGGGTGACTCGAACACCCGACCAACGGTTTAGGAAACCGCTGCTCTATCCATCTGAGCTACGGGGCCACGGAGTGGCTTCCATGACATTGTAGCGGTGAATGCACGGAGCTAGCCAGTTCACCTTTAATCCCTAACGATTCCATAGCTCCGCACTTTTCCATGCGCATCGTAAGTAATTACGAGCCATTCAGAATCGATGCCAATAAAGCCTCTTTCGGGTCCAAGCCAGTACACCGCGTCGTATGCCTTGAAATACTCTGTGTCATCAGACTTCCCAAGCAGCTTCTCGACTTCCTCGCGTGATATACCGTCTAGCCGACGTGAACTGATGAGACTATCGACCATACGGATCCGGACTGGGTCATGGCTCTCCACCTGCTTCACATCCTGCCAAGCTGCACTATCGAAAGCAGTCCGGTGCCAGCGCTCACGAACCATGCTGTAATAGGCTGTGCCAAGCCAATAAAGCACTGGAGTAGACAGCGCCGCCGCCCCTATGGCAGCGACGATCAGGATTCTCCGCCAGCGCACACGCATGATCGTGAATTGTAATCCGGCAGGAATGGATTGGATCAGGGAAACTTTGTATCCGAGAGCGTCGATTCACGCTGTCACAGATTTCGCTCCAGCCGTTTGCATTACACATCGTGGCCCAGCGCGTGTTTGAGCGGTCTTTGCAGGGCAAAGATTGCCAGTCCCGCCGCCAAACCCAGCACGGCCAAGCCAAAGAAGAACGATTGCCGCGATATTTTTTCGTAGTAGGTGCCGAGGTATCCGGAGAGGAAATTTCCCAGGAAGCTGGAGAAGAACCACATGCCCATCAGCATGCTGACCAGGCGCGCAGGCGCGACCTTGGTCACCAGGGACAGGCCGATGGGCGAGAGGTAGAGTTCGCCCATCGTATAAACGACCGTGCAGCCGACGAGCCACAGGAAGCTGATTCTCTGCTCGGGGCGCATTCCGGTCGTGATGTAGATCAGCGGCAGAAATGAGATGCCGAGCAGACCGCAGCCGATGGCCATTTTGGTTACGCTCGCCGGTTCCTTACGGCGCCTGGATTGCCAGGCCCAGAACATGTTCAAGAACGGCGTGAACAGGAAGATGAACATCGGGTTGATGGCCTGGAACCAGGTCGAGGGCATCTCCAGCCCGAAGATGTGCCAGTCCGTGTTGCGGTCGGCGAAGAGCTGGATGGTGTTGCCCTGCTGCTCGTAAACTCCCCAGAAGATCACGTTCAGCATACACAGCACCACCAGGCCGATGATCGCCTTCCACTCCACTGAGGTAAGCGGCGCATGCTCGGTGTGGCTCTGCCTGGCGCGCGTCAACTGATCTTGCGCCAAAAACTTCTGACCCCAGAGATAAAGCAGCAGTCCGGCGACCATGCCCACGCCGGCAGCGGCAAAACCGTAGTGCCATCCGAGCAGTTGCCCAAGGGTTCCGCAGACCAGCGGAGAAAAGAAGGCGCCCAGGTTGATCCCCATGTAAAAGATTGTGAAGGCACGGTCGCGTCGCGGGTCATCGGGAGCATAGAGGCTTCCGACCTGGGTTGAGATATTGGGCTTGAAGCAGCCGTTGCCGGCGATGAGGAAGATCAGGGCGGCGAGAAACATCGATTCGATCGCCATCAGGAAGTGTCCAATCGCCATCAGCACGCCGCCCAGCACGACCGTCTTGCGCTGTCCCAGAACGCGGTCCGCCAGGATGCCTCCGAAGAACGGCGTGAAGTAGACGAAGCCGGTGTAGAGTCCGTAGATCTGGGAAGCCAGCGGCTGCACCGTCATCGGGCCGAAGACGGCCTCAATCGAGTGCTGGAGAAGCGCAAAGCCGAAGACATGCGAGGTCCCTGCATGGACGCGATTGATGAGATGGTCCACCATGTAGAGGACCAGGAGCGACCGCATGCCGTAGTAGGAAAACCGCTCCCACATCTCGGTGAAGAACAGCACGTACAAACCGGCGGGATGGCCGAGAATCGTACGTTGCGAGCGCATGGTGTCGGCAGGCGACAAAGGGCCCGCGAGACCGCTCTCAAAGCCGGTTGCATCCGTATCGCTCACCGCCTTCTCCTCCATGAATCCTATCCCGGACGGGACTTCCGCGCCAAAACGGGGTGTTCGTTCCGACCGGGGCGATCCAGGTCCGGATTTCGGCGCTGCCCAGGTTTCGGCGATGGTGGGTACTGGCCGGGCGGCTCGTATCAGAAATACGGTAATACGAATCACTCTAAGGGCATAATTTGCCGGCCCGCGTTGCGGCGATGGCAGCAGCTCGCGATATAATCTCGGTCACTTTGAGGGCTGCGCGCAAATTCCTGGAGATGAACGACGGCCTTACGAGGTCCGCGCCGCTTGAGTTGCGTCCTACGAAGTCCGCGCCGCGCGAGTTGCGGCTCTTGCCCGCCTGGTCCAATCCGCTCGCCGAATTTGGCAAGAATCTGTTCGACGTTCTCCGTGGACGGTTAAGTTTGTTCGGTGGCCCCAGGCCCGATCCTTCCTGGTACGGCGCCGAATTTGAATCGCCGCTGCCCTGGCGCCAATTCAGGAATTCGCTGCTCATGCATGCCGCACTGGTCGGCATGCTCTGCGCATTCTCAGCTTGGCCGCAGGCTGGGGTTCACCTTGTCCGGTGGTCCGCGAATGACCATCTCAGCCCATATCTGCCGGAAATGCACGGCGCTCGCATGGTTCGGAAGCATGGTGGCAAGGCAGACCCGGTGCGGGCGCGGCAGGAGATCCGATCTGTTCCGCCTGCAGCCGACAATCGCCGCCAGACAATCGTAGTGCCTTCCAGTCGCAAGCTGCAGCGCGCGATCGAGTTGCCGAACTTTGTTGCGGTCCAGCAGGCCCCGCCCGCACCGCCGCTGGACGCCAGTGCGCCTCACGCACTTCTCAAACTTCCTGCCATGTTGCCGGAGCTGGTACAGCGCATGGCGGACATTGTGCAGTTGAAACCGCAGCGTGCCAAGATGCAGCAGCCCGAAACCCAGCCTGCGCCGGAGATCGGCACTCTGGGCCGAGAAGCCAATATTGCTCAGCTCACGTCGATCCGGGATCCGGCGCTGCCGCTGCAACCGGCGCAGCGTGCGCCGGAGATCGTGCAGCTCCGGCCCCAGCGTGCTCCTTCTGTCCGGGAGCGGACGCTGCAGTCGCCCCCGAACATGGGCCCGGTTGGAAGCGAAAAGACGGTGGAGCTTGCGCGGTTGGTTGCGACGGCCGGTCCGAATCTCCCGGTGCTCCGGAAGCCGCGGCCTGCGCCGCAGATCGTGCAGCTTCGGCCACAGCGCAGTCCTCAACTTAGTTCCCAAACCAGTTCAACGTCCGGTGCGGCGCAGCCGGAGCCGCAGCCAGAGTCACTCGGATTCAAAGTTGCGCGAACTCTCAATCAGCTTTTGCCGCAACGCGCCGACCCGGAGCTTCCGGCACCAGGCATGCCGAAGGCATTGGCGCTGAACGCGCATCCCGCCGAAGTTCCGCTTCCGGCCACTCCTCCGGAGGGCAACCGCCGTGGAGCCTTCGCCGCCTCGCCTGCCGGCCGTGAAAACGCAACCGGCGAGCCGGGCGCAGGAGCCTCGTCCGGCATTGGCGCGCACGACACCGGCGCCAAAGTGAACGCCCCGCCCGGAATCAGCGTGGGCGCGCCGCCGTCGCTCGCAGGGAGCGCTGCTACGCCCAGCGCCGGGTCGTCGAATGCAACAACTCTAGACCCCGAAATGAAAGCGAGGCTTCTGGCATCGACGCGCGCTCCCGCCATCGTGCCAATCCCGTCGCCACAAGCGCCAGTGGAGCGCGAGCCGGCCACTGCTTTGTCGGCACTGGAGAACCAGGTCTTCGCCGGGCGGCGCTCCTACAAGATGGTGGTCAATATGCCGAACCTGAATTCCGGCGTCGGAAGCTGGATCATCCGCTACTCCGAGCGGGAACAAGTGTCGGAATCGGAGCCGATCACCGCGCCAATGGTAATTCTCAAGTCCGATCCGGCCGTTCGCGGTGAACTGATCGACGGCGGCCTGCATGGCACTGTGGTGATGACCGCAATCATTCTCGCGGATGGATCGGTGGACCAGATAAGGGTGGTCCAAGGAGTTTTCCCCGAGCTCGACCGGAAGGCGGTCGAGGCGCTCTCGCGTTGGCTCTTCCATCCCGCGCTGAAAAACGGCCAGCCGGTTGAGGTGCAAGCCCTCGTCGCGGTCCCGATCCGAAAGAAGTAGAACCACTCTGCTGCGATGCCAACGAAAAAGGC
>WNGF01005881.1_pt1 | contig 15413 bp, 16 predicted proteins | sample 5400641 | NCBI WGS metagenome assembly WNGF01 (sample SAMN13153371, study PRJNA577476) | soil metagenome | isolation source: 80 cm soil or saprolite under grassland replicate 2 | place: USA:California | collected 2016-06-15
GGCTGGTAGGCAAGGCGGCACCCGTTCCTTGGAATGTGGCCAACAATCCGCTCTACCGTGAGCACCATTGCAACTGGTGTGTCATCGTAAAACAGCACGGCCTACTCTCCTGTTTTGCTAAAGAAGACCCATGACGACACGCGTTTGTGACAACCGATCAGGAGTATTTTGCCCGGTGGTGTGCAGCCACGATAGCGCAGCAACACACGAGCTGTGCGATGTCGCGCAGGAACTTCGCCAGGACGATGAACGCGGCGCCGGCCACGAGTCCGGCGGGTGCTCGCTCCGCGAGTGCGTCCAGCTGGGGCGCGGCGAGGAAGACCGCCGAGAACGCCGCGAGCAGCGGTTGGGCGGATCGGTGACTGCGGGCGATCGCGCCGCGCTGGGCGAGCTGTACCAGGCACGCTTCGAGCCACCCGAGCCACAACTGCAGGCGCAGGGCGGCGCGGTGCGAATTCACTACCCGCACTTCTTGTTCTTTCAAAAGGGGCGGGGTACGGGCACGATGGCCAGCGTGCGGTTGGAGCGAGCCGGCTTGATCGGCATGCGCTCGTCGATCCATGCGCTACGCGAGGCCATGCTCGATGGCAAAGCGGGTGGCTGCGTTACGTGAAGACACGTCAACTTTGCGGTAGATGCTGCTGAGGTGCGCGTTGACGGTGCGCGGGCTGATCACCAGATGGGCTGCAACTTGCCCATTCGTATAGCCCCGCGCCACGAGGCGTAACACCTCGACCTCACGAGCGGTCAGCCCTGCTGGAGCCGACGGTGCTGCGTCGAACGGTTCCGGTATACCGCTCATCGCCCATACCTGCGCTTCGGCGACAGCTTGCGCCAGCGTGAGCGCGTGCCCTTCAGCCGACGCAGTGGCGAAGCGCTCCGCACCAAGCTGGTTTCGCGCGCCCGCCACGTACTGCTCGTAGATGACGCGGTCGACCGGGTCGAACACCACACCGATCGACTCGCGGAGCGCCGCCGCCGCCCCCAGGAAGCGGGTCGCCTGAACCGCTTGATGGTGCAGGAGGGCGCAGCCTGCGTAGCCCATCAAGCACAACGCGACCCCACGCGTATCGCCGAGTTCGTGCCAGATGGCCAGGCTGTGGGAGAAGTGGGCGTGCGCAGTCACTCCATCGCGGCGTTGAAGTGCAACAAGGCCAAGGTTGTACAACGGACCGCTCATCTTGATGCGCTGCCCGAGCCGCTGCCACAAAGCGGCACTCTCACGATAGTACGCAGCCACCTCGTTGTACTGCCCTAGCGCGCGACCCGCCTCGCCACGGTCGTTGAGGATTGCGGCAGTACTCATGGTATCGCCCAGGCTACGCACAAGCGTGAGTGCGTCGTCGAAGAGTGCGACCGCGCGCCGATACTCGCTGCGCCACAGCGCGATCTGCCCCAGGTAGCTCAAGCTCCGCGCAATGACCCCGGTGTCGCCGTTGACGCGGCTGATCTGTAAGGCTTCCGTAAAGGCAGTCTCTGCCTGCTCATACTCCCCGCGCACCAGCGCAAGCTTGCCTAAGCGGTGCAGGATGAGCGCGACTATCTGATGTGTGCCGAGCCGCCGCGCAAGCTGGAGGCTCTGCATGTAACGCGCGTGGGCTGCCTCGTAGGCGTTGTACGTGAAGGCAATCAGCCCGAGTGCCTCCAGCGCTGTCGCCCGGCTCAATAGGTCATCTTCCTCAGCGACCGTTATGCTCTCATGTGCAAATGCGCTGGCAGCTTCGCTGTCACCCTGTTCCACCGCAAACACGCTCGCCCAGGCGAGCGCCCGTGCGCGGGCTGCAGGCGCGACGGTTGAGGGCCGTGCAAGCGCTTGTTGCAACCAGTTTTGTCCTTCGCCAAAGTTTCCGCGTACGTTCCAATACCAGCAGAGCGCCGTTGCCAGTTCGAGCGCCAGTACGGTATCGCCGCCGTCTGCTGCGCTCCACGCCAGTGCGGCGCGCAGATTGCCCAGTTCGGCGTCAATCCGCTGCAGCCATACCGCCTGCTCTGGCCCATGCAGCTGCTCGGTGGCGTTCTGTACGAATTGCCGCATCTGCGCGGCGTGGCGCGCGGCGACAAACTGTGCTTCCCCGACTGCGTTGAGGTGTTCCAGCGCGAAGGCGCGGACGGTTTCGAGCATCGAATAACGCGGTTGGCCGTCGGCCGTCCAAGTACGCTGGACGAGGCTGTGATCGAGCAGGCTTGTCAGTGAATCTACGACGACACCGCTCCAGCATGGGGGCACATCGGCAACTGCCTCGACCACCGCAAGCGTACCACCGCCGACCAGCACGCCGAGGCGGCGGAAGATCTGTTGCGCCGCTGGATCGAGGCCGTTGTAGCTCCAGGCCAGCGCCACCGACAGCGACTGGTGGCGCGCCGCGGTATCGACCGCGCCATTGGTCAGCAGGTGCAGGGATTGTTCAAGACGACTGAGCAGCATGTGTGGCGAGAATAGTTTGATCCGCGCCGCCGCTAGCTCGATGGCAAGCGGTAGCCCATCGACACGACGACACAGCTCCGCGACTGCAGCAGTATTGTCGTCGGTCAGCACAAAGTCGGGCACGACCGCACAGGCGCGCTGCACAAAGAGCGCCACGGATGGTATCCCGCCGAGCGTGGCCACGCTCGGGGGCTGACGACGATCAGGAAGCGCGAGAGGCGTGACGGGGTAGACGTGCTCGCCAGTGATACGGAGCGCCACGCGGCTGGTCACAATAACTTTGATTCGTGGCGCGGCGGCGAGCAGCCGCCCCACCGTGGGGGCCGCTGCCAGCACATGCTCGAAATTGTCGACGACAAGCAGCAGCTCCTGATCGCGGACAGCCGCAAGCAGCGTCTCTTGGGGCAGTTGCCCAGGGTACGTATGCACGCCGAGCGTGTGAGCGATAGCCGAAACCACGTGCGCCGGATCACTGACCGGTGCAAGGTCGATCAGCGCCGCGCCGTCGGCAAACGTGGGCGTAAGCTCGGCTGCAACGTGGAGGGCAAGCCGAGTCTTGCCGACGCCGGGTGGACCAAGCAGGGTCAGCAAGCGGAGGTCGTGACGACGCATCATGGCATAGATGTATGCAACGTCATTGGCACGCCCAAGCAACGGTGTCGGGCTGGCTGGCAGTGGTGGGCGATGCAGCGACTGCGCTGGCGTGGGCAGCACCAGCGCACCTGCGAAGAGGGCCGTCGGCGGCATGGCAGCTTGCCCACGCGCCCACGAAACCAGAGCGCCGTGTTCGTCATCGGGGATGGCGAGCGCGGCTGCCAGGCGCGAAGCGAGTGCGCGTGAGGGCCGTCGGCAGTCGGCCTCTAGCTTGCGAATGGTGGCGACAGTGGAGTCCGCCCGCGCGGCGAGCGCCCGCTGGGTCAGATCGAGCAGCTTACGACGCCGCTTCAGCCACTCTCCGAAGGTCGTATCCATCACTGCCTCTGCTGGTAGCACTTTTTGTCCCACACATACGCGCGTATACGGAAGCCCCGCTCACACGATACAACGTGCTACAAAGCAGACGATCCTGCGCCCACGACGGTTGCACATGTACAGCCTCGGTCAATTGATTAGGTTATTTTGACGATGTACAACGGAGCCCCGTTGCGGTAGCATCAGTATTTGGAAGCCAGGTGAGCTGTTTGCGATGATTCAGGACAGCGAGGGCAACTTGGTGATGGTAGCATCTGGTTGGAATGGAGCATCAGGAGTGTGTGCCATGCGCATCGCGGTGATTTCAGACATCCACGGGAGCTGCCGGCAGCCAACTCCGCGCGTAAGCGCAAGAATCGACCTTCCGAATGGCGATAAGCTCGGTACAATTATTCTGGCTACGTTTCGATAACTCAGCGCGATTGGATCATCGCAAAGGCGTTCTACCACCGCACCGCGGGGTACTGCAAACTTTATGGCCCGCCAGTGGCGAGAAAGGTGCTGATCATGGCTGCACAACAGCATGGCAACGATGTCGAGATGAAGCAACTCGAACCCCAACCCGTCTTGAGCATCAGGGCGACCGTCCAGATAGTTGATCTGGCCCAGGCGCAGGACGACAGGATACGGGCGCTGTCGAGTTACCTACAGCAATCCGGCGCACAGCTCGCCGGCCCGCCCTTTGTGCGCTATCACACCTTCACAGAGACCGAGACGGATCTTGAGCTTGGCATACCGATGGTCGCGCCGATCGCCGGCGAGGGTCGGATCGCCGCTAGCTCGCTAGCGGGCGGGCCGGCCATCATCACCTGGCACATCGGACCCCACGATACGCTGGCTGAGGCCTACGCCCGCATGCGCCTGGCTGAACGAGCACGGCCGCGAGCCAGATGGCGCGCCCTGGGAGATCTACTACTGGATCGACCCCAAGCAGTATCGCGGCCCCGCAACCTGGCCCGACCCCTCGAGCTGGCGCACGCAGCTGGTCCAGCCGATCAAGTAATCTCAGCGCTAGTAGCATGCTTCAACGCCTGATATAGGGCCTGGGCAAACCATTCGTCGCGCCGTAAAGTAACCATCAGCAGAAGGAGCACAAACATGGGAAAAGTCATGACAAGTCTGTCACTGTCGCTCGATGGTTTTGTCGCTGGGCCCAACGACGACGTCCAACACGTCTTCGCATGGCTGATGAGCGGCGACAGCGCTATTCCAGTGCAGGGTGGCAGGATGATGCTCAAGGTCTCACCGCAGAGCGCCGAATTGATTGAGGAGGCGTTGAGAACGACCGGGGCAATGGTGGCAGGACGAAGAATGTTCGATATCGCAAAAGCCTGGGGCGGCAATCCGCCCCATGCCCCGTGTTTTATTGTTACCCATAGTCCCCCACAGGAATGGGTCAAGGAGGGATCGCCGTTCACGTTCGTCACCGACGGCGTTGAAAGTGCCATTCGCCAGGCAAAGCAAGCCGCAGGCGACAAGAATGTGGCGGTAGCCACCGCGAGTATCACGCAGCAGTGCCTCAAGGCCGGGCTGCTCGACGAAATCCATATCGACCTGGCGCCGGTCCTGCTCGGAGAGGGTATCCGATTGTTCGAGCATCTGGGTGCTGAACCAATTGAACTGGAACGCATACGGCTCATCGAGGCCCCTGGTGTAACACATCTCGGCTTCCGCATCGTCAAGTAAGGGTGTTAGGCCGTGTCAGCAGCCTGGGATCTGCTTGCACCTATCCTGACCGATGGGCACCTCCATCCGACCCAAGCATATATTATGGAGAGCAATGATGTGCGAAAATGAATCAGGCGATACCAGCGTGCTGACCACGTTGTTCGCGCACAACACCTGGGCCAACCTGAAGCTGCTGGACTTCTGCGAGCACTTGAGCGATGAGCAGCTCGACGCCACGGCGATTGGCTGCTTTGGTTCGATACGTGATACGTTGCACCACATCGTCGGCGCCGAGGTGAGTTACGTCGAGCGCGTCAACGGCAAGTTGCCCCGGAGGCCGCTCTCGCCCAACCAGTTTCCGGACTTCGCGGTGTTACAGGATGCGGTGCGCTGGGCCGGCGACGAGCTGCTCCAGTTGGCGCTTGCCGCGCGCAACGACACCAGCGTTCGACAGCGTCCGCCGCGACAGCTGATCGAATACAAGCTCGCGAGCCTGATGGCCCAGGCGATCACCCACTCGACAGAGCACCGGACGCAAATCTCGGCGATCATCACCCAGCTGGGCATCGAGCCGCCGGATATGAGTGGCTGGAAGTATATGGAGGAGATGGGGGAACTCCAGGAAGTCGGAGCAGGGGCGCACGGAGCATCATAGCGGCTCCCTACAGTGTAAGCGCTCATGGGGTTTCGCCCTCCCTGCTGCGGCCTCGAGAAAGGGGAAACGGCATGTCCCATAACACGCTGTCCGATTTCGTCGCGACGACGGCCACAAAGTTCGGCATTCCCGGCGTTGCCGTCGGGGTGTGGGTAGACGGTCGGGAGGTTTACGCGTGCCACGGGGTGACGAGCATCGACAACCCACTGCCCGTCGACCCCGACACGCTGTACGTGCTGGGCTCGGTCACCAAGACCTATACGGCGACCGTACTGATGCGCCTGGTCGCCGAGGGGCGGGTCGAGCTGGACGCGCGGGTGCGCCGGTACGTTCCCGAGCTCAGGCTCGCGGACGAGCGGACCGCGGTGGAGGTCACGGTATTGAACCTGCTCAACCACACCTCAGGGCTGGACTGGGGGTTCACCGCCGACACCGGTGAGGGGGATGACGCGCTGGCCGGCTATGTGGCGAAGCTGGCCGAGCTGAAGCAGATCGCGCCGCCCGGTGCCCGGGCCTCCTACAGCCAGGCGGGGTACAACCTGGCCGGGCGGATCATCGACAAGGTCACGGGTCTGACCTACGAGCGGGCCGTCGCTTCGCTGCTGTTCGAGCCGCTGGGGCTGTCGCACAGTTTCTTCGCGCGCGATGACATTATGACGAGGCGGTTCGTGGTGGGGCACAACCGCGGTGAGGACGGCACGCTGTCGATCGCGCGGCTGTGGCGGCGCTGGCGCGGCGAGAACCCCGGCGGGGGACTGGCATCCTCGGCGGCGGACCAGTTGCGCTGGGCCCGGTTCCATCTCGGCGATGGCCGCGCGGAAAGCGGGGTCCGTGTTCTGCCCGCCGAGGTGCTGCATCGGATGAAGCAGCCGACGGTTGCGCTGCGGGGCAGCTCGCTCGGCGACGCGATCGGTATCGGCTGGTTCCTGCGCGACGTGGACGGCGTTCGCACCGTCGGGCACGGTGGGTCGGCCAACGGCCAGTTCGCCGAGCTGCTGACCGTGCCCGAGCGCAACTTCGCCGTTGTCTCACTGTCCAACGCCGGCCCGGACGGCATTCCGTTCAACCAGGCGGTCGTCCGCTGGGCGCTGCAGACCTACCTGGGGGTGAGCGAGCGGGACCCGCAGCCGCTGCCCTACGACCAGGCGCGGGCCCGGGAGGTCGTCGGGAGCTACCAGAACGAAGTCATGACGCTGACCATCGACACGGATGGGGCAGGGCTGAGGCTCGAGGTGCTGATGAAGCCGGAGATCCGTGCCGCGGCGGACAAAGAGCTGCCCCCGGACTACGCGCCGGCCGCCATCGGCCTGCTGCCCGGCGGCACCGACGAGTACATCCTGACCGAGGGCGGTATGAAGGGGCTGCGCGGCTTCTTCACCCGCGACCAGAGCGGCGCGGTCGTAGGCATCGACCTCGCTGGCCGGTTGTTCAACCGGGTTCCGACGCCCTCGCAGTGAAAAGCCGCGAATCTGAACTGGCTATCCGGAGGTTCGACAATGACTAGGGGATCGGGAGCTAAGCGCGCTCCATACACGTTCACTGACCAGGAGCTGGCCTGGATAGGGCAGAACCTGACGGAGTTGCGACGGTCCGTTTCCGAGCAGTCAATCCTGTACTGGAGCCTCGGGATCGGCTTCGTGGTTGGCCTGGCCGCTCATATCGGTGGATACGTGCTCAGATCGTCGGCGACGACGGAGCCGCTTGGACTGGTGGCCGACCTGCTCTATGCGCTCGGTTGGGCACCCTGGACCGGTGTCGTCGTGGTCGTGTTCGTCCAGGTCCTTCCGGAGGCAAAACGGCGTCAACTCAAGCGGGCGCTCGATGCCTACGAGGCAGCGCTGCGCGATAAGGCCCGAGCCGGAAGCGACCAGGCGTCGGGAGACGACGGAGCGCCGACGGCGAGTTAGCGGCCAGGCTGAACAGCCTCCGAGTGAAGCCCTCTATCCGGTCTCGCACGGGTCGCGACCTCAAGCATTGCGTCCGCTCTCTCGGACAGGCCCACGAACGAGACGGCTATCCAGTCAACTGGCCCCAAAACCCCGAGGGCTCCCATCCACGGAATCACCATGGCGATCGGCTCGCCGGCGGTGACAGCCAGCCCCATCCGGGCGCCGGTCGCTAGGCGCGCACCTCCGCGGGTGCTGCGACTGAGTTGGACCATTCGCGCTATAGGCCCGTCGGGCTTGCGGCCGTGGAACTCATGCCCGGCCAGCGTGTGCCGTCCCTCCTGCAGGTTGTGCATGCCCTTGATGTGGCCCCGGTACGGCTCCTGGTCGACGTAGGTGAGCACGTGCGGGACTTGTCAGGAAGACGAGTGCAGGGTCAGGCCTGTTGCAAAACTGTCCTTTTGACCAGTGTCAAAAGGGTGATTGTGTACTATATTTTTGTAGTGATCAATCACTCTCATTCGTAAGGCATTGGAAGGAGGAACGTTTCTCTGATGAGAACACGCCAGTACATTCTAGAGGCAGCAGAACGCATGCTTCAAACCAAGGGCCTGGCTCGCCTGACCAATAAAGAGATCGCGGAGGCTGCTGGATGCGCTGAAGGAACCCTGTATAACCATTTTGATACCAAGGAAGCCTTAATTCTGGCAGCCATTCAAGAAAACCAGCCTGCTTTCCTCGCAGTTGTTGCGGAGGATCGTGTTGGAGAGCACTCCATTGAGCAGAACGTGCAGGAAATTGCTCTGGCAGCCATTCGCTATTACCAAAAACTCCTCCCATTGGCGACGGCTTTATTCGCAGATATGGATCTGCTGGCTCACTTTCGTCTCTGGATGCAGGAGCACCAGGGCGGACCACTGAGGATCTATGAGATTGTTGCTCAATACGTTGCGGCTGAGCAGCGTCTTGGCCGTCTCAAGCCAGAGATTGATCCGTTCTCTTTTGCGGCGCTTCTGCTGGGAAGTTGCCATCAGTATGTCTTCATCAACTACTTTCAGGGACACGATCCCTTTCCTGTCCCAGAAGGTCAATTTGTCGCAGGCATTGTGCAAACGCTCTTACAGGGAGGTACCCCACCGAAGTAAATCATTCAGGGGGAAGCATTCAGCCTGTGCAGATGCACCTTCCCATAAGCATGCTTCTTTGAGAAGTGTGCTGACGACATCGCGAGCGGTCTTGTGCATGACCGCTTGCTATCAGAAAGGAACAGAGCACATCATGATAAGCGCAGCATTTCCCTATCAAAAAAAGCGTCAACGGGTTCTGGGACTGGAGATGGCGTATGTGGACGAGGGCCAGGGTGACCCGATTGTCTTCCTGCACGGCAACCCCACCTCTTCCTACCTCTGGCGCAATATCATTCCGTACCTGGAAGGATTCGGGCGCTGTATCGCCCCTGATCTGATTGGCATGGGTGATTCTGCCAAGCTGCACAACAGCGGCCCTTCCTCCTACACCTTCGTCGAGCATCGCCGCTTTCTGGATGCCCTGCTTGACGTGCTCGAAGTCCGGGAGCGCGTCACATTTGTCGTGCATGATTGGGGATCGGCCCTGGCCTTCGACTGGGCATATCGTCATCCAGATGCAGTGAAAGGTCTTGCCTATATGGAAGCGATTGTCACATCGATGCACTGGAGCGAGATGTCCGAACGCGGACGCACGATCTTCCAGGCACTGCGATCTCCCGCAGGGGAACAGATGGTCCTGGAACAAAACTCTTTTATCGAGGTCAACCTGCCCGCGACGATCCAGCGCACGCTGACCGAGGAAGAAATGAATGCGTATCGTCGCCCGTTTGCCGAGCCCGGTGAAGGGCGCCGTCCCACGCTGAGTTGGCCACGTCAGCTTCCCATTGACGGAGAGCCAGCGGATGTGAGTGAGATTGTCAGGACCTATGGAGCGTGGCTTTCCCGCAGCTCCATCCCTAAATTCTTCATTCACACTGATCCTGGGACCATGTCACCGAGCGCACTGGTGGTCTGCCGAGCCTGGCCCAATCAAAGCGAGATCAGCGTGCGCGGGCTCCATTATCCCCAGGAGGATTCTCCTGACGAGGTGGGGCAGGCTCTGGTGAATTGGGTGCAAACACTTCAGTAGAATAAGGATGAGAACGACGATGTCACCACAGATCATGCGGGTGATACAAATCCATAGCTATGGTGGGCCCGACCAGCTCAGGCTGGAAGAGACGCCGCGACCAGCGCCCTCAGCCGGCGAAGTGCTTGTGCGTGTCCACGCAGCCGGCGTGAATCCAATCGATTGGCAAATCCCTCAGGGCTTGATGAAAGAGGTTCAGCCGGTGACATTTCCCTTTACTCCTGGCATCGAGCTGGCAGGAGTGGTCGAAGCGGTTGGCCCTGGTGTGGCCGCTGATCTGATCGGGCAAGCCGTCCTTGGACAGATCGCAAACGGCGCCTACGCCGAGTATGTCTCGGTCCCTGCCGAGATGCTTGCTCTCAAGCCGAAGAGCTTGAGTTTTATCGAGGCTGCCGCATTCCCGGTCGGTGCGACAACAGCCTGGCGGGCGCTTTTCGACAAAGGTGGCTTGACAGCTGGTCAGCGGGTACTGATTCAGGCGGCAATAAGCGGTGTTGGTGTGTTCGCGGTTCAGTTAGCAAAATGGAAGGGCGCCCAGGTGATCGGCACAGCCTCAACCGCAGCGAATCGTGACTTTGTGCGCGCTCTTGGCGCGGATCTGGTCGTGGATTCCTCGACGACGCCGGTTGAGAGTGTGGTTCAGGATGCGGATATGGTGCTGCATGGTGGAGCAGCGAGCTTGAGCAGTTCTCTGGCAGCCCTGCGGCGTGGGGGAACGCTGATCACGAATGCGGGTCTCGGACCAAAGGACCAGGAACACGTGCAGGCGCGTGGGGTGCGTGCGATGACGAGCCGTGGTGCGACAACTGTCTCCCTGGAGACGTTGGCACGGTTGGCCGATGAGGGCTATCTCAAAGTCCCGGTTGGAAAAACGTTTCCGCTCAGCGAGGTGCAACACGCGCATGCGTACGCTCAGAGCGGTCAGGGACGTGGGAGGTTTGTGTTGCGGGTGGTGGAAGAAGATCACGTGATGTCTTGAGCGCTGTTCTTGGCGATGGAGGGCCGCCGGAGTTTCAGGCAAGCGGCCATTCTGGGCGCAAAGGCTCTGGCGGGCGAGTTCGGCATTGATGAAAGAGACACAGCCCTCGTGTGGAGCTTTCGGAGTGCGTTGGCGGGCGGGCGCTCATTCTCGGTATGTCTTACTCGGCGCAGAGCGCGACGTTCAGCGCCTTTGCAGCGACCGCGGTGAACCACTTTACCGTTCGAGAAAAAGAGGGGATAAAGAGTATGCAGCAACAATCGATCGATTACAGCCGCAAATGGTATGTGATGGCCGCGGTCGCGATGGGAATCTTCTTGGCGACGATCGACGGCAGCATTGTCAACATCGCGCTGCCGACGCTGGTGCGCGAGCTGCGGACGGATTTCGCCATCGTGCAGTGGGTGGTGTTGGCCTACCTGATGACTGTGACGACACTAACGCTGAGTGTGGGCCGGCTGGCCGATATGCTCGGCAAGAAGACGCTCTACACCAGCGGGTTCGTCGTCTTCACTATCGGCTCGCTGCTCTGTGGGCTGGCGCCCACAGTCGACTGGCTGATCGGCTTCCGCGTGCTGCAGGCCATCGGCGCCGCAATGACGATGGCTTTAGGTACCGCGATTGTGACCGAGGCCTTCCCAGCGGCCGAACGCGGCAAAGCGATGGGGATCATCGGTGCGGTGGTCTCGATCGGCATCGTCCTGGGTCCTGCGCTGGGCGGGCTGTTGATCGCAGCGCTCTCCTGGCACTGGATCTTCTTCGTGAATCTCCCGGTTGGGTTGATCGGCACGCTGATGGTGGCGCGGTTTGTTCCAGCCATCACACCAGAAGGCGGCCAGCGCTTCGACTCTGTCGGAGCTCTCACTCTTTTCGTCAGCCTGATCTCCTTGCTGCTGGCCCTGACGCTGGGTCAGCAAGCCGGGTTCGGCGCACTGCCGGTACTGCTGCTCTTCGCCACCTGCGCGCTCTTTCTGGCGGTGTTCATCAGGGTGGAATGGAAGAGCCGTCAGCCGATGATCGACCTACGGCTCTTTGCAAACAGCCTGTTCAGCATCAATCTGATCACCGGCTTTCTCACGTTCGTCGCGATCGCCGGCACGATGGTCTTGACGCCGTTCTATCTTGAGAATATGCTCGGATATGAGACACGCATGGTTGGCCTCTTGCTAGCCGTCGTACCAATCGCGCTTGGCGTTGTGTCGCCGATCTCCGGCGTATTATCAGACCGTTTCAGCACCCGCTCGATAAGCGTGATCGGGTTGGTGGCATTGCTGATCGGCTACAGTGCAGTCAGCACCCTTGGTCTACACACAACTTTGCTTGGATACTTACTACGTTTCCTGCCGATTGGTATCGGCATGGGTCTGTTTCAGTCGCCAAACAACAGCGCGATTATGGGGGCGGCACCGCGCGAGCGCTTGGGAGTGGCCTCCGGCCTGCTCTCGATCACCCGTACCCTCGGTCAGACGGTGGGCGTAGCCGCATTAGGGGCGGTGTGGGCCAGCCGTGTAGGGTATTACGCGGGCAGAGCGGTGCAGGGCGATGGGACTGCTGCCCCGGTAGCGGCCCAAGTCGCGGCGCTGCAAGACACCGTCCTGGTGATCGTCGCCATGATACTCCTGGCTTTAGTGCTGAGCGTCTGGGGAGTGATGCAGGAACGACACGTGCGGGATATGGCAGGGTTAGGGGCCAATCTCTCGGAAGGCTCCTGATCGGATAGGAAACGCAGAGACACAGACTGCTTCTATTGCTCCTCGGTGTGCGTGGCCTGGAAGTCGTCGTTGAAGTCACTGCCGAACGACGACGCCCACGGGAAGCTCCATCCCATCCTGCGCTTGTGTGCCTGCAGTTTCGCCAGCGGCGCTCGCGACACGGCGCAGAGAGTAACATCGTGGTTCGCCAGGTGGATGACGAAACCGTCGATGCCGTCGGCGATCGCCGAATAGGACGGGCACCCCCATGTCATTCCCGTTCATCTGCCGAACCGCGACGACCCAGGATGCGGCGGCGAGCCCGAGTATCGTCAGTGCGGCTGCGGTCGCGGCTGTCCTAGCGCTCGTCATGGCGGCAAAGCGGGGAGTGCTGCAACCATCTGTCAGGCTGCGGCCACGATCTTCGCTGGTCCGCTCCAGCGCGCTGCTAGACCTCGCTCTGGTTGCCGGCGCGCCTTGCCGCGCGCCGGCCGTTCACCTCTTCCCTGGCATCCGAGCCCATGGACCTGCTCGGCTCGGCGCTCAGCTTCAGCCCCCTAGGCTCATAACTGAACGCGCTCTGCATCCACGAACGCCACGTTCTGGCGCTCGAGCGCCTTGGCCGCACCGCTGCGCTGGCTCAGTCCAAGCTTGGCGAAGCCCACGCCGGTGCTCGTGTCTCTGCGAGCTCGTCACTCGCTCTCGTACTCGTCGTGCCGGCGGATCCAGACCTGCCAGGCCTCGCCCTCGTCGCGGTCCTTGGGTGCGTGGTCGAGGATCGGGTAGTAGCTCATGAGAAACTCCAATCCACGCCACGTCGTCGAGTACGAGTGGTAGACGCTGTCGTCATCAGTTACGAAGGTACTGAACCCAGGGCTTTCAGTCAGGTAACCAACGATGTCGGTCCCCGTTGCGCTGGCGTTGTGCTCGACGATCGGTGGTAGCCCGCTCGGTGGTAGCCCGCTCGCTGCTAGCCCGCTCTCCATCATCAGCGCCACAGCCTCGCGGCTTTGTTCCTCCGTGCGCGAGAAGCCGAGGTCGAAGTTGAAGTCGGTTCGCGCGGACGAGACCCACTGAAAGCTCCAGCCCATGCGGCGCTTGTAGGCCTGCAACTTCTCAAGCGGTGCTTGCGAGACGAAGACGAATCTCAGGTCACGAGCGTGCAGGTGCGGGAGCACGCCGTTGACGGCATCGGCGATCGACGAATTCACTGGGCAACCGGCCTGGTAGCTCGGGCCGAACATGAAGTGGTAGACCAACAGCTGCGAGCGGCCGTCGAACAGCTCGCGCAGCGTCCTGGTACCCTCGTCGGTGTCGAACAGGTAGTCCTTCTCGACCGGGACCCACGGCAGCTCGCGCCGCTCCCTGGCGAGCTCGTCACCCAGCCGTGTGTGCTGCTTCTCGCGTTCGAGCAGCTTCTCGCGTGCCGCAAGCCACTCTTCACGGCTTGCGATCTTGTGATCGATCATTGTTCTCTCCTTTCGGCTGCGAGGGGCTGTGCTGGCACGAGGGCCGTGTACGCTCGCTCGAGCGTCTTGCCCGGACCGCTGCACCAGCTGTCGGCCACTGTCTCAGACATGGGATCAGGAAAGATGTCGTCCTCGTCTGCCTCGACTCCATCGAAGATGGCTCGCGCAACGGACTGCGGTGAGGCCTTCGGAAGATCGAAGCCGCGAGTCATATCGGTATCGGTTGGTCCGGTCAGGACGGCATGCACCCTCACGCCTTGCCCCGCCAACAGGAGGCGCAGCGATTGCGTCAGGTTGAAGGCCGCCGCCTTCGAGATCGAGTAGGCCGGAGTGATCGGGAAGGGAGCGAGGGCCATCATCGACACGTTGTTGACGATCGCTCCTCCAGAGCGAATCAGCAACGGCAGGAACGCCTGGGTCACGCCATATGTGCCGAACAGGTTGACGGCGAGGTGCTGTTCAAGCACGGCACGGTCGCTCAAGTCGTCGTACAGCGCCACGCCAGCGTTGTTGACGAGGATGTCGAGCGAGTCGACTTTCCCGACGGCTTCCTGAATCTGCGCCGTGTTGGTCACGTCTAGGGTCAGGGGCGTGACGCGCTCATCCGAGTGGGCCAAAGGCTGGCGCGTAGAGGCATACACCCGCTTCACGCCTCGCCTCAAGGCTTCCTCGACCAGCGCCCGCCCGATGCCGCGATTGGCCCCGGTCACCAGGACTGTTTTGTCTACGAGCTTCATGTGGTCTCCTATGATGTATTTGGAACATCCGTTCTTCATTCGGTAGTATATACTTGTTTTCTGAGGCGATCTATGACATAATATTCTCAAAATATGTCTGATCGTCTCAAGAGAGGAGCAGAGCATGGACGTGCTCACAGATGTACTGGATGCACTTGAACTGAAAGGGTGCATCTCTGCGCGCAGAGCGCTTGTTCCGCCCTGGCGCTACAACTTTGCCGCCAGTCAAGATATGATTTTTCACCTGCTCAGCTCTGGTGGTGGCTACCTCTCGTTTGAAGGAGATCCAACACCTCTACGGATCGAGAATGGGGGGGTCCTGCTCTTCCCGTTTGGGCACGCTCACTCGATCTGCGATGAACTCACCTCACCCCTGAACCAAGTCTTGCATGTGGCGTATTCCGCGCAAAGTGAGTACCGGATCTCCCCAGATGCGGGCGAGGGATCAAAGATGGTCGTGCTGTGTGGCGCGTTCCGTTTGGAGCATCCCGGAGCATTTCCCTTGCTGCACAGCTTGCCAAGAGTTATTCATATTCCCGCACAGCAAGGCCACATGGCGCCGGGCTTCACTGAGATTGTGCGTTTGATCGCACGTGAAGCAGCTGCACCTCGGCTGGGAACGGAAGTGATGCTCAGGCGGTTAACCGAACTGCTCTTCATTCAAGTAATCCGGATCTGGGTTGAGCAGCAAGCGGGGGCCTCAAGAGGATGGTTAGCGGCGCTCCACGATCCGTCCATCAGCACTGCTCTGGGCCTGATCCATCAATCGCCTGA
>WNGF01006931.1_pt1 | contig 15411 bp, 16 predicted proteins | sample 5400641 | NCBI WGS metagenome assembly WNGF01 (sample SAMN13153371, study PRJNA577476) | soil metagenome | isolation source: 80 cm soil or saprolite under grassland replicate 2 | place: USA:California | collected 2016-06-15
CTCGAGTAGCCTCTCGGCCATCATGGCCAGGTGCTTCTTGTCGGCGGCAAATACTGGGGATGTCGGGGGTTGATGAGCGCCGACGGGGGTCGGAGGGTGGTGATCACGGGGCTGGGCGCGGTGACGCCGCTGGGCAACGATGTGTGGTCGAGCTGGGAAAGTCTTGTCGCTGGTAGGTCGGCGGCTGGCCCGATCACGGCCTTCGACACCAGCGGTTACATGGTCACCTTCGCCTGCGAGGCGAAGGGCTTCGAGCCAACGCGGTGGATTGAGCAGAGGCGGGCGCGGCGGATGGACCGCTTCGCGCAGATGATCGTGGCGGCGGCGCGGCAGGCGCAGGCGGACGCGGGGCTGGAGATCGAGAAGGAGTGCGACCGGATCGGCGCCTCCGTCGCGAGCGCGATGGGCGGCCTGAAGGCGTTCGAGGACTGTTACGACACGTTGGTCGGGCGGGGCCCCGAGCGGGTTAACCCGTTTTCGATCCCGGAGATCATCCCGAACATGGGCGCCGCCTGCGTCTCGATCGAACTCGGCACGAAGGGCCCGCTCTCCTCGCAGTGCACCGCCTGTGCCGCCTCGCAGATGGCGATCGGCGACGGGATGGACGCGATCCGCCTCGGCCGCGCCGAGGTCATGTTCTGTGGCGGGTCGGAGGCGGCGATCACGAGGGTGGGCGTGGCTGGCTTTTCGGCGATGCGCGCGCTTTCGCGCCGAAACGATGACCCGCAGGCTGCGAGCCGGCCGTTCGACGCCGGCCGCGACGGCTTCGTGATCGGCGAGGCCGGCGCCCGAGCTTGTCGGCTACGGCGTCTCCTCGGACGCGCAGCACATCACCGAGCCGGATCCCTCAGGGGAGAGCCCTGCGCGGGCGATGCGGATGGCGCTGGCCGACGCGCGCATCCCTCCGGAAGAGATCGACTACATCAACGCGCACGGAACCTCGACGCCGCTGGGCGATGTGAGCGAAACCCGCGTGATCAAAAAGGCGCTCGGGGAGCAGGCGGCGCGGAACACGCCCGTCTCCTCGACCAAGGGCGCGACGGGTCACTGTCTCGGCGCCTCGGGTGCCCTCGAGGCGATCTTCTGCACCCTCGCGATCCACGAAGGAGTGCTACCGCCAACGATCAACTACGAGACGCCCGACCCCGACTGCGACCTCGACTACATCCCGAACGAGGCGCGCGCGGCCGACGTGAGGCTGGCTGTCTCCAACTCATTCGGCTTCGGCGGCCACAACGCCACGATCATCCTGCGCCGCCTCGAAGGATTAAGCAGAGTCCGCCCTCAACCATCCGCGCCGCTCCCGGGCCGGCCGGGGGGCGTGCGTGCGTCGTGTCAGTCGAGCAAGAGACTGACATGACTGCCACGCTGGCCACGAATCCCCTGCACGTGGCGGCTTACGGTTCCTGCCAGCATCCCGGCTGCATACTGTCACGATGACCCGGGAGCCCCCCGATTCGAAAGGTGCAGCGCAGTTTCGCTGAGCTTGCCGGACGGGGCGCCACGGCGGCGCGATGCAGCCGTGGGCGCCAATACCCCGCAGCAAGAGGCAGGCCGGTCCTCGCCTCCCTGTCGCAGTTCCCGCAATCTGCGACAGACCGAGCCGGACCACCGACACGAGCAGACGACTCGAACGTCGTCAGGCGTAGCTCTGCTCGACGAAACAGACGCCACGCTTCGAGCCGGTTACCTCGGCTGCGCCCTCCCAGAACGTCGGGAGGACCTGACCACGCACGAGTTGGTCGTCGACGAGACATCGAAGGTGCGCACGAGCCTCCCGCGGCCGTCGCGACCGACGAGCGTACCCGAGCGGTAGCGCAGGAGCGGCGTCCCGTCGCGCTTGCGGAAGCGGTAGAGCATGAGCTCTGTGCGGTCGGCGAACCGGCACGAGAACCAGTCCCAGTTCAGGGCGCGGGGGTCGTCGGCGAAGTCTCCCCACTGATGGTCGAGCCAGGCCTCGCCGGTGAAGCGGATCCGCGTTCCTGCTGTGGTGATGGCCCCGCGCGCGCGCGTCCGTGTCGCAGAGTAGTAGGCACTCTGGCCTGCCGCCGACTGCTCGATCACTCCGGTGCCGTCGCCGTGGAGGACGTACGGTTTCGTCGGCTTGACGGTCAGGTCGAGCGCGAAGCCGGGCTTGGAGGCAATGAACCTCCAGGTGTCGGATCGCCGCAGGTAGAGAAGCCGGTGGCCGGGCGCGCGCACGTCGAGCACCCGGGTTCCCGGTGTGCGCTGCGCGAGCAGCTCCGTCTTCCCCACGAGAGCACCCGTGTCCAGACTCAGCACCTGGCTGACCAGGATGACGAAGCCCTGCCGCGAGAAGAGCGTGAAGAAGACCGAGTAGCGCACGCCGTCCGCGCCGCGCACGTCGCCGGTGACGTACCACCACTCGATCCCCGCCCGCGGATGCCCGGCGTGGTCACGTGGTAGGGCGACACGGGGCGCGGCGACGGCGGCCCCTGCCAGCGATACCAGCAGCACCACGAACGGCCCCTTGCGCAGCGTCTCGCCCGAGCGCTTGACGATCTTCGTCGTCAGCTGCGCGACGAGGGGCAAGGCGACGATGCTGGTGACGGGCTGGCGAGGCCGGACGCGGAACCCGCGAAGAGAAGGCGGCGCGTGAGTTGCGTGCTGGACACCGATGCGGCTGATCGCGCACGCGTACGGGTGTGTGTGGCACACGGTCGCCCGGGGAGAAGGAGGAATCGAGATGGCAACCGCCGCGAAGGTCAACCTCGCCGAGAAGCTCGCGCTCTTCGACGAGCGCCGGCAGCCGAAGATCATCGGCACCCTAAACGACTACGAGTTCCAGCTTGTCAAGGTGCAGGGCGAGTTCGTTTGGCACTCGCACGAGGACACGGACGACTTTTTCCTCGTCTCACGGGCAAGCTGACGATCCAGCTCCGCGAACGCGACGTCGAGCTCCCCGAAGGCATAGCTTCGTCGTTCCCGCACGGAGTCGAGCACTGCCCCGAGGCAGAGCATGAGGCGCACGTCCTGCTGATCGAGCCCGCTGGAACAGTGAACACCGGCGACGTCATGAGCGACCTCACCCACCCGAAGCGACGATCTAAGGCGAAGCGCCGGGCTTGAGGCCACCCTCGCACCCGCACCCTCCTTCGTCATCCCGCACTCAGCCACGCGCGCGGAGTCGTACTGCCTGCATTGACTACTACCGAAAGAGCGCGCAAACGTTTAGTACAAGCCGTTTCTGGCGTGGTTGGCCAGTCCACGCGATACCCCCGAATCCCTGATACCGATGCGTCGGCAGGCGGGCACCCAGGCGCTCAGACAAGGCCCCCCACCCGCCCGCTCCTGAGGACGAGGGCAACCTCCTGCCCCCGGAGGCTCTCAGCTGCGCGCGAGGACTCTGGCTGCCTGTACCAGCTAGGGTTAGCCACTGCAGGCGACAGGGCGCAAATGGTTTACACAAGCGGTCTTTCGCCCGATTGTCCAGCACGCAACCAGCGGGGGCATCCCACCCCTGGATCAGGGCCGCGCGACGGGTCGCTCCTCGTCAGGCTATGAACGGAGGAAGGCCAAAACGGCGAGGACACGTCGGTGGTCGTCAGAAGTGGCCGGAAGTCCGAGTCTGTCGAAGATGCTCGATACGTGCTTCTCGACGGCGCGCAGCGTGATCACCAGACGGTCCGCGATTGCCTGGTTTGAGCGCCCCTGCGCCATCAGCTCGAGGACCTCCCGCTCGCGCGGGGTGATTTTCTCGAGCGGACTGTCGGGTCGGCGCCTCCCGAGGAGCTGAGAAACGATTGTGGGATCGATCGCCGAGCCGCCATGCGCGACGCGTCGTACGGCACTGCTGAAGTCCTCGAGATCGGAGACGCGGTCCTTGAGCAGGTACCCGACGCCTTCGGCGCTGTCGGCGAGAAGCTTCAAGGCGAGACCCAGCTCGACGTACTGCGAGAGTAGGAGTACGCCGACGCCGGGATGGTGCGCGCGGATCTCCTCGGCGGCACGAAGGCCCTCGTCGCTGTAGCTCGGCGGCATGCGAATGTCGACGATCGCGACATCCGGCGAGAAGCTGCGCACCTTGAGAAGAAGCTCCTCCGCGGTCGAAGCCTCGCCGACCACCTCGAAGCCTGCTTCCTCGAGCAGACGTGCGACGCCGGCCCGCAATAAGAGCGTGTCGTCGGCCACGATCACCCGCACGGCGGCACCGTCGAGGGTCACAGGCTCGTCATCCGGGGTACGTTGGTTCAGCTGCGCCATCCCACTGTGCAAGAAGCTTGACTGGAGACCTATGCGGGATCAAGGCGGCGCGCTGGTGTCTTAGGGTTCGGGTGACCACACTCCGTCTGACCCCGCCCGCTACACGCAAGGGATCTCCGCCCTGATGTGAGTCCCTCCCCCCGGGGGACTCTCGATCGCGAGGTGGCCCGCAAGGGCCGCGACTCGATCGGCCAGACCGCGGAGCCCAGAGCCGTTTGCCGTGTCGGCGCCACCGGTTCCGTCATCCACAATTTCGACGACTGCCCACGGACCGTCACGCACCACGACCACGCTCGCCGCCGACGCGTTGGAGTGCTTGGCGATGTTCGAGAGTGCCTCACACACGAGGTAGTAGGCAGCAACCTCCACGTGCTCGGGCAGGCGTTCGGGAACGACCACGAGGTGCACCGGGACAGGACTGCCGGCGGCAGCGGTCTCCAATGCGACAGCGAGTCCGTGATCGGCAAGCACCGCGGGATGGATGCCACGAGCGAGCTCGCGGAGCTCCTCGAGAGATTGCGCCAGCTGTTCCTTCGCCGTGTGCATGAGCTCGAGCGATTCGGGATCGTGCCTTGCCCGCGACTCGAGAAGTCTCAGCGAGACGGAGAGCGCCAGCAGTTTTTGTTGTGCCCCGTCGTGGAGGTTGCGCTCGAGCCGACGGCGCTCGTCGTCGCTTGCTCGGACGATGCGGGATCGAGAGGCTGCAAGCTCGACGAGGCTGGAACGAAGCTCGGCTTGCAACCGCTCGTTCTCGAGCGCGAATGCCCCTGCGGCGCTCACCGAGCTGAGAAGCTCCGGCTCATCCAACAGCGAGGCGTCGTGGACGAGAGCGGCGACGAGCCGGCCCTCGCGTTCCACCTTCGTGACCGCCCGAGGCTCGACGTCTTCGCCCAGCTGCACGGGTTCCCCCTTGAAGGTGACCCACTCCTGAGCGTCGTCGAGCCAGTAGACGACGTCGAGGGACGGGTCCCGAAGGGCCCGGGCGAGCGCGTCGCGCAGCTCGCCCGGCGCCGTGGCCCGTTGCAGCGCCAGCAGAAGCGGTCCGATAGCGAGGCGCGAACGGAGGAGGCCGAACAGAAATGCGAGCGGTGCCGCGCCAACGCAGACGAAGGTCAGTCGATGCAAGGTCTCCAGCTCCGGCCCGGAAAAGGCGAGAGAGACCAAAAGGAGCGCGATCATCACCAGGGCGAGGGCACCCGGGACGATGACGGGGGTGAGGAGTGGACGAAGGGCCGGCGTCGCGCTCCTCCAGCGGAGCGCGAGGAGGGCGAGGCTGGCCAGGGCGAGCGCCGAGATGAGGACGAGCTGTGCCTGGCGGACGAAGTCCGCTGCGCCGGGCTCATTCACGACTTCGAGCAGGTTGAGCGACCCGAATTCTCCCAACAGCATCCTCGCGAGCTCCAGGACGACCGCCGCCAGGTAGCCCAGACCGACGATTGCCCGCTCGGGGCGTCCCTCGAGGTGGCCGCTCGGGTAGGCGAGAAACACGTGCAGGAAGAGCACCGGCGGGAGCAGGTCGAGCGCTTGCCCGACGGTGAAGGGGACTGCGACGTTGGCCCAGGAGAGGGTAGTGACGAAGTTGGCGAAGCCCGCGGCCACCATCAGCGGTCCGAACCGGCTGTCGGGTCGGAACCACCAGGCAACGAGGCCGGCGAGAACGTACGGCACCGTGATCCAGTCGATCAAGGCGGCCGACACGCCGGGCTCGCGCACGTGGTCGCTCGTAAGCGCGAGTGCAATTGACGTCGACGCCGCGGCCACACCCGCCGCAGCCAGTCCCGAGACCAGGCCCGTTGGGGGCGTTTGCAGCCAGCCGCGCCACTGGGCGCGGCGATGATCGCGCAGCGCACGAGCGCAACCGAGTACCCCGAAAAGGCCGACACCCCGATCGGGCAATTTCAGCGCCGCGCGCGTCCTGCCCGCGGACGTCGCGTTCGAACCGCTCGTTCGAGTACTCATCTGGATCGAATCGTGGTGGGTGTCAAGTCTCACAGGTCTGGAGGCGCTCGGCAATCGCCGCCCACCGTGGTGAGGCAAACCGCACCCCCGGACACCGGTTGCCCGCTGTCCCGACACGCCAGCGCACCGGTTGGTCAAACGAGCAGGCCGCTGTGATGCTGGGGGGCGTCCCGACACGAATCCCGACAGAGACTGAATCGCGAGGGAGGATCCAACGATGGGCGAAGCGACTGCGATAGGTAAGGCCGAAGTCGCCGATCTGGCTCTGCAGGCAGTCGTGGCCGGGCGTGAGCTCAGCCGCCGCTTCGGTCATGCAGACGCGGCCGTCGATGCCCTGCGCGGCGTAACGCTCTCGGTTTCCAGGGGCGAACTGGTTGCCGTGATGGGGCCGTCGGGCTCCGGCAAGTCGACGCTGATGCACATTCTTGCCGGATTGGACAAGCCGACGGCTGGCCAGGTTTCGATCGCCGATACTGAGATCACCGGACTAGGAGACAACGACCTCACCAAGCTCCGACGCCGCCACATCGGTTTCGTCTTCCAGTTCTTCAACTTGTTACCGATGCTCACCGCGCGCGAGAACATCCTCCTGCCGCTTGACATTGCCGGCGAGAAGCCAGAGGCCGAGTGGCTGTCCGAGCTCGTGGAGACGGTCGGACTCACCGACCGGCTGTCGCACCGGCCGTCCGAGCTCTCGGGCGGCCAGCAACAGCGAGTCGCGATCGCTCGCGCAATGGTTTCGCGGCCGACGGTCATGTTCGCGGACGAGCCGACGGGCAACCTCGACTCGAAGACGAGTGACGAGATCCTCGAGCTTCTGCGCCACTCGGTCGAGACCTACGGTCAGACGACCGTCATGGTCACGCACGACGCGACGGCGGCGACCATTGCCAACCGGATCCTCTTCCTGGCGGACGGCCGCATCGTGAAAACGCTCGGCCGCTCGAGCCAAAGCGAGGTGCTGTCGGCGCTGAGTGAGCTGGGGGACAATGATTAGCGTCACCCTCAAGGGGCTCCTCGGTCGTAAATTCCGTGCGGTCCTGACGGCGCTTGCGATCGTGCTCGGTGTGGCGATGGTCAGCGGGACGTACGTCCTCACGGACACGATCTCGGCTGCCTTCGACAACATCTTCTCGGGCTCCTACAAGAACACGAGCGCCGTGATCTCCGGCAAGCAGATCGTGAAGTTCTCGTCCAGCGGGAACGCGACCGTGCCGGAGTCGCTGCTCGGCAGGGTAACTCGGCTGCCCGACGTCGAGGCCGCCGCGGGGCAGATCTTCGACCTGAACTCGAGCTCCGATTACGCGAAGTTGATCGACCGGAATGGCAAGGCGATCGGCGGCACGGCGCCGACGTTCGGCTTCGGGTTCGGCGGCGTCGACTCCCGCTTCAACCCGCTCACGCTCCTCGAGGGACGCTGGGCATCGGGGCCGACCCAGATCGTGATCGATGCCGCAACGGCGAAGGGCCACGACTTCGGACTCGGCGATCGCATCGGTGTCTCCGCCCAGGGCCCAATCCGCAACTACAGGATCACGGGCATCGCGAAGTTCGGCAACGTCGACTCGCTCGGCGGCGCAACGTTCGCCATCTTCGACGTCGCAACGGCTCAGGAGCTGTTGCACAAGCAGGGCGTCTTCGACGCCATCTCTGTGGCCTCGAAATCGGGCGTATCGCCCGAGCAGCTCAAGCGTGAGATCCAGCCGATCCTGCCGCCCTCGGCCGAGGTGAAGACGGGCGCCGAGCAGGCGAAGTCGAACGCCAAGGACACGAAGGAGTTCACCAAGTTCATTCAGCTCTTCCTGCTCGCGTTCGGCGGGATCGCGCTCTTTGTCGGCGCGTTCGTGATCTTCAACACGCTCTCGATCACGGTTGCGCAGCGGGCACGCGAATTTGCCACCCTGCGCACGCTCGGCGCTTCGCGCCGACAGGTCCTGCGCTCGGTGCTGCTGGAGGGCATCATCATCGGCGCAGTCGCGTCGGTCGCCGGGCTCTTCCTCGGTCTCGCACTGGCGAAGGGGCTCAGCTCCGTCTTCGCGGCTCTCGATCTCGACTTGCCGCAGAGCGGGACTGTGCTCGCGACGAGAACGGTCGTCGTCTCGCTCGGCCTCGGCATGGCAATCACGCTGGTCGCCAGCCTCGCTCCAGCCCTGCGCGCAACGCGAGTCCCGCCGATTCTCGCCGTACGCGAGGGCGCGAAGCTGCCTCGGTCGCGGCTGGCACCGTTTGCGCCCTACATCGCCGCCGTCACGATCGTCGTCGGCGGGTTGCTCATGGCCTACGCGATGTTCGTCGGTGGCCTCGCGACGAAGCAGCGACTCGCCGCGCTAGCGGTCGGGCTCCTGTTTCTCTTCCTAGGAATCGCTCTCGTCTCCTCGCGCATCGTCCGACCGCTGGCCGCGGTGGTCGGTGCCCCCGCAGAGCGGACCGGAGGGTCCGCCGGCCGGCTGGCGCGCGAGAACTCGGTCCGAAATCCTGGCCGCACGGCCTCGACCGCGGCGGCGCTGATGATCGGGCTGGCGCTCGTGACCGTCGTCGCGACACTCGGCGCCGGGCTTCGCAACGCGGACAGGGACGCCCTGAAGCGGCAGGTTCGCTCCGACTACGTCGTGACCTCGAAGAACGGCTTCGACCCCTTTCCCGTAGCCGCAGGGGAGGCCGTCTCGGGCGTTCGTGATGCGGAGGTCGTCTCCCACGTGCGCAACGAGCACGCCCGGCTTTTCCGCAGCGACGTCACCGTCGACGGCATCGACGTGAGCACGATCACGGACGTCTACCGCTTCGAATGGGAACAGGGATCGGATAAGGCGCTCTACTACCTCGGGCTCGACGGTGCCGTGGTCCGCAAGAAGTTCGCCGACAAGCACAAGCTCGATGTCGGAGACGTGCTTCGCCTGACGACGCCGGACGGCAAGCACAAGGTGTTCCAGGTGTTCGGAATCTTTGCGCCGCCCAAGATCGACAACCTCGATCCCGTCCTCGCCTCGATCGTCATCACCACGGACGCTTTCGACCGTACCTTCTCGCGACCGAAGAACATCTACACGCTCGTGAACGTGGCGGGTGGCGCGAACGATGCGACGACCGCGAGGTTCGAACGCGCCTTGGCCGCCTATCCCGACGCGAAGGTGCGGACGAAATCCGCGTGGGTGAACAAGCGCGCGGCCGGTATCGACAAGCTCCTCAACCTGCTCTACGTCCTGCTCGCCCTCTCGGTCGTCGTCAGCCTGTTCGGCATGGTGAACACACTCGTGCTCTCGGTCTTCGAGCGCACACGGGAGCTCGGGATGCTGCGGGCGATCGGCATGACGCGTCGGCAGACCCGAAGAATGGTCCGCCACGAGAGCGTGATCACAGCCCTGATAGGCGCCGCGCTCGGCCTGCCGCTTGGAATCGCACTGGCGGCGCTCGTCTCACAGGCGATGTCCGACCAGGGACTGGCCTTCCACCTGCCGATCCTTTCGCTGCTGTTGTTCGCGGCAGTTGCTTTCGTGGCCGGCGTGCTCGCCTCGGTGATCCCGGCGAGGCGCGCTGCACACCTCAATGTGCTCCACGCGCTGCAGTACGAATAGTCGACCTCCCCGCCCAGTACACAAGGGCGCGAGGGTGACGGGAGTGCGAGCGGAACTGTTCGGGGGCGAAGGGTGAGGCGCGAGTGTGGCAATCACCACCGCTGGAACGGGCGACCGTGCTCGCGCCGTGCAATCCGATGAGGGGCGCCTCGACGACGAAGAGGGGTTACGGCGCTCGCCACCAGGCACGGCGGCGCGCACTGGCTCCGCTCGTTCCACCACGGCGAAGAGGGGCAGACGATGGCCGAATACGCCGTCGTCCTTGCGCTGATCGTGCTTGTGACCGTGGCTGTCTTCACCGCCCTCTCTGGCGGTATCCGCGGTGCTGTGAACAACGTCACCGCCCTCTTGTAGGCAGCAGAGGCGCGGCCGAGCTCACGGGTCTATCACCGAATCGCTGTAGCCCCGGGGCTGTCGCGCGGGACGAACGGGGATGGTTTTCTCACGCCGTTGCGTCAGGATTGGGAAGGAGGGCGCGGAATCTGCGGCCGGCCTGTGGGACTCTCCCTCGGCAGGCCGGGTTGGTCTGCGGGCCCGCGCCCTCCTCGCGTCTTGCCCCCGACTGAGCTACTCAAGGCACCACCGACCGAGGCCGACACCTTGGAACATGCGCGAGGAGCCGTCGCTACTGCGCGACGGGCTCGGGATCTTCTCCGCTCCCCCCAGGCCGCAGCTCCTCGCGCATCGTCTTCAGCGCCTCTCGCGTTGCCTCCCCCGTTCGGGGCATCATTTCACGCGTGGCCGCCAGCGACAGAGCCCTCGTCTGCGCTGAGTGCGGGCGTGAGTCGACCCACTCAAGACTGCCGAGGACTCCTGGCGCGCCTACTCGGATGGACTAGGCGAGCTGCACGTGTTCTGCCCGGAGTGCGCCAAGCGGGAGTTCGGCGACGAAGAGCTTGCGGCGCGTCTCGACGTCCACGGCGGGGCATTCTCGTGACGATTACGGACGGGCGGGGAGGCGGTTGCCTCGTCTGACGACGTTTCCAGGTATCACCGGGGTATGCACCGCATGCGCGCTTCCGGCATGTCTGTCACACTTGACACGAGATGATTCCGCTCAACCATAGGGTTTTCCTGGTTTGAGCGAAACCCGTAAGGCGCATACGGGATTCGAACCCGTGCCGCCGCCGTGAGAGGGCGGTGTCCTAGGCCACTAGACGAATGCGCCCCGGCTGCGGCCCAGTCTAGCTCACCGCCCTGGCCTTCTCCTTCTCCAGGAGGACGTGGCGGCGCCAGCGCACGGTGCCGAGCATGAGCCCGATGGCCGCGAATCCCAGGGCCGCGTTGACGACCGTCACGGCGACGTACATACCCACGCTGAAGCTGAGCAGCGTGGCCTGGGAGATCGGCGAGTTGCGGAAGACGTAGGCGAGGAAGCCCTGCTGCGTCCCCACCCCGCCCGGGGTGAAGGGAAGCACTGTCGAGATGCTCTGCACCGCGAGCACGAGCACGGCGTTCTCGGCGGTGGCCGGAACGTGGAAAGCCCGCAGGAAGAAGTAGATGCTTCCCACGCGCAGGCCCCAGCTCACCGCCTGCCACGAGATCACGCCGGTCACGAACCGCCTCGGTGTGCGGAGGATGGCGAACCCCTGCTGCACCCGGGCGCGGAAGTTCCTCACTCGATGGACTCCGATCCCGATCAGCAGGCCAATCACCACCAGCCACACAGTTGCGATCACGATCGCCGTGCCGGGGTGCTCGAGCGGCCAGTGCCAGTCGACCGTCGGCAGCTTCGGCAGAGCGCTGAAGCTCGGAAACACGCCGAGCGTGAGGGCCCAGCCGAGCAGCCCAGCCGCCACGAACAGGTCGAAGATCGTCTCGACCAGCAGCGTGGGGGCGAGGGTGGCGTGCGAGCTCCCCTCGATCGTGCGCTTGACGAGGACGAGCTTGACGACGTCGCCGCCGCGGGCGGGCACGATCGAGTTCACGCCCACGCCGGCCACATAGCTGCCGAAGACCCCCAAGAGTGGCACGCGAGTTTCCGGGTAGGCGGACATGAGGATCGAGCGCCACGCGATCGAGCGGGCGGCCAGCCGCAACACCTGAAACAGGAGCGCGATCCCGAGCGCCGCCCAACCCACGGCCGCCAGGTGGTCGAAGAAGGCCTCCAGCGCGTCGATGAACTCGCGCACGCAGCCGCGAACGATACGGGCTCCAGGCGTAGACTCGGCGCGTGAAGGCCGACTATCTCGATCTCCGGCTCGGCGACTTCCTCGAAGGGCTCGCCGGCGGCACCCCTGCTCCCGGCGGCGCCTCGGCCGCCGCCCTGACGGCGACGTTCGCCGCCGGGCTCGTGCGGATGGTCGCCCGCTGCTCGAAGGGCTCCTGGCCGGAGGCCGCGGGCGTCGCGGCGCAGGCGAAGGCCCTCGAAGGACGCATGGCCCCGCTGGCGGCCAAGACCGATGAAGCGTGGGAGGCGGCGCTCGAGGCGCTCCAGAACGCAAACGGCGAACGTGCTCGCGGCGACGAGGAGCTGGAAGAGAAGCTCGCCCGCTCCGCCGAGGTGCCGCTCGACATCGCGGAGTCGGCGGCCGACGTCGCGTCGCTGGCGGCGCTCACGGCCGAGCTCGGCGACGGAACCTTCCGCAGTGATGCGGCCGCAGCCGCGGTGCTTGCCGCCGCCGCCTCGCGGGCCGGAGCGCACTTCGTGGCCGTGAACCTGGCGACCCGGCCCGACGACGAGTGGCTCCGGCGGGCAACGGTGGCCGCGGACTCGGCCGCGGCTGCCTCTGCGCGGGCTCTCGACGCCGGCCCGTAAGTCAGGTTTGATGACGGTGTAATGGCTACGAATCTCACGGATGCCCAGCTCGTCCAGCGCTGTCGCGCAGGCGATGCGGAGGCCTGGAACGAGCTCGTCGAACGCTTCTCCCGGTATGTCTACGCGATCTGCAGCCAGGGATACCGGCTGCGCGAGCACGATGCGGAGGACGTCTTCCAGGAGGTCTTCGCGCGGGTCTACGAGCGCCTCGACTCGCTGCGAAACGATGCCGCCGTCCGCCCCTGGATCGCCCAGCTGACGCGCCGGCTCTGTCTCGACAAGCTGGCACAGGTCTCCCGCGAGGAGCCGGTCGAGGAGCCCAGCGTCCAGAATGAGGTGCTGGCCGACGTGGACGAGGCGTTCGCCGTGCGGGAGGCGCTGCTGGAGCTCTCGGAGCCGTGCCGCGAGGTCCTGGACCGCTTCTTCGCGCGCGACGAGAGCTACCGCACCATCGGTGCCGCCCTCGAGCTTCCCGCCGGCACGATCGCGAGCCGGATTTCCCGCTGCTTGCGGAAGCTGCGCGAGGAATTCGAGGGAAGAAACGAAGCCGGTGAGGGGTCTAGTGGCTAGAGCGATGCGAGGTACGGCTGGATACGACGAGGAGCGCCTGGGCGAGCTGCTGACGATGCTGCGCCCGGCACCCGAGGGATGGGTGCAGGCCGCGATGGAGCTGCCCGAGGCGCGGCGCAGCCTGGACGAGATCGTTGCGCGAGCCGAAGCGGATCTCCAGTTCCGTGAGGCGTTGATCGCCGACCTCGAAGCGGCGCTCGAGCGCGAGGGCTACGAGCCGGCACGACCGCTGGTCGACGAGCTGCGCAAGCGCTTCGAGCGGGACTGATTCGCAACCACTAGGATCGGCGCCTGATGGCGCAGGAACCCAAGGAAGCCGCATCCGAGGCGCGCGCGCACGCGGCGCCTCTGCCTGCGTGGAGCCTGCCCAAGGACGCCGTCGACCGGATCGCAGTGCTCGGCGGCGAATGGCCCGAGCGCGTGACGCGCGAGTGGGCCTGGGGCGACTCGAAGGGCAAGGGAACGCGCGTCTGCATCCTCGACTCGGGCGTGGAGGCGAACCATCCCGTCGTGGGAGGGCTCGCCGGCGCCGTGTCCGTCTCGCTCGCTGCGGACGGGTCGACGATCATCGAGGAGGACACGGAGGGAGATCTCTGCGGGCACGGCACCGCCTGCGCCGGCATCGTCAGGTCTCTCGCGCCCGAGTGCGGCCTGTACAGCGTGCGCGTGCTCGGGGCCGGCTTCACGGGGTCGGGGCCGGTGCTCCTCGCCGGCCTCAAGTACGCGGTCGAGCAGGAGTTCGACGTCATCAACATGAGTCTCTCGACCACGAAGAAGCAGTTCGCCACCGTCCTCCACGAGCTGGCGGACAACGCGTACTTCAAGCGCACGCTGCTCGTCGCCTCGGCGCACAACATGCCGGTCGAGAGCTATCCGTGGAAGTTCTCGTCCGTGATCTCGGTCGGAAGCCACGAGGAGCTCGACTCGATGACCTTCTTCTACAACCCGAACCCTCCGGTCGAGTTCTTCGGTCGCGGGGTGGACGTCGAGGTGGCCTGGATCGGCGGTTCCACGATCCGCTGTTCCGGGAACAGCTTCGCCACCCCGCATCTGACGGGCATCTGCACCCTGATCCTCAGCAAGCACCCGGAGCTGACGCCGTTCCAGCTCAAGAGCGTGCTCTTCCTGACCTCGACGAACGTCGTGGGGGGCGGGCAATGACCGCAGAAGACGGGCTGCGCTCGGCGGTTGCGGCCGGCGTGATCGGGTCCAGCGAGGCCTTCCGGGCGCTCCTCAACGCGGTCTGCGAGGTCTCGCGCCAGATCTTCGACGCCAAGGCCTCGTCGATCTTCCTCCTGGACGAGGAGACGGACGAGCTGGTCTTCGAGGCCGTCGGCGGGTACGGCGAGGAGGATCTGATCGGCCTGCGCTTGCCCGCAGGGACGGGGATCGTCGGCTGGGTGCTGGCCACCCGGACCCCGCTGATCCTCGACGACGTCCAGAAGGATCCGCGCTTCGCCGCCGACTTCGCCAAGGGCACCGGCTACGTCCCACAGGGACTGATGGCAGTTCCCCTCCTCCACGAGGAGCAGGCGCTCGGCGTGCTCGAGGTGCTCGACCGGCCACAGCAGTCCCGGTTCTCGCTCGAGGAGATGGGGCTGCTCGGGCTCTTCGCCAATCAGGCGGCGATTGCGCTGGACCTGCTCCAACGCGCCCGCCGCGCAGAGAAGGTACTGGCGAGCGACGAGGGCGAGCTCGCGGTCGTGGCGCGGCTGGCCTCGAAGGTCGACGGGCTCGAGGGCGCGAGACGCGAGGCTTCGCTTCGGCTGTTGAACGCCCTCGCCGACACCCTGTAAGAAGACGGAGGGACAGACTGAAGTCTGTCCCAAAAACGACCCGGGCGGCTTGCGCCGCCCGGGTCGCGTGTCTTGCTAGGAAGCCCTTGAGCTAGACGGCCGGGGCGTTGGCGGGCGCGTTCGCCGGGGCGTTGGCCGGTGCGGCGAACATGTGAGCCTCGACGTCACCATCGTCGTTCGCGCCTGCGGGTGCGCCTGCGGGCTCACCGGCCGGTGCGCCTGCGGGTGCGCCTGCGGGGCTGTGAGCCTCGACGTCAGCGTCGTCGTTGGCGCCGGCGGGGGCCCCTGCGGGCTCACCGGCGGGGGCGCCTGCGGGGGCGCCTGCGGGGCTGTGGGCCTCGACGTCAGCGTCGTCGTTGGCGCCGGCGGGCTGACCTGCGGGCTCTCCGGCTGGCTGACCTGCTGGCATGGTCTCCTCGTTGTCAAGCGCGATTGTCCGCGCGGTTCCTGTCCTACAAGACGTGCTTGCGTGCACGAATCTTCCCTCGTTCGCTTCAATTTAGCAAGCCGCCATGCGATGCTCCGCGCGTGA
>WNGF01005886.1_pt1 | contig 15409 bp, 13 predicted proteins | sample 5400641 | NCBI WGS metagenome assembly WNGF01 (sample SAMN13153371, study PRJNA577476) | soil metagenome | isolation source: 80 cm soil or saprolite under grassland replicate 2 | place: USA:California | collected 2016-06-15
TTGCGAGGGCGAGGGAAGCCGAAGCTATGGCGGAACCGGCTCCCAGCGCCGCAGGGTCGCTACCAGCCGCCTGGGGCTCGAAAAGAGGTCGAGCGCCTCGTCGATCGAGCCGGCCAGGACATCGGCCGCGCTGAGGGCTGCCGTCGCGAGCCCTTCGTGGCCCAGCACCGCGATCCCCAACGCCGCCTCCTCGAGCATCGCCGTGTCGTTGGCGCCGTTGCCGATCGCCACGACCCCAGCCGGTCCGAGCGCCCGCACGACACGAGACTTCTGCTCCGCCTCCGATACACCGGCGCGGAGCCTGGTCGCCGCGACCGCCAGGTCGGCGGCGATGGCGTCCAAGCGGCCGAACGTGTCGGCGGACAGCAGGTGCAGCTCGAGCAGCGGGCGCAGCGCGGCGATCCGCTCGCGGACGCCAGACAGTAGCGTGCCATCTAGGGTCAGGGTACCGTTCACGTCCAGCACCAGGTGCGCCAGGCGCAGCGACTTCCAGCCGGGAATCTCAAGCTCGATCATGTGCGGGTGCCTCCCATCACGGCCTCGGTCGCCAAGGCCGGCGCTATACTTTCGCCGCGGGGCGATGAAGCTCGCCCAGCCTCGAGGCTGAAATGCCGGCTTGGGGCCGGCTGATGGCTTCTACTGTGCGCGACCGCGCGGTGGGGGCCTTTTTGCTGCTCACGCCGCGTTAGGAGGAGTGAGATGGGCGATGCCGACGCCCCAGCCCCCCGCGACACGGCCACGTTCGAGGTGCGGGATGCCCTGGAGCAGCCGGGCTGCCCCGTGTGCGGACTCGCGCTTCGGGCAGTCGGGCGCTTCATCGAGTCGGTGTCGTACGAACAGGTGAACGATCCTGGGCTGCGGGCGGAGCTGCGCACTGCGCATGGCTTCTGCAATACGCACGCCTTCCGCTGGCTGCGCGAGGCCCGCAGCGTGCTGGGCACCGCCATTATCTACCGGGACGTGCTGCGCACCGCGCTCCGCGGCCTGGGCCCCCAGCGGCCGAGCGGTAGACGGAGGCGGGGTGTGTTTCAAGCGCTCCTCGGGTCGAGCGACGAGGCAGCGGCGGCCGGTGGCTGCCCCGCCTGCCGGGTTCAGCGGGAGGCAGAGGCCCGCTACCTGGGTGCGTTGCTCGAGGCCCTGGCCGATCCTTCGGTGTCAGAATCGTTCCGCCGCTCGGCCGGGCTATGCTTGGTCCACACACTCGGCGCCGCGCGGCTCGGCGGAGCGGGCGCCGAACGAGCGGCAGACCACGCGCGACGGGCCACCCAGCGGCTGATCGAACAGCTCAACGAGGTGATTCGGAAAGAGGACTACCGCTTCCGCCGTGAGCCGCGCCCGGAGGGGGAGCGGTCCGCGCCACGTCGAGCGGTGGAGTGGTCCGCCGGCGCCGAGGGACTGGTGAGGAAGTAACGTCCGCTGCCCTCAATGCGCGTCGCGGCCCGGCTGGGTGAAGAGCCGAGCCAGGCGAGCGCGCCAGCCGTTCGGTGGGGGAGGCTCCAGAGGCGCGGGCGCTGGCCGAGGGGCGGAGCGACGGGCGGCGAGCTCCGCCTCGAGGCGGGCCCGGTCGCGGTGGAACAGCTCGAGCCGGCTGCGCAGGCCCTGGATCTCAGCCCGAGAGGCGGTCACGCGCCAGCTGAGGACGCGGTTGCTCTGCCGCAGCTCGAACAGGCGGTACTTGAGGGTTGCGTAGCGCCCCTCTAGGCCCATGACCCGTTCGCGGGCCGCTTGGTAGGCTGCTTTGACGGACTCGGCATCGTCCGGGTCGACCCCATCCGCCTCACGCTGGCGGAGGGCGAGGGCCAGCCCGTGGGCGAAGAGGACGAGCCGAGCGTGCTCGCCCCACTCGGCGTGCCAGTCGTGAAGGCGAGCCAGGCGGTCGGCCGTGGCCAGCACCCACGAGTCGACCTCCAAATCCACCTCGACGGTCGAGGCGCCCTCGAACAGATCGGCGTACATGCCCTCGCTCTTACGGGGCCGGCCCGGCTGGACCTCGGGCAGCTCGTCATGCTCCGGCATGGGGACTGTCGAGGCACCCAGCTCGGCCAGCTCGCGCTTCAACCGCTCCTCCTCGCGTCGGCAGGCGACGATCGCCGTGCGGAGCGCTCGGTGCTGGTCAGCCAGCGCCTGCCAGGCCTCGTCGAGCGCCTCGTTCTCGCGGGTGAGCACCAGGGCCAGGTACCTGGCGAACGCGTACTGAGCTTCGGCCACCAGGCACCGGTCGCGGGTGCGGTTGAGCGCATCGAGCAGCTCTGGCGGGGCTGCGCCGACAATCGGCGCAAGCTCGCCGCCCGCCTCGAGGAATGCGACGCCGCGCTCGAAGAGATTGCCCACCGCCTTGGCCGGCGTCGGCCACGCAGGGCCGGCAACCTCGAGGGCCAATTCGTACGTTTCGCGCAGCATTCCGAGGCACGGGCGAGGGTCCATTGCTGCACCCCAGGCGGCGCCCAGCGTCACAACCCTCCGGCAGGTCGCGAGCCGTCTCCCGAGCCGACCCGCGCCGACGCTGGCCCACCAGCGGACGCAGAAATTGTTCTGTGGACGGCAGTCGGAGGAGCGGCGGCCGGAGCATCGGCCTCCCACAGTCCGGCAAGGTGGGCCAGGGTACGACGCCAGGCGGTCTGCTCGGGCCCTTTCGGTTCGTGTGCGAACCGGTAGTCCACTTTCCGAGCGTACTCATACAGCTCGCGGAGAAAGCCGTCCAACCGCGACTCCTCCTTCCCGAGCAAGGTGGTCAGTGCCCAGCCCGGCTCGACCTGTCTAGCAACAGCTCGCGTGTGGGGACCGCACAGGCCATCGGATTCGGTGTACCGTCGAGCAACCTCGGGGTCCTCGAGCAGTACGCTGAGACTGCTGATTATCGAGCGTTCGGCGGCCGCGTGCTGCTCGCACAAGGGACACTCCGCCTGCTGCGAGAACGTCTCACGCCGCCGCCGCGCGCTCAGGGATCGGCGCACTTGCTCCAGCATCGCCTCAGACAGGTAGCGCGCCACGTAAGACATCGCGTAGGTTGGCCCATACTCCAGGATCATGCGCGTGTGGGGTGGGCAAAAGCCGCCGCTGCGGCGGAGATGAAAGACCAACGGCTCGGCGGCGTAGTTTTCGAGGCAGAACCACAACAGAAAAAGACGCCGATGCTCAACCAGGACGCGACAGACTGCGCAGCCTGGTTGCCTGAAAGCCCTGAGCAGCTCACCCCGCTGTCTGGAGTCCACGTAACAGCGCCGCTGACGCCGCGGCCTCTCGTACAGGAGGCTGGTCCAGCGATGCGCCAGGCCCGCGGCGATCGCACTCAGGCTGGGCACGAAACGGGCTCCTTCGTTTCCCCGCCGAAGAACCGCATCGCCGTCTGGGGCGCTTTCTGTTCGGGCCCCTTCGGCTCGTCGCGGGCGTCCCAGCCGGACTTGCGCTGGTACTCGCGCAGCTGAACAGCCAAAATGCCCAGTCGCCTGGCGTGAAGCGCGGCTAGCCGACGCCCGTCGACTGGGCTGGCTGCACCCAGCACAGCGCGCAGGTGGTCCAGGCACAGGCCATCTGAGCTGGTGACCGCCTCGACGAAGGTGCCTCGGGTCAGACAGCGTGCGTACGTACTGGAAGCGACGGCAGCCGACCCTTGGACGAGCCCGCAGAAGTAGCACCCGTGCAGGACCGGAACAAGAGGGGCTGGCGCGGGCCGTCGCAGCAGCCGCAGCAATGGGTGCAGCGCGGCCCGTTTAGCGGCCAGCTGATCGAATACCTGGGCGGCTTCCTCGAGCCGCTTGATCCAGACCGCGGCGACGTCGGCCAGCAGGTGGGCGGTGATCACGCCGCTTCCGAAGCGCGCCTCCTCCAGGGCCAGCAGCCGCTGGCCATGGCGTGCGCAGAAGCCGGGGCCGTCGACGAGGCGGGCGCGCAAGCCCGCATCTGCGTGTCCTTCACGCAGGAAGTTGGACAGGACCCGCTGCTCGGTTTCCTCTGCCATCCGACAAATGGCGCACCCAGGCATGGCCACCGCGCGCTTGATTTCCGCCGTCAGCAGACCAGGGTCGGGAGCGTGATCGATCGCCATCGCCCCTCCAAGCGGTCGCGAATGAGATGGCACTAACAGCCAGTCGACAAGCATCGCTGCGATTCTCTCGTGGGCGAGAGAGCGCGCACGCATCGCTGTGGCGCGCGCTAGCCAAGCCGCCCAGTGATGATCTCGCGCTCGTCGTAAAGCGAGGTAGGCGTGGTCCGCGCAGAGGCCATCGGCCGCCGTGTACTCAGCACGGAACACCGGCCGTCTCAGATTTTCTACGACCACGTCAGACCATGTACCCGTGCTCAGCCTGTCCGCCTCGCACGGACGGCACGTTGGGATTGGCGCAGCGGGAGAGGCTTGGTCGAGATCGGCGCAAGCCGCTCGGCAGAGGTCCTCCAGGAAGGCGGCGGAACCGGTGCCGCCAAGATGCTCGCGAATCTCCGTCGCTCGGAAGCCGCGAAGGTGGTTCGCGCAAAAGCCACGGCGAGCCCGGAAGTCACCGCGGACGCCGGGATCGGTGACGTTCTCCCAGAGGGTGATCCAGAACCCTTTGTGTGCGCGCTCAGCCAGCAAACGGCATGTGGGGCAGCCTGGCTGGTCGAGTGCTAGCTGGAACACCGCCGCCAAGAGATCCGGCGCAAGGGCATCGCGTTCCGGACTCAATCGACCCGCTCTCTGGGCCGGAGAGACGGGTCGGGCTTGGAACGAATCCTGGAAGTTCGCGCGAGCGAACAAAGAGGCCTCCACCGCTCTGCATGCAGTAGAAGCCATCAGCGACCGCAAAGAGCAGCCGCGGGTCGCGGCCCACCTTAGGCGAACCGCCCGGCGAGCTTCATCGCCGAACCCAGCTTAGCACGAGCCGCCCACGACCAGCAAAGTAGCCCAGCGGGTCCTTCTTGACTCGGGGCCGCCGGTGAACGTACTCTACGTCTCAGGGCGATGGATCTCGCCCGGGCCCCGCGGCGCCCAAACCGCCCGCCTCCGACGGGCTGATGGCTCCTGGCAGTGCTGATGTCGGCGCGCCGGGGGCTTTTTAGTTTGTTCTGCCCAGACCCGTGAGTGGTGAGAGAGTTGTGAGTAGACCAGGCGCGAGCGCGGACGCGGGCAACGAAAAGCCAGAGAAAAAGAAGAAAGAGCGAAAGGTGTACGAAGCTGGTGGCGTGATCATCTGCGATCAGAAGGTGGTCCTGCGTCTGACCGACCAGCAGCATTGGATCTTTCCCAAGGGAAGACGGAGGAAGCATGAAACTCCAATCGAAGCGGCCATTCGTGAGGCGGTCGAGGAGACCGGCCTAACGGTCGAAATCGTCGGGGAGGCCGGCGAGATCATGATGCGTTACCAGGGAAAACAGCGCCGCTTCGTCTTCTACCTGATGCGGGCGACTGGTCGCACATTGGACTGGCCGCACCATGATGGTCGCGATACCTTCCTGATCGACCCAGACCGGGTTGGCAACCTGATCTACCACCAGGGCTACGGCGAGCTCTGGCAGGCCTGTCACGAGCGCGTGCGCGCCCTTTGCCGGGCCGAAGATACCTAAGCGCGACCGGCCTGATGGCTCCCGACCGCGATGCCGCGGCAGGGGCTTCTACTTTCGGCCACGCCTCACCGGAGGAACCGTGTGGACGATCTGTACGTGGTCATGGTCCTGGGCATCCTGGTCCTGCTCGGGAGCATGCTCTCCGTCGAGCTCGGGCTCTCGGTCGCCATCGTCGAGATCGTGCTCGGTGTCTTCGCTGGCAACGCGCTCGGTATTCAGCCACGGCCCTGGCTCGACCTGATCGCCAGCTTCGCCAGCATTGTCCTCACCTTCCTGGCCGGCGCGGAAGTCGACCCCGACCTGTTCAAAGCGAAGCTGAAGCAGAGCCTCCTAATCGGTGGCGCCTCTTTTCTGATTCCGTTCGGCCTGGCCTGGGCATTCGCCCAGCTCCTCCTCGGCTGGGACCTGCGCGCGGCCCAGATCGCTGCGGCCGCGCTGTCGACGACCAGTCTGGCGGTCGTCTACGCGGTGCTGGTCGAGACGGGGCTGACAAACGCCGCGATCGGCAAGCTGATCATGGCCTCGACGTTCGTGACCGACTTCGGGACCGCGGCCGCGTTGTCACTGTTGTTCATCCAGCCCTCGTCGTGGCTGCTGGCGTTCATCGCCGTGTCAGCCTTTGCCATCTGGGCGATGCCCCGTCTGGATAGCTGGTTCTTCGGGCGCTACGGCGACCGGGTCATCGAGCCGGAGATCAAGGGCGCCTTCGCGGTCTTGTTCGTGTTGATGTACTTCGGGGCGCTCGCCAATAGCCACGCCGTGCTGCCGGCCTTCATACTCGGCTTGGCCGTTGCCAGGGTCTTCCAGCGCCATCGCCAGGAGCAGTTGCGCTTCAGGGTGGTCGCCTTCGCCTTTCTCACGCCGTTCTTCTTCCTCAAAGGCGGGATGAACATCTCGGTCCCGGCTGTGCTCGCCAATCTCGGACTGGTCGGCCTGCTGTTGGCGGTCAAGCTCGTGGCCAAGTTCGCCGGGGTCTACCCATTCGCCCGGCTCTACGTGCCCCTCGAGGCGTGGTACATGACGCTGCTGATGAGCACCGGCCTGACCTTCGGCACCATCTCCTCACTGTACGGGCTCAATGCCGGCATCATCGACCAGGCCCAGTTCTCGGTCCTCGTCACCGTGGTCGTGTTGACGGCGATCGTCCCGACCGCGGTCGCTCAGCGCTGGTTTACACCGCGCACTTGACGTCCAGCACGGCGACTGCTGAGTCGCGAGAGGAGGGCAGCCTTTCAGGCCTCCATGTGTGGTACACAACCGGGGAGGGGCAAGCATGTACGGCAAGATCCTGGTTGCGCTGGACGGCTCCGAAGCCTCCAACAAGGCGCTCCGGGCCGCGCTCGAGCTGGGCCGACTTCATGCCGCGACCCTCCATGCGCTCGGCGTTGAAGAGCGCTTGCCGCACTTCGCGGCCACGGTCGGCGAGGTCCAGGAGGCTAAGCAGGAGCTGGATAGCTTCTTTGGCCAGGTCATGGAGGTTGCCCGCGCCGCGGCCGCCCAGCGTGGGGTCGAGCTGACGACTGAAATGCGCGCTGGTAACGCCGCGCACCAGATCGTGGAAGTCGCCCGCGAGGGTCAGTTCGACCTGATCGCCCTTGGCGCCAAGGGCCATAGCCGAATCCGCGACTTCCTCCTGGGCACCACCTCCGACCGGGTGAGCCACCATGCCCCTTGTTCCGTCCTCGTGGTTCGTTAGCCGCGCCATGGTGATAGCGTGAACGGGCCGTCCCCTTGGGTCCAGGTGGTCGTCGAGATCCCCAAGGGCAGCCGCAACAAGTACGAGTACGACCACGACACGAGTCGGATCGTGCTCGACCGGGTCCTACACTCGTCGGTCCACTACCCAACCGACTACGGATTCATCCCCGATACACTCGCCGAAGATGGCGACCCGCTCGATGCCTTGATCGTGACCAACGAGCCGACGTTTCCGGGCTGCGTGGTCAAGGCGCGTCCGATCGGCCGGCTGGACATGCGCGACGAGAAGGGGCCCGATCACAAGGTGCTGGCCGTGCCGGTCGGCGATCCCCGTTTCGACGAGATCCGGGACCTGGGTGACCTCTCGCATCACTGGCTGCTGGAGATCGAGACCTTCTTTCAGACCTACAAGGCGTTGGAGGACAAGATCACCGACGTCGAGGGCTGGGAGAACGCCGAGGCGGCCTGGACCCTGATCAAGACCGCGCGGCGGGCTTATCAGGCGCGGCGGGCAAGCTGAAGGAGGGAGGTCATGTCAGTCGAAGTCAGGGTCAGCCCAGATGGCAAATACGAACTCGAGGGCGAGCTACCTCCGTCCGCGCTCTACAACCGGGATCTCGCGCCGACGCCAATCCGCTTGCGCGGTTGGGGACTGTATTCGTACCTGGCGTTGTGGATCGGCACCGCCGTCGTCATCCCCTCCTGGAGCCTGGCAAACGTCGGGCTGGTGTTTGGCTTCGATTGGCTCACAGCGGTCGTCACCGTCATCCTCGGCAACGCCATCGTCACCGTTCCGCTCCTGCTGAATTCCCACGTCGGCGCCAAGTACGGGATCCCGTTCCCGGTCTTCGTCCGCGCCTCCTTTGGCACGTTCGGGGCGAACGTGGCGGCCCTGATGCGCGCGTGGCTTGCGGCTGGTTCGGCATCGAGACCTGCTGGGTGGCTTCGCGATGTACACCTTGCTCTTCGTTGTCTTGCTCCAGTCGCCCGATCCGCCGGGCCCAGTCGGTCTGTTCGTCCTGCCCGGCCCTCGCCAGATGCTGATGTTCGCCGTCTTCTGGGTCCTCCAGGTCTGGCTGGCGATCGTCGCCCCGCCCTGGAAGGGCAGTCGGGCGATCAAGACGATGTTCGACTGGTCGGCCCCATTCCTGCTCGCCTTCACCACGTTCCTCTTCTTGTACGAGGGCTTCCGCGTGGGTTTCGACAAGCTGTTCAGCGTCCAGCTCCAGCCTGACAAGCCCCTGGCGGGCACGTTCTACTTCTGGTGGTTATTGCTCAACATCAACGTCGGCTTCTGGGCCACGATGGCGCTCAACATCCCCGACGTGACCCGCTTCGCCAAAAACCAGTCGCGCCAGATGATCGGCCAGGCGATCGGGCTGATCGGGACGGTGGGCTACTTCTCGCTGATGGGAGTGCTGGTCACCCAGGGCGGGACCGTGCTGTTCCCCCAGACCGCGCGGGACACCGCCAACCAGGCTGGCACGGCCAACGACATCTGGAACCCGGTCAACCTGTTCGCGCTGCTGGCCAATGAGTTAGGCGTGGTCCTGGTCGTGGTTGCGCTGATCTTCGTGGTCCTGGCCCAGCTGTCGACCAACATCGGCGCGAATATCATCGCGCCCGCCAATGACTTCCAGAACGTCTACCCGAAGACGCTGAACTGGACCTGGGGCGTGATCATCACCGGCGTCATCGGCGTGCTGCTGCAGCCCTGGCACCTATTCTTCAACGCCCTCAACTACGCGATCGTCTGGCTGTCCGGCTACGGCGGCTTCCTGGGCGCGATCGGCGGCATCATGGTGGCCGACTACTGGCTGCTCCGAAACCGCTGGCTGAAGCTCGACGACCTGTACCGCGCCAGCGGGATTTACCGCTACGGCAACAGCTGGGGCATCAACTGTCGGCGATCATCGCGCTGCTGGCGGGGATCGTGCCGCCGTTCCTGGGCTGGCTCCACGTGATCCTGTCCACTCCGCCTACTCCGGGCGGTCAGCCCTTCCGGCCCGACGGGCTGTTCGCCAACTACCAGGGCTCGGCGCTCGATTGGATCCAGGTTGGGAGCTGGTTCTTCAGCTTCCCGGTCGCGCTGCTTGTCTATTACGCCCTGATGAAGACAGTTGGCGCCAAGCACCTCGAGGCGCAACTGGGCGAGCCGGGTGGGGCCATGCCGGCTCCGCAGCCAGCGCCCCTACACCCGGGACCCCACCGACTTGCCCTGCAGGAAGAACAACAGGTAGTCGGGACCGCCGGCTTTGGAGTCGGTGCCGCTCATGTTGAAGCCGCCAAAGGGATGAACGCCCATGATCGCGCCGGTGCACTTGCGGTTCAGGTACAGGTTGCCGACGTGGAAGTCGCGTTTGGCCCGCTCGAGCCTGGCGGCGTCGCGGCTGTACAACGAGCCGGTCAACCCGTACTCGGTGCCGTTGGCGATCGCCAGGGCGTCGTCGAAGTCGTGGGCGCGGATGAAGGCCAGGACCGGTCCAAAGATCTCCTCCTGGGCAATTCGAGCGCGCGGGCTGACGTCGGCGAAGATGGTGGGGGCGACGAAGTAGCCCTCGCGATCCAGCTTTTCGCCGCCCAGCATCAGCTCGCCTTCGCCTTTTCCGATCGCGATGTAGTCGAGCACCTTGCGCTCGGCGCCCGCGTCGATCAGCGGGCCGACCTGAGTGTCCGGCTCGATCGGGTCGCCGATGCGCAGCGCCCTCGCACGCTCGACCACCTCCGCCAGGACTGGCTCGTAGACCGCGTCCACAACGATCGCGCGGGAGCCGGCCGAGCATTTCTGGCCCTGGTAGCCGAAGGCGCTGGTCACGATCCCATCGGCTGCCGCTTCGAGGTCGGCCGTCTCGTCCACCACGATCCCGTTCTTGCCGCCCATCTCGAGCTGAATCCGCTTCAGCCAGATCTGCCCAGGCTGGACTTTGGAAGCCCGCTCGTTGATTCGCACCCCCACGTCGCGCGAGCCGGTGAAGGCGATGAAGCGGACCCGTGGGTGCTCCACCAGCGCGTCGCCGATGGCGCTGCCGGGCCCGGTCAGGTAGTTGATGACGCCGTTGGGAAGGCCCAGCTCGCGAAAGAGATCGACCAGCCAGGCCGCGGTGGTCGGCGAGGCGCTGGAGGGTTTGAGCACCACCGAGTTGCCGGCCACGACGGCGGCCGTCAGCATGCCCGTCGTGAGCGCGAGAGGGAAGTTCCAGGGCGAGATGACAGCCCCGACTCCGAGCGGGACGTAGTAGAAAGCGTGCTCTTCGCCCTCCAACGGGGTCAGATCTTTGGGCTTCCCCAACCGCAGCATCTGGCGCGCGTACCACTCCATCAGGTCGACCGCCTCGGCGGCCTCGCCGTCGGCCTCGCCCCACGCCTTGCCCACCTCCAGCACCATCAGCGCGCTCACCTCGTGCCGACGCTGGCGAATCAGCTCGGCCGCGCGAAAGAGGAACTCAGCGCGCAGCTCGGCAGGCGTCGCTGCCCAGGATGGGAACGCGCGCTCTGCGGCCTGCACGGCCGCGTCCACGTCCTCCACACTGGCCACGACGTGCGTTCCCACTACCTGGTCGGGATGGGCCGGGTTGATCGAGTCGAACGTCTCAGCGTGGGTGACTGGCTGCCCGCCGATCCAGAGCGGCTGGCGTCGTCCGAGTTGGCCGCCGACACGCGCCAGCGCCGCGCGAAAGGCGGCCTGGGCGGTCGGATCGGAGAAGTCGGTCACCGGCTCGTTGCGGAAGGCCGGAACGCTCGTCGTGCTCGCCATGGCGACGCCTCCTCCTGCTGTCGTTGCTACTTCAGTTTAGCCTCCCGCTCCGGGCATCTTGCGTAGTCCGCCAGTCGGTGTTAGCCTGTCAAAAAGGGTCACAGGGAGGACCCCATGGAGACGAAGACGTCCCCGAGCCCGCCCGAGCCAGCCTCGAGGCGGTCGCGCCGCCTGACGCGCAGGCAACTGCTGCAAGCCGGCCTCACGCTCGTCGCGCTGCCACTCGCGGCTGCGTGCGGCCAACAACCGCCGGCGGCCCCAACCGCGGCGCCACCAAAACCGGCCGAGGCGCCCAAGCCCAGTGAGCCAGCGGCGGCCGCCCAGCCCACCGCGGTCCCTCAGCTCGCGCCCACAGCCGCCCCGGTGGCTGCCGCCGCGCGGGGCAGCGGTGGCACGCTCAAGCTGCTCTTGTGGCAAGCGCCGACTATCGTCAACACGCACCTCGCGCAGGGGACCAAGGACTTTATCGCCGCCCGCTGCTGCCTGGAGCCGTTGCTCACCGTCGATGGCGAGGGCAAGTTCAGCCCGGTCCTGGCAGCGGAGGTCCCGTCGAAAGAGAACGGCGGGCTCGGCGCGGACGGAAAGACCGTCACCTACAAGTTGAAGAGGGACCTAAAGTGGGCGGACGGCCAGCCGTTTACAGCCGAGGACGTCGTCTTTACGTTCGAGTTCATCGCCAACAAGGAGACGGCTTCCACCTCGGTCGCCAGCTATCTGCCGGTCGACAAGGTCGAGGCGGTCGACCCGCTCACGGTCAAGCTCACCTTCAAGGAGCCAACTCCCGGCTGGTACCTGCCGTTCGTCGGCAGCTACGGGGTCATCGTGCCCAAGCACGCGCTCAAGGACTCCGTCGGCGCCAACGCGCGAAACGCGCCCTTCAACCTCAAATCGTTCGGGACCGGGCCGTACATGGTCGAGGACTTCAAGCCAGGCGACCTCGTGGTCTACAAGGTCAATCCGAACTACCGCGAGCCGAACAAGCCGTTCTTCGATCGCATCGAGCTCAAGGGCGGTGGCGATGCGACCTCTGCGGCCCGGGCGGTGTTTCAGACCGGCGAGTTCGACTACGCCTGGAACCTCCAGGTGGAGTGGCCGGTCCTTCAGGAGATCGCGCAGGGCGGCAAGGGCGACCTGGTGACGGCCCCGGGCTCGGGCGTCGAGCAGATCTATTTCAACTTCGCCGACCCCAACACGGAGGTGGACGGAGAACGCTCACACGCTAGCACCAAGCACCCGTTCTTGACCGATCCGAAGGTGCGTGAGGCGCTGGCGCTGGGCGTGGACCGCGACACGATTGCCAAGCAGCTCTACGGCGAGACCGGCGAGGCGACCCCCAACATCCTCACCACGCCCACCAGCTTCGCCTCGAAGAACACCAAATACGAGTTCAACGTCGACAAGGCCAATAAGATCCTGGACGATGCGGGCTACAAGCGCGGCCCGGATGGAATCCGTGCGACGCCGCAGGGCATGCGGATGAAGGTCCTGTATGTCACCTCGATCAACTCGCTCCGCCAGAAGGAGCAGGCGCTGGTCAAAGACGGCTGGCAGAAGATCGGGATCGAGACCGAGCTCAAGTCGGTCGAGGCCGGCGTCTACTTCTCGACCGCGCCCACCAACCCCGACACCTTTGGCCACTTCTACTCCGACGTCCAGATGTTCACCAATAACTTCGCCTCGCCGTTCCCGGCCAACTACATGAAGACGTTCTACAGCGGCGATCCAAGCCGCGACTTTGCGCAAAAGTCGAACAACTGGGCCGGCGACAACTTCATGAAGTGGTCAGACCCGGAGTTCAACCGGCTGTACGACCAGGCCCTGCGTGAGCTGGACCCGGAAAAGAATCGGCAGCTCTGGGCGCAGCTCAACGACATCGTCGTCAACACGTTCGTCGACGTCCCGCTGATCAGCCGCAAGTTCACCTCGGCCAAGGCGAAGAATCTCAAGGGTCCCACCCTGCGTCCCTTCGACAGCGAGACCTGGAACATCGCCGACTGGGCCAGGGGATGAACGGCCGGGCGCGGCCAATCTTCGCATCGTTCGGCCCGATAGACTAGACTCTCGAAAACCCAACGAGTAAGGAGGCAGGTCCGATGGAGTCCTCGTTTGATGCGACGTTGTCAACCGGGCGTCTAAGCCGCAGGCAGCTGCTTCGAGCTGGCCTCGGCCTGGCGGCGCTGCCGCTCGTGGCCGCGTGCGCACCCCAGGCCCCAGCTCCGGCCCCGACAGCGGCGCCAGCCAAGCCGGCCGAAGCGCCCAAGCCCGCTCCAGCGGCGACGACCGCCCCGGCGGCGGCAGCGCCAGCCACTGCCCGCGGCGCCGGCGGGACGCTCAGGATGCTCATGTGGCAGGGGCCCACGATCGTCAACCCGCACCAGGCCCAGGGCACCAAGGACTACATCGCCTCCCGCCTGTGCATGGAGCCCCTGATCACGATCGACGGCGAGGGCAAGCTCGGCGCGGTCCTCGCCACGGAGGTGCCGTCCAGGGAGAACGGCGGCCTCAGCCCCGACGGTAAGACGGTCACGTACAAGCTGAAGAAGGACGTCAAGTGGGCTGACGGCCAGCCGTTCACGGCCGAAGACGTCGTCTTCACCTACGAGTTCGCCTCGAACAAGGAGAGCTCGGCCCCGACGCTCGCCCAGTTCCTCGACCTCGACAAGGTCGAGGCGGTCGATCCACTGACGGTCCGGCTGACCTTCAAGGAGCCCAGCCCTGGCTGGTACGGGCCGTTCTCCGGTGGGAACGGGATGATCCTGCCGAAGCACGTGATGAAAGACTACGTTGGGGCCAACTCACGCAATGCCCCCTTCAACCTAAAGTCGTTCGGGACGGGCCCGTTCATGGTCGAGGACTTCAAGCCGGGCGACCTCGTCACGTACGTCCCCAACCCGAATTTCCGTGAGCCGGGCAAACCATTCTTCGGCCGGATTGAGATCAAGGGTGGCGGCGACGCCGTCTCGGCGGCGCGAGCGGTCTTCCAGACGGCCGAGTACGACTATGCCTGGAACCTGCAGGTCGAGGCGCCGGTCCTTCAGGAGATCATGCAGGGCGGCAAGGGTGACCTGCTGTCCGTGTTGGGCGGAGGCGTCGAGCAGCTCTACTTCAACCAGGCCGACCCGAACAAGGAGATCGATGGCGAGCGCTCCCACCCCAGCACGAAGCACCCGTTTCTGACCGACATCAAGGTCCGCGAGGCGATGGCTTTGGCCGTCGATCGCCACACGATGGCCAAGCAGCTCTACGGCGGCGGCCTCACAGGTGAGGCAACCTCAAACGTCCTCACCACGCCGAGCAGCATGCAGTCCAAGAACACCAAGTCCGAGTTCAACATCGACAAGGCGAACAAGATCCTGGACGACGCCGGCTACAAGCGCGGCCCCGACGGCATCCGGGCTACGCCCGAAGGCGTGCGGATGAAGGTCGTGTACTCGACCTCGATCAACTCGCTCCGCCAGAAGGAGCAGGCGCTGGTCAAGGACGGCTGGCAGAAGATCGGCATCGAGACGGAGCTGAAGTCGATCGACGCTGGCGTGTACTTCTCGAGCGCGCCCGGCAATCCCGACACCTACGCCCATTTCACCGTCGACGTCGAGATGTTCACCTCGACGTTCGACTCGCCCTTCCCGCAGCAGTACATGAAGCGGTTCTACAGCGGCGACCCGGCCCGCGACGTCTCCTCCAAGGCGAACAATTGGGCCCCGCAGAACTTCCTCAAGTGGATCAGCCCGGAGTTCAACAAGCTCTACGACCAGGCCAAGACCGAGGTCGATCCGGAAAAGAACCGCCAGCTCTGGATCCAGATGAACGACGTGGTCGTCAACTCGTTCGTCGACGTTCCGTTGATCGAGCGCAAGCTCACCGACGCCAAGGCAAAGGACCTTAAGGGCCCCGCCCTGAGACCTTTCGACAACCTCACCTGGAACGCCGCCGACTGGACGAAGGGATAGGCTCGAGGGAGAGGGGGCCGGGGGTGAGGGGCGGTCGTCATGACCAAGTACGCCCTTCGGCGTCTCGCCATCGCGATCCCGACCCTGCTGATAATCAGCCTGGTGGTCTTCACGGTCCTGGCGCTCGCGCCGGGTGACCCGCTGTCCCAGTTCGCCGCCAGCCCGGAGCTGCCGCCCGAGGTTCGAGAGAACATCCGCAAGCAGTTTGGGCTGGACGACCCGATCCACGTGCGCTACGTCAAGTGGCTGACCAACTTCGTCAACGGCGACTGGGGCTTCTCGTTCGCCTCCCGCTCGCCGGCCAGCGGGCTGATCGCCCAACGGGTGCCGACGACGCTGTGGGTGATCGGCTCGGCCTACCTCGTCGCGGTCCTGATCGCCATCCCGCTCGGCGTGGCGACCGCGGCGCGCCAGTATTCGTGGTTCGACCATATCGCCACCGGCCTGAGTTTCGCCGGCTTCTCGCTGC
>WNGF01005889.1_pt1 | contig 15407 bp, 14 predicted proteins | sample 5400641 | NCBI WGS metagenome assembly WNGF01 (sample SAMN13153371, study PRJNA577476) | soil metagenome | isolation source: 80 cm soil or saprolite under grassland replicate 2 | place: USA:California | collected 2016-06-15
GCACGTCCGAAGCGCATGGATGGAGTTCCTGCGCCAGCTCGTGCAGCGCTATGGACCGGGAGGCGAGTTCTGGACCAACCCAACGCTCTACCCACTCCAGCTTCTCGGCGGACCCATCGTGCCGATCGAAACCTGGCAGGTCTGGAACGAGCCCAACCTCCCGCAGTACTTCTCACGTCCCTCGGTGCGCAGGTACGGTCGCCTCCTGCGGATCTCCCACGACGCCCTCGAGGCCCAGGATCCGGGAGCGGAGATCGTGCTCGCGGGAATGCCCGGTCTCGCGGACCGGCCGGCCTGGAAGTTCCTCCGCCGCCTCTATGAAGTGCCCGGCATCAGGCGCGACTTCGACGCGGTGGCTCTGCATCCGTATGCACCCAGCATCAAGCTGCTGCGATTGGAGCTCCGCCGGATGCGCGCCGTGATGAAAGCGCATGGCGACGGCTCCTCCGAGCTTTGGGTGACCGAGCTGGGATGGGGCTCCGGACCGCGTGGGCGCACGAAGCTCGACAAGGGCGCTCGTGGCCAGGCTCGGATGCTGCGCAACTCCTTCGAGCTGATCCGCCGGCACAGCAGGCAATGGAACGTACCTCACGTGTATTGGTTCCAGTGGCGAGATCCCCCGGATGGCTCCGTGGAGTGTGGCTGGTGCAGGCGCGCCGGGCTGATCGGCCAGGGCGGTAACCCCAAGCCGTCGTGGCAGGCGTTTCAGCGCTTCACCGGAGCGCTGCCCTGAACCGACTCATTGGGCAAGTAGCGGCAGTCCGCTGAGCTCAGTCGAGCTCTACGTCGCGGTGGACGACGCGAAGCGACACGTCCTCGTGATTGGCGAGATGACCCGCGATCCGGTCCGCCACGGTCAACGAGCGGTGGCGCCCACCGGTGCACCCGATCGCGATCGTGAGGTGCGTCTTCCCCTCCGTCACGTAAGCGGGAAGCACGAAGTCGAGCAGCGGGAAGAGCCGCTCGTAGAACTCGCGGGCGAGATCTCCGGCCTCGACGTGCTCGATGACCTTCGGGTCGAGCCCGGTCAGCGGCCGCAGGTCCTCTCGGTAGTGCGGATTCGGCAGGAACCGGACGTCGAGGACGAGGTCCGCCTCACGCGGAGGCCCGTTCTTGAACCCGAAGGTGATGATGGTCAGCGCGAGCTTTCCGGTCGCCCCCTTGGGGCCGAGGAGCTCGGTGACGATGCGGCGCCGCAGCATCGCGCCACTCAGGTCGCTCGTGTCCATCACCACGTTGGCTCGCTCGCGGAGCGGGCCGAGCACGTCGCGCTCCGCGCGTATGCCCTCGATCACCTGGCCGTCGGGTGCCAGCGGATGGCGGCGGCGCGTCTCCTTGAAGCGGTCCATCAGCGTCTCCTCGTTTGCCTCGAGGAAGAGGACGGTGGGGTCGAGCCCGCCCTGCTCGAGCTCGGCCAGGACCTCGAGCAACTCCTCGAAGTACTCGCCGCCACGAACGTCGGAGACGATCGCGGCGCGTCGCACGCCGCTGCCCTCGTGGCGGAAGAGCTCGCCGAGAGCTCCGATCATCCGCGGTGGCAGATTGTCCACGCAGAAGTAGCCGCCGTCCTCGAAGGCCGCGATCGCCTCCGACTTTCCCGCGCCGGAATAGCCGCTGATCACCACGAGGTCGACCCCGCGCCCGCGATCGGCGGGCGCTCCGTCGTGAGAGTCGCGCCGCGACGCCATCAGCCTGCCTTGTGGAGTTGGCGATGGATCTCGCGCGCAAGCTTGCCAGGGATGCCCGGCACCGCTTCGAGCTCCTCGCGGCTCGCCACGACAAGCCGATCGGGCGAGCCGAAGTGGCTCAGGAGGGCTCGCTTCCGCACGGGCCCGACTCCACGAAGCTCGTCGAGGAGCGAGCGCGTCATCGTCCGGTCGCGGCGCTGGCGGTGGAAGTCGATCGCGAAGCGGTGTGCCTCGTCGCGCACGCGCTTCAGCAGCCTCAACCCCTCGGAGTCCTCCGGGATCGCCACAGGCCGCGATTGCCCCGGCACGAACACCTCCTCGATTCGCTTCGCGAGGCTGATGACCGCGACGCCGCGGTCCGCGAGTGGTCCGATAGCCCGCATGCCGGCCGCGAGCTGACCCTTGCCACCGTCGATGACGACCAGATCGGGAAGCGCGGCGAAGCTGTCGTCCCTGGCCGGGTCGTGCGGCGAGCGGTCCGCCTGCTCCAGGAAGCGCGCCGTGCGCCGGCCGAGCACCTCCTCCACGGAGGCGACATCATTAGGGCCGGCCACCTCCTCCAAGGGAGCCGAAGGCGACCGGTGATCCGAGCTTGCTCGGATTCGTCCGGGGGCGGCCGGGTCCACGGCAGGTCCGTCCCCCCGGACCCCGAAGCGCCGGTAGTCCGCCTTCTTCGGCGCCCCGGCCTCGAACACGACCATCGAGGCCACGGTGTGCTCCGGGCCGAGGTTGGAGACGTCGAACCCCTCGATTCGGACCGGTAGGGCGTCGAGTCCGAGCGCCTCCTGGAGCGCGGCGAGCGCGTCCACGCGCTGCTGGCGGCGCCGCTCGCGACGCAGCTTGTCCTGCGCCAGGGCGAGGCGCGCATTGCGCTCGGCGAGCTCGCGTAGGCGGCGTTTGTCGCCACGCTCAGCCACCCTCACCTCGACGGGGCCGCCGCGCCGCGCGGAGAGGGCCTCGGCAAGCAGCCCTGCCCGCGCCCGGAGCGCCGGGCCGACGACGACCAGGCGCGGCACTGCGGGCACCGCCGAGTAGTACTGGGCCACGAACTCCTCCGCGACCTCGGCCTCGTCACGCTCGCCCTCGTTCGAGAGGTAGAAGCCGTGGCGCTCCGCGAGCACCCCATCGCGCACCTGGAACACCTGCGCGTTCGCGTCCGCCCCCTCGACCGCGACGGCGATCAGGTCGGCGGTCTCCAGCGACTCGCCGGCGACGCTGCGGCGCTGCATAAGCGAGCGCACCGCCTCGAGGCGGTCGCGGTACATGGCCGCCCGCTCGTATTCCTCGCCGGACGCGGCCTCCGTCATCTTGCGCTCGAGGTCCCGCTCGACGTCGCGGTAGCGGCCCGACAGAAAGCCGATGATCGCGTCGATGTTGCGGCGGTACTCCTCGCGATCGATGTAGCCGACACAGGGGGCCTGGCAGCGCTTGATGTAGTAGTCGAGGCACGGGACCCCGGAGCGGCGCCCCGGCTCCGGCCCCTCGCACGTTCGGTACTGGAAGAGCTTCCCGAGCAGATCGAGCGTCTCCCTCACGCGGCGCGCGCTGGAGAACGGGCCGAAGTACACGCGCCGGGACCGATGCCGCTCGCGAGTGAAGTACACGCGTGGAAACTCCTCGTCGAGGCTGACGCCGATGTAGGGATACGACTTGTCGTCACGTAGCCGGATGTTGAAGCGGGGCCTGTGTCGCTTTATGAACTGCTGCTCGGCGAGGAGGGCCTCCGCCTCGTTCTCGGTGACGAGGAAGTCGATCGATCCCACCTGGTCGATGAAGGAGAGCCCGCCGCGGTGCGGGCCGGAGAAGTGCGAGGAGACCCGTTTGCGCACGGACGATGCCTTGCCGACGTACAGCACTCCCCCGTCGGCGTCCTTGAACAGGTAGACGCCGGGCTGATCGGGCAGGCGGCGTCGCTGCTCGGTGAGGCTTTCGGAGCTCTCTTGCATCACAACAAGGTTAGGCTCCCCGCCCGCTGGCCAAATACAGACTGGAGCGCCCATGAGCACGACGACCGCGCCAAGCCCGCCGGATTTGAAGAACCTCCGCCTCGAGATCGACGGCGAGATCGGAACCCTGACGCTCGATCGGCCGAAGGTCTTGAACGCGATGAGCCCGGAGCTGATCGCAGAGCTGGTCACCGCCGCCTCCTGGCTCGCCGATCGCGCGTCGCTGCGGGCGCTGATCGTCACCGGGGAAGGGCGGGCGTTCTCTGCCGGGGGTGACGTGACCTGGTTCAAGCGGGGCCTGGAGGAGTCGGGCGAGTGGCTCTCCGCCGACGTTCGGCGCGGCGCCGACGTGCTGCATCAGGCGATCGTCGACTTTCGGCGCATCCCCTATCCCGTGATCGCCGCGGTCAACGGCGTGGCCGCCGGCGCCGGATTCTCGCTGGCGCTCATGTGCGACACGAGGATCGCATCGGCGGAGGCGGCGTTCGTGTGCGCATACGGGCGGATCGGCGCATCGCCGGACGGCGGCATGACGTACTTCCTTCCGCGTGTGGTGGGGCCCTCCAGAGCCATCGAGCTGCTCCTCGAGGATCGGCTGCTGAGCGCCGAGCAGGCGCGTCAGGAGGGGATCGTCGCCGAGGTCGTGCCGGCGGATCGACTGATGGAGGCCGCCCGGGAGCGGGCCGAGGGGCTTGCGGCGAAGGCGCCGCACTACGTCCGCACCTCGAAGTTCCTTGTCAGCCAGAGCATCGAGAACAACCTGGCCGAGCACCTCCAGCTGGAGCGGCACGGCATCGCCGACAGCATGGCCACCGAGGACCTTCGCGAGGGCGTCACCGCCTTCCTCGAGGGGCGCCAGGCGACGTTCACAGGGCGGTAGCGGGCGCCTCGGGCTGGGTGCCGTGCCGCCCGTGCGATGAACTTGGGCTGCGAAGGCTGCGTATACACTCGCGAACCCCCAAGTGATCGGAGGCCTGCGGTGAGAAAGCTCATGTCGATATCGGTACTCGCACTCGTCGGGTCGCTCTCGCTCGCCGCCTGCGGCGGCGGCGACAACTCGAGCAGCACGACTGCCGCGACCCCGCCCACGAACACGACGCCCGCGGGCGGCGGTGGCGGTGGAGCTTCGTCCACGCTGAACGTAGAGGCCGATGCGACCCAGCTCGCATACACGCAGGACTCCCTCTCCACCAAGGCCGGCTCGGTGACGGTGGACTTCAAGAATCCGTCCGCGACGGCGCACAATGTCACGATCGAGGACTCGAGCGGCCAGGACGTCGGCAACACCGACACGATCACGGGCGGCGCCGCGTCGACGACCCTCAACCTGAAGCCCGGTACCTACACCTTCTACTGCAGCGTCGACGGCCACGAGGCCGCCGGCATGAAGGGCACGCTCACGGTCAAGTAGAGGGCGTGCCCGGCATCGCCTCCGGGGAACAGCTTCGCATCCTTGCATCGCACCCTGCTCGCATCCATGCTCCTCAGGTTCCCCGGACCCGACACCGGGCACGCCCACCACATGCTCTTCGCGTAGGAGATCCGGGCGCGACGCCCGGCGCCCCACTCTGGTCGCTAAGAAATCAGGGCGCGGCCGACGCTTTCGGCGACACACACCGGCTTGTCCGATTGGTCGCCCTCGATGACGAACTTGGTGACCACGTGCCACCAGCCGTCGCCGAGCTCCTCGACCGACGTCACCTCGGCGCGGGCTCGGATTCGCGAGCCGGTGGGGACCGCGGCGGGAAAGCGCACCTTGTTGAAGCCGTAGTTGATCCCCATCTTCACGCCGCTGTTCCGGATCAGCTGCGGGCGGAACCAGTCCACCAGGGACAGGGTGAGGTTGCCGTGCGCCACGGTGGTCCGGTACGGGCTCTCCTTCGCGGCCCGTTCGGGATCGACGTGGATCCACTGATGGTCACGCGACACCTCGGCAAACTTGTCGACGTCCTCCTGGGTGATCTCCACCCAGTCGGTGGGCCCCAGCTCGCGGCCGATCAGGTCGCGAAGCGCTTCGATTCCCTCGACTTGAACCGGCTCCACTGAGATCGCAGCTTATCCGGCACCCGACCGATCCCCAGACCGCCCGACTACTCGCCAGGCGGTAAGGCCACGTCGAGGAGCGCCGCCTCGACCGCCTTCAGCCGGTCCAGGTCCCCCCTGGATCCGAGCGCCGCATCGTTGAAGAGGAAGGCTTCCGCCAAACGCACGATCGCGTAGCCGAGGGTCGAGGGCTCCACCGGCGGCTCATACGTCCCCGCCCGCACCTCCTCCTCGATCAGATCGGTGATCATCGCGACGATGCGCGGCTGGACGATCCCGCCGCGGGAGGTGATGATGCGCAGCGCCGCCTCGCGCTCCTGTTCCACGAACCTCCGCAGCGCCGGGGCGTCGGCGAGGCTGCGGTTGAAGCGGTCGAACGTCTCCAGCAGCGCGGGACCACCGCGTCCGCGAGCGCCGGACCGCGCGGCTTCCAGCACCGGCTCTGCCGCCAACACGACCACCTCTCCGATCAGCGCTTCACGCGTGCCGAACCAGCGGTGGATGGTGGCGCGCCCGAGGCCCAGCTCGGCGGCAATGGCGCGGATGTCGACGCGCTGGCCGCGCAGGTAGCGGTAGAGCGCCCCGTCCAGGACCTGCTCGCGGGTAGCGGCCGCAGGCCGTCCTGGGCCACGCGTCGCTGCTGCGTTGGCGGGCACCGGACGCACGTTAGCGGTGCCATCGTCAACGAAACCATCAAGGGCTTCGCGCCGCTGCTGGCCGGTAGAGGTACTCCGACTCTTCCGCGATCTGCTTTGCTCACGCTGCGGCTGCCCGTTCGCCCTCGCCGACGGCCTCCTCGGCCGCCGCCTCGACGAAGGACCTGAAGAGCCGGGCCTGAGGCGGGGATTCGGTCATCCCCTCAGCGTGCCACTGGACGCCGATCGTGAAGGTCCGGCCGGGCACCTCGACGGCCTCGATCACGCCGTCGGGGGCCCAGGCGACTGCGCGCAGGCCGCGCCCCACGCCGCTCGCGGACTGGTGGTGGAAGGAGTTCACCTCCAGCTCGGTGACCCCCAGGGCGCTGGCGAGCAGGCTGTCCTCGGCGACCTCGACCATGTGGGTGGACGCGGCGCCCGGGCTCAGCTGCCGGTGCTCGATCGAGCGCCCGAAGCGCTCCGGCAGGTGCTGGAAGAGCGTTCCGCCCCGGGCGATGTTGAGCGCCTGCGCTCCCCGGCAGATGGCGAGGAGGGGCAGCTCGCGTCCGATCGCGAGGCGCGCGAGAGCAAGCTCGGTGACGTCCAGGTCGCGCCACGTCGGCCCAAGCTCCGGGTGCGGCCTCTCGCCGTAGGCCTCGGGGTGGATGTCGGGGCCGCCGGAGAGGACTACCCCGTGGAGATTCGCCACCAACTCCTCGATCGCCTCGACGGGGAGAGGCGGGATGACCACCGGGACCCCGCCGGCGAACTCGATCGCCCGCAGGTAGGTCAACCCGAGCGCCATCTCGCGCCGGGGCGGCTCTCCGTGCGGCGTCAGCGTCACCTGCTCGGCCATCCGGACCTCGGAGGTGGTGACCCCGATCAGGGGGCGCGGGGCGCGGGCGTCGCCGCCGGGGTGCCCCAACCCGCTGGCTTCCGTCAGATTCGCTTCATGGCTCCTCGGTCGCATGCAACGAGGCTAGGCGGGCCGGAGCCAAGAGTCATCGGCCTGATGTCGAAGATTCGCGCGGGCGGGTTGTACCGTCGGTCCAGGGGCATGGCGGTTGCATAGAGTGGGCGAGCACGGCCCGATGCCATTTCACGTCGAGATCCGCCGCTCGTTTCATCTCGCCCGGGCCTTCAACGTCGATCCCGAGCAGCTCCGCCGAAAGGTGCTGGAGCCATGGCGGCGCGGCGGACCGATCGAGCTAGGGGACCGCGAGTGGGACCCGCGCGAGAGCAGCCTGAGGATCATCGAGGGACCTAAGCTCGCGCCAACCGACCTCTCAATGGGGCGGGGATGGCAGAAGGCGGAGCGCTTCGGGGAGGACGTCACTCGGAGCCTGCTCGCCGCCGCGACGGCGCCCCAGGCGATCCCCGTCGCGGTGCTCGCCGAGACGGAGTCGGCACGGCGCTCGGTGATCGAGATGCTCGGGAGGCTGGGCGTAAAGACCGTCGACTGGGCGGCGGTCCGCGCGCGGATCGTGGCCGCCACGACGGTCGTCGCTCCGGGCCCTCCGCCCGGAATTGACGGGGTCGCCGCCCTCCTCGCGGTCGAGCGAACGGATCCGTCGGAGTCCTGGCTGTTCGAGGCCGGGCTGGCGGTCGGCGCCCTGCGAGGCCGCGCGATCGTCGTCCAGCTCTCCGACCAGCCGCCGCCCCCGGAGCTGCGGGAGCTGGGTGCGATCCGGATCGATCCGGATCGCCCGGCCTCCCTGCACGCGCTCGCCGAGCGCCTGCGTCAGGCGGGCTCCCCGGCGAGCGTTCCCCAAGCCTGAGGCGGGACGCGCCTCAGGCTTGGGGCGCTACAGCCGCTCAGACTCCCGCGACGGCGGGGGCGGCGAAGTGCACCGGTGTGCCACGAGGCACCGCGAGGACGGGCGTCGTCGCGGTCTGGATCTCGTATTCGGCGCTGGCGCTCAGGGTGACGCGTCCTGCCTGTACGCCCTCCGTCGAGCCGACCACCAGCAGGTCGAACTCTCCGTCTTCGGAGTCGACGACCGTCGCTCCGAGGAGGCGGGCGAGCGACCTCGCCGTCTCGTTGGCGGCGCCGTCGCCCTCGTCGAGCACACCGATGTGCTCCACGCTCAGCGCGGGCTGCGAGCGCAGATCCGCGGGGGCGATCGCCAGCGCCGTCGGGCCGCCGTGCAGGAGCCGCTCAGCGGACGTCCCGGGCACTACCGCTCCGGACGCGGTGCGGTAGTCGGAGCCGAACACCACCAGGTCGGCCCGCTCCCGCAGCATCAGCTCCCGAAGGCCGTCAGCGGTGGAGGCGTGCACGATGACGTGGCGCGCTACCTCCGGCCTCGAGAGCAGGCTGGCGCCGTGGGCGAGCAGCTGCTCCGCCTCGCGCTCCTCGAGCGCCTCGCGCTCGTCATCCGCCTGCTGGGCGTGGCGGACGTACGCGAGGGACAGCGTCGCTCCGCTCTGGGCGAGGAAGTCGCCGAGTGCGAGCGCGTCGCGGTCGTTGTCGGTGTCGTCGTAGGACACGATGATCCTCAAGCTCATCTCTTCCCTCCACGGTTCGAAGTCGGGTCCAGGAACCGATGGTGGCACGCTTTTAGGATCAGCGCAATTACTTCTGCCGATTTATAGAATAAGCTTTCCTAATGCTGAACGTCCAGCGGCTCCAGGTCCTGCGCGAGGTAGCCCACCGCGGCTCCTTCTCGACCGCCGCGGACTCCCTGTCCTACACGCAATCCGCCGTCTCGCAGGCCGTCGCCAGGCTCGAGGCGGAGACCGGAGTGACCCTCTTGGAGCGCGATCGCGGGGGCGTTCGTCCGACGGCCTCCGGCGCGGCGCTGCTCGAGCACGCCGACGCGATCCTGGCCCGGATCGAGGCCGCCGAGGACGATCTTGCCGCGATCGCCGGGGTGCGGGGCGGGCGCCTGCGGATGGCCTCCTTTCCAACCGCCGGCGCGACGCTCATGCCGCTTGCGATCGCCACCTTCAGCGCCGCCCATCCCGATGTCGCGCTGAGCCTCGCCGAAGGCGAGCCGGAGGAGATCGCGCCCCGGTTGCGGGCGGGCGAGCTCGACCTGGCGCTCCTGTTTGAGTTTCGCGGGGTCAGCGAGAAGCTCGGGGCGAGGCTTCGGCGCATCAACCTGCTCGAGGACCCGATGTACCTCGCGCTGCCGAACGGCCACCGGCTCGCCGATGCGCCGCGAGTGCGCCTCGCGGATCTCAGCGGCGAGAACTGGGTGCAAACCTCCGCCGAGAGCCCCTGCGCGCGGCACGTGGTTCGCTCCTGCCACGCCGCGGGCTTCGAGCCCGCGGTCTCGTTCGAGAGCGACGACTACCAGACGGTCCAGGGCCTCGTCGCCGCCGGAGTCGGGGTGGCGCTGATCCCGGAGCTCGCGCTTTCGAGCGTGCGCGACGACGTCTTCATCCGTGCGCTCCATCCCAAGGGCCCCGTGCGCCGCGTGGTCGCGGCGACTGCCCGGGCCGACGGGGCATCAGCCGCGGCCGAGCGGATGCTCGAGGTCCTCCAGGAGGTCGCGGTTCGCTACGGCAAGGGGAGGGCCTAGACCTAAAGGAGGCCGGCGCGCCGGCAGCTCGCCTGGATCGCGCGCGACCCCGGGTCGGTGAGCGTTGCGTGCCTGGCGCAGAGGTTCTTCGCTTGCGCTCCGCAGGCGTCGACGGGCGTTGCCCCCATGACGCCGGGAACGATCGCGTAGATGCAGCCGGGGTCGGGCGCCGGCCTCGAGTCGCCCAGCGTGGCCACCACAAGGGCGAGGATCGCGGCGACGGTGGCGACCACCCCGGCGATCGCCACATTGCGCTCGCGCCTCGTTAGCCGGCGCAGCGGCGTGTTGGTGCGGCGCCAGTGTCCCTCCAGAGGCATGGCGGAGCCAGGTTAACGCTCGCCCCAACCCCAGAGGGTCGGCTGACCGGCTCGGAGGGACCGGGGGGACTGTCACGGCACGCCCGATTTCGACATGGTGGCGAATCGCCGCCGACGATCTTTGGACACCTGTACCTGGTGAACGCCTCCTGACCCCGGCAGCCTTGTCGCAATGCCAATGGGCAGGTCCGTTTGGTGGTGAGCGCTTAGGCGCTGCCGCCCCTGCCCTCGATCCGAAAGGAAGACACTGGGATATGCACTGGTTGAGTCCAGGTGACAACTCCTGGCAGCTCACTGCGGCGACGCTGGTCGGCCTGATGAGCGTGCCCGGACTCGTGGTCCTCTATGGCGGCGTCATGCAGAAGCGCTGGTCGGTGAACTCGATGATGATGGCCTTCATCGCGTTCGCGCTGGTGCTGATCGTCTGGGTTGGATACGGCTACAAGCTTGGCTTCGGAACACCGGTCCACGTCTTCGGCGCGGACCACGGGTTCTTCGCCAACCTGTTGGGCCATCCCGGCTCGATTCTCTCAAGCGACGCGCTTCGCCACCAGGGGAACATTCCGAACGTTGGGAAGGTGGTCTTCCCGCAGTCGACGCTGGCGTATTTCCAGTTCGTGTTCGCGGCGATCACGCCGATCCTCATGCTCGGCTCGGTCCTCGGCCGGATCAACTTCAAGGCATGGATCCCGTTCGTGCTGCTCTGGGCGAGCTTCGTCTACACGATCAACGCGTTCCTGATCTGGGGAGGCGGCTATTTCGCCCAGCATGGCGCCCTTGACTTCTCCGGCGGTTACGTCATCCATCTCGCCGCCGGTGTCTCGGGGTTCGTCGCGGCCGCGGTGGTCGGACCGCGCCTCCAACGCGATCGCGAGATCGACGCGCCGAACAACCTGGCGATGGTCGCCGTCGGGGCCGGGCTGCTGTGGCTTGGCTGGAACGGCTTCAACGGCGGCGACCCATACCTCGTGAACGACATCGCCTCGGCGGCGGTGCTCAACACGAACCTGTGCACCGCCGTGGCCTTCCTGGTCTGGGTCGGTTGGGACTACATCACGGGTCATAAGCCGAGCCTGATCTCGAGCGTGAACGGGATGATCACCGGGCTCGTGGCGATCACGCCATCGGCCGGCTTCGTCAACGGCTGGGGCGCGATCGCGATCGGCGTGATATCCGGCTCGATCGTGTACCTGGCGCTGAACTACCTGAGCCGGATGGCGCCGTTCCGGAACGTCGACGACACGCTGGGCGTGGTCTACACGCACGGGTTCGCCGGCCTCTCGGGCGGCCTGCTCGTGGGCGTCTTCGCCAACTCGGCCATGGGGGCTACCCCGGGCCTGATCTCGGGAAGCAGCGAGCTGCTCGGGTGGCAGGCGCTCACGGCGCTCTGGGTCATCGTGTTCTGCGCGATTGCCACGTACGTCCTGCTCAAGCTCGTGGCACTGTTCGTCCCGCTGCGGATGGACGAGAAGGACATGGAGGAGGGCGACCTCGCCGTTCACGGCCACGAGGTCTATCCCTCGGACGTGCCCTCGCTCGCCTTCCCCTCCGGGGTCAGTTCCCCTCCCGCGCCCGCGCTGGCGCCGGGGGCGGGCGGCAGCTAGAGCCGTCCGCGGGTCTCTCAGTGCCGACCGCCCCCGCCAGCTGGCGGGGGCGGTCGCGCGCTCAGACCGCTGCGCCGGGTACCGCTGCGTAGCCGGTGCGGTCCGGTCCCGCCGTCGACCGCCTGTACAAGCCGCATTGGCCAACTTTCGACACGGGGCCAAAGACAGCTCGCCCGCGTGCGCGTAGCGTGGCCGCCAAACAGCGAACGAGGAAGGAGCTGAGAACAAGTGTCAACCGTCACCGAGTCCACAACCACCGCCGACGACGTCCTGAGCCGGGTGGCCGAGGACAAAGTCGAGTTCATCCGCCTCTGGTTCACCGACATCAACGGCCAGCTGAAGAGCTTCGCCGTGGGTCGCGAGGAGCTCGAAGGGGCGCTCGAGGACGGGATGGGCTTCGACGGCTCGTCCATCACGGGGTTCAACGCGATCGAGGAATCGGACATGATCGCCATGCCCGATCCCTCCACCTACGTCGTCCTGCCCTGGCGGACGGATCACGACAAGGGCAACGTCGCCCGGATGTTCTGCGACGTCCTGAAGCCCGGCGGCGAGCCCTACGAGGGGGACCCGCGCTTCGTCATGCGCCGCGCCCTGGACCGCGCGCGAGGCCTTGGCTTCGACACCTACAACATCGGTCCCGAGCTCGAGTACTTCTACTTCTCGAGCGACGAGCTCGGCGAGGACGGGCGGCCAACCATCCTCGACAAGGGCGGCTACTTCGACCTCACGACGCTCGACGCCGCGTCCGATTTGCGCCGCGACACGGTGAATGCGTTGAAGGCGGTCGGGATTCCAGTCGAGTACACGCACCACGAGGTCGGGCCCTCCCAGCACGAGATCGACATGCGCTACGCGGAGGGGCTGCGGATGTCCGACAACGCGATGACCTATCGGATCGTCGTCAAGGAGATCGCGGCCCAGCACGGCGTCTACGCGACCTTCATGCCGAAGCCGCTGTTCGGCGAGAACGGCTCCGGCATGCACGTTCATCAGTCGCTGTTCTCCGACGGGCAGAACGCCTTCTTCGACACCTCGGACCCCTACCACCTGTCCGGGACCGCGAAGGCCTACATCGCCGGCCTCCTGCGTCACGCGCGCGAGATCGCGGCGCTGTTCGCGCCCAACGTGAACAGCTACAAGCGCCTCGTGCCCGGCTACGAGGCGCCCGTCTACTGCGCCTGGTCACAGCGCAACCGCTCGGCGCTTGTGCGGGTCCCGGTCTACCACCCGGGCAAGGAGCAGGCGACGCGGTGCGAGCTGCGCTGCCCAGATCCCTCCTGCAACCCGTACCTGACGTTCGCGGCGATGCTGCACGCCGGGCTCGACGGGATCGAGAACGGATACGAGTGCCCGGAGCCGATGGAACGCAACCTGTACGAGCTCACCCACGACGAGCGGGTGGCCCGAGGAATCGAGCAGCTGCCGGAGACGCTCGGGGAGTCGATCGAGGTGCTCGCCGAGTCCGACCTGGTCCGCAGGGCCCTCGGCGACCACATCTTCGAGCGCTATGTGGCGCTCAAGCGCGAGGAATGGGAGGAGTATCGGGTCCAGGTGACCAGGTGGGAGCTGGACCGCTACCTGCCCATTCTCTGATGAGCGGCGGCTCGGGCCCCCGATAGTCGCGAGGTCTAGGCATGGTCGATCTTCAGGCCCGCATGGTGAACGCGATCCTCGAGGGTCACGGCCTACGCGGCGTGGCCGAGCTGGCGGCGGTTGAGGCGGGCGGGCCGGTGGCGATCGTGCTCCCGGCCCGCGGCCTCGCCGCGGCCTCCGACGACCAGGTGCCCCTGGACGATCTCGCGGCGGCGGTGGCCGAGCGCATGCGCGCCACGAATGGCGGCGCGCCCGGCGACTTCGCCGGCGCCCAGCCGGTGGTCGCGGGCTCGGAGACGATCGGCTACGTGCTCGCCCTGCGTCGTAAGGGCAAGGGGGCACCGGAGGTGGCGGTCGACGTTGGCGAGGTGCTCCGCGCCGCGGCCATGGTGGCGATCACCGAGGTGGCGGTGATCGATGCTCGCGACGAACTCGCCGACGAGATCCGCGGCACGCTGCTTGACGACCTGCGGGAGGACCGGGCGAGCCCGGAGGAGATCGTCCGCCGGGCGTCGCGGCTGGGCTGCGACCTGAGCCACGGGGCTATCGCGCTCGTCACCGAGGTGCACTCCTCACGCCCCCAGCACGCCGCCGCCCTCATCCGCGGCGAGCACCCAGGCGCGATCGCGGAGGTGCTCTCGTCGGCGGCGAGGGTCGCCTCGGGCCCCCGCCAGAAGCAGGCGCACCCGCGCATCTACGCGGTTCTACCCGTGGGCCCGGGCACCGAGGGCGAGGAGCGGGCGCTGGCCTCGGCTAAGTCGCTCGCCCGGCGTCTGCGTCCGCACGGCCCGGCGGCGTTCTCTTCTGTTTGCGGATCCCCCGCCGAGGCCAGCCGTGCGATCTCCGAGGCCGAGCTCGCCCTCGAGGTTGTGAGCACCGACGAGCGGATGGCCGACCAGCTCGCGGATGGGATGGGCAACGGCGTCTACCGGCTGCTCTTCCGCGCCCTCGCCTCCGAGCCTGACGAGGTGCACCTGTTCTACGAGGAGACGGTCGAGCCGCTGGTCACCCACGACCTCCAGTACCGCACCGACCTGATCGGAACGCTCGAGGCCTATCTGGGAAACGACGGCAACATGAACGCGACCGCGCGGGCGCTGTATGCGCATCGCCATACGGTCGCACACCGCCTGGGGCGGATCAGGGAGCTGACGGGCCTCGACCCGGCGATCGGCGAGGACCGCGAGCGCCTCGGGCTCGGCCTGAAGGCATACAGGATCCTCGCCCCGACGCTGCCGCACTGAGCACCGCAGCGCCCAGTCAGTCGACGAGCCGCACCTCGAGTGTCGGCGCGACCAGCTCGCCCGCTCCGCCGAGCAGGCCAAGGATTCGGGCGACGTAGGCCTGGGTCTCAGGGATGTTCGGGACGCAGCGGCATGCCTCCACCGGAGCCGGGCCGGCGTTGTAGGCGGCGAGGGCCAGCGGGGTCGAGCCGAACTCGTGCATCAGATCTGACATCAGGTGTGCCTGCGCGTCGATCGCCGCCGGCGCGTCGAAGGGGTCGTCGAGGCGGTAGGCCTGAGCCGTGCCCGGCATGAACTGGGCGATGCCCTGGGCGCCGGCCGCCGAGACGGCAAACGGGTTGAAGTTCGACTCCGCCATCAGCTGCGCCGCGAGCAGGCCGGCGGAGACGTTCCATCGCGCGGCGGCCCGTTCGATCGGTGCCCGGAACTGCGGGGGAACGAAGTCGGGGAGCCCCTCGGTGGCCAGGCGCTCACCCCCAGCCGACGGCGTCGAGCCGATCGCGTTCCCCGCTTCTGAACACGGCGCAGGGCCGCGCGTATAGCCGAAGTGCCATGGCTCCCACGAGTAGCGCTTCAGGAAGCCGAACCGCGAGGCGTTCGCGGCGAGCCACCTGAAGGCGGACGAGGGTCCGAGGTCGAGCTCGGTGGCGCAGCGATGAAGCGAGGTGCCCGGCGGGGCCACCCAGCGGGGATCGGGATTCTGCTCCCAGAGCTCCGCCTGCTCGGCGTCGGATCGGAACGCGGAGGTGATGATCAGCGAGATGCCGTCGCTCTGCGCCGCGGCCGCCATGCGGTCGAACGCCTCGG
>WNGF01008402.1_pt1 | contig 15407 bp, 11 predicted proteins | sample 5400641 | NCBI WGS metagenome assembly WNGF01 (sample SAMN13153371, study PRJNA577476) | soil metagenome | isolation source: 80 cm soil or saprolite under grassland replicate 2 | place: USA:California | collected 2016-06-15
TCCCTCCAACAGATGGGGGCATCGTAGTACATTTGAAGACGAGGGAACCATTGAAGACGATCGCCTTCGCACTCTCGAGCGTGTTTCTGTTGTCCCACGTCTCGCTGGCGCCAACCGCGCAGGGATCGGTCTGTGTTGCGCCCGTTCCCCTTCAACCGCCAACCGCTGCTGCACCTGGGGAAGATTGCCAGTCTGGGAAAAACAGGACGCCATGAGCATGCGTGTCCGGCAATTGTGGGCTCCGGTTCTGTCTACCCTCCTCATCTCGGTTGCGGTGCAGTTCGTAGCGCTGCTCGTGCCGCAGTTGCCACCTTGGGTATTTTTCACGCGGAATGGCGTATCGATCGTGCTGGCGCCGCTGTGGATGCTGGCGCTGCCGTTCATCGGCGCCCTGGGCGCCTGGCTCTCCCTGCGGGCCGGCGGGAATACCCGCGACCGCCTGCTGACCGCGCTGGGCTCAGCCTGGTTGAATGGAGCCATCCTGACGCTGGGGGTTCCGCTGTCGATGATCATCGAACGCCACTTCTCGCTGAGCATCAAGCTGACCGCCTACATCATGTACATGATTGCCTGGTGCCTGGTCCCGGCGGTCTTGCTGGCGCTGGGGGCCCTGCCGTGGCTGGGACGCAAGGCCACGATGCGCGCCCGGGGCGCCACCGGCCTCTAGCGACCCCGATCTTCTCGTAGTAGGGTCTGCCTGTACCAAAAGTTCGCTTGTGAGGCACGAGGCAGGATCGATAGCTCGCGAGTCGAAGCGCTTACGCGAGACGCGAATCAGCGGTTGAGGGCGGCACGACGAAAGGCGACGTGATCCGCTTTTTCGGGAGGATGAACCTTACCCGGATCGCGAGAGGGCTCTTTCAGCGAGACGATGGCGCTGTGATCGCAAATATCTCGGACGCGTAGCTCACGCGGCGTGTCGCTCAAGCCGGTATTCGTGATGGAGGCCGCTCAGGATTGGCATCGCCGCGACTCGGCAACGCGCCGGAACCGAGCGGCCGTTTGACTCACGGACGACCGGAGCAACGATGGAACCCTCCGGAATGCCAGGTCCCAAGCTCGCGTGTGACCGGCCACGGTTGTAGTGACCGACCCACTCTCGAAGAATCGGGCGAACGTGCCATTCGCTCATCGGAATCATGAAGTCCAAGCATTCGCGACGAATGGTGCCGATCACGCGTTCGCAGAAGGCATTCGCTTGTGGCGCACGCACCGGTGTTTTCAGGATCCTCAGGCCCATCGCCTCAAGCGTGCGGTCAACGCGTTTTGCAACCGTCGGTTTCTCGACCGCGCACGTCCCTGCGTTTAGGCGCGTTGGCGCAGGAGAGCATCAGTAGGTTGCGGAAATCCTCCAGTACGGCCTAGGACGCCGCAAAACATTGAGAACATGCGACTTGCGCGCTGTTCCCGATCAATCTCTCCGCAAGTTGCTGATTTTATTGATTTTACAGGCGTGGCTCCTCGGGCTGGACTCGCACCACCAACCCTCCGGTTAACAGGCGCAATCTGAAAACGATCTTGACAAGCAAACTTTACGATGCAAAGCTAATGTGTCTTGGCGATGTAAAGTCGACCCATGCGAATACTGCGCGCAGCGCACCTCGGAATGTGTTTCGGTGTTCGGGATGCCATCGAGCTCGCGGTACGCCGTAGCGACACGGCACCGCTGACGGTCCTCGGCGATCTCGTTCATAACGGCGCCGTCCTCGCCAGCCTGCGCTCCAGAGGGATCGCGACCGCGACCGATCCGGCCCGTGTGGTGACCCGGACCGTCATGGTGACGGCGCACGGCGCGTCGGAACGGTCCCTGGCCCGCACGCGCGCGCTCGGTTTCGAGGTCGTCGATGCGACCTGCCCGCTCGTGACCGTGGCGCATCGCGCCGTGCAGGCGCTCGTCCGCGATGGCTACCACCCTGTGATCGTCGGGCAGCGCGGACATGTAGAAGTACGGGGACTCACGGAAGACCTCGAAGCCTTCGACGTCGTGCTCGATGAGAGCGACGTGCTGGCGCTGGCGCCGCGGCCGCGTCTCGGCGTGGCCGCGCAGACCACTCAACCGATTGAGAAAGTTCGGCGCCTGGTCGCCTGCATGCGGCGGCGCTTCCGGTGCAGAGACGGTGGGACTGACCGCCGGCACGTCGACGCCCGCCGACGTGGGGGACCGCGTCGAATCGCGCATTCGCGCTTTCGCTCCTGGCGACAACGCCGGCGTCACCGGCCGAATCGGCGTCGCACTGTGATGCACTCCGCGGGTCGGCGAACCTCGTGGGTCCTCGTCACGGCCTTCGCCGTCGCGATGGCCTGGGTCGAGGCCGCCTGCGTCTATGACCTGCGCGTGCTGGTCGATCGTCTCGAACCGTACCAATCGAATCCGCTGCCGATGTCGGGCGCGCTTGGCATCATTGAGCTCGCGCGCGAGGCGGCGACGCTCGTGATGCTCGCTGCCGTCGGTTGCCTTGCGGGCGGCACCCTACGTGCGCGGCTCGCCTACGCGGCCATCGCGTTCGGCACCTGGGACATTTTTTATTACGTGTGGCTCAAGGTCATGTGCGACTGGCCGACGTCGCTCTTCGACTGGGACGTGCTCTTCCTGCTGCCGCTGCCCTGGTGGGGGCCTGTCATCGCACCTGCCTCCGTCGCCCTGCTGATGATCGTGTGGGGAACGCTCGCGACAGCGTCACCCGCTCCATCGCCAGGTAGTCGGAGCGGGTCTCGACTCTGGCCCGCGGCGGGTCTCGGCGCAGCGCTCGCGCTCTACGTGTTCATGGCCGACTCACTGCGGACAGCGCCGTACGGGCTCGAGGCGGTGAGAACGGCGCTCCCCAAGACATTCAACTGGTCGATGTTCCTCGTGGCGCTGGCGCTGATGGCGGCGCCTGTCGCGCCGATGATCTTCGTGCGCCGCAGGGGCGCGCGGGTCAATCCCGGCTCGAACATGGCTTCGCCAAAATAGCGCCGCGCGCTATTCCGCAGCCGGATTGACAGCGAGCCAGGTTTCGCGGAGCCCCGTGCGGCCGCCGTTTAGCTGTCGAGCTACGCCCTCGAACTGCTGATGAAACTTCTTCTCCTGTTCGGCGATGGCGCTCACGCTGCCAGCGGCGGCGACCGATACGGTGGACGAGCCCGTATCCAAGGAGGTCGTGCCAATGCAAACAATCGCTGTGGATCGTCGGACATCCAACCGTCGTCCTTCTCGCGGTGGTGGTCGGCGAATGATCGACCCGCCAGTCGACCCAACCAGTGTGCCTACCTGCCCGATCTGTCGGAAGACTGGCGTGGCGTTACTCGCGGGCGAGTCCGAGGGAGGCTGGTGGTTCGTGTGCCTTGCCTGCGATCACCTGTGGGATCAACGCCAAATAGCGAGTGCGACTTTGCCGGATCCGCAGGTGCTACCGGCCGCCGAAGTCCATGTTTTGGATAACCCCGATAGCGCGGCTGGGCCCGCGCGACTGTCCGCGACAGTGATGGTGTGGTCGAGGATGTTCTTCCGATCGTAGGGACAGAGCATCTCAGCTTGGAATTTGTTCGGATTTTGGCTCACCGGTCTGGAACAACTTCCCGCAACTGGCTCATCCGTGGGGCATCTCTGCGCTCCATGAGGCACCGCACCCAACCCCGGCATTCGCCACCTCGTCTAAGCGGCCAGGCCGCGACGGAGTTGATGTGAATGCGCGGGAAAGGAAGTCCCATGTGGTCTGACATTCAGTACGCTCTTCGAAACATCGCGAAGAAGCCACTCTTCTACTCGGTGGTGATTCTGACGATCGCCCTGGGAATCGGCGCGAACGCGGCAATCTTCACGGTGGTTAACGGCGTGCTCCTGCAGCCGCTCCCATACCCGCACCCGGAGCGCCTGATGATGGTGTGGACGCATAATCCTCGGCAGGGCTTCGACAAGGATGTCGGAACCTACCCGAATTTCGAGGACTGGCGCCGCGCGAGTCAGTCGTTCGAGAGGATGTCCGCGTACTTCGGGGCGAGCGTGACGCTGACGGGGAGCGGGGACCCGGCGCAGATCCGTGGCGCCCGCGTCACACATGAGTTCTTCGAGACGATGGGTGTAGCGCCACTTCAGGGACGTGCCTTCAGTTCCGCCAACGGTCAGGCCGGCGGCGAGCGCATGGTCATCGTCGCCTACAGGCTCTGGATGCGGCGGTTTGGGGCGGATGCTTCCATCATCGGCCGACGCATCGTGCTGGACGGTGTGCCGCACGAGGTTATTGGCGTCATGCCCGCGAGCTTCAAGCATCCTGCCGACGCCGAGCTCTGGATGCCCCTCGCGCCTGTCGGTGAGTTCCAGGCGCTTTTCGGCGCCCGTGGATCCTACTGGCTGACGATCATCGGCCGGCTGAAGCCCGGCGTTACTCGGGTCGCCGCCCAATCCGAGATGGATGCGATTGCCGGACATCTCGAGAAGGAATATCCGTCGAACGCCGGCATCGGCATCCGACTGGTGACGATGCGCGAGGAGCTGGTCGGCGATGTGAAGCGGCCGCTGCTCATTCTGCTTGGCGCCGTGTGTTTCGTCCTGCTGATCGCCTGCGCCAACGTCGCGAACCTGCTGCTGACACGCGCCGCATCGCGGCAGCGCGAGCTCGCGATCCGAGCCGCCCTCGGCGCGGACCGCGGACGGCTGGTGCGGCAGTTACTGACCGAGAGCGTCGTGCTGGGGCTCCTCGGCGGAGCCGCGGGGCTGATGCTCGCCGCACTCAGCACGGATTTGCTTCAGGCGCTCGCGCCGGCTGAATTGCCCCGGCTGGCGGACATTACCATTGACCGCCAGGTACTGGCGTACACCGCTGGCGCATCGGTATTCACGAGCCTCCTGTTCGGCCTCGTTCCCGCCCTCCACGCGTCAAGACGCGACTCGGGTGGGCACCTGAAGGAAGGCGGACGCACGGGGACTGACGGCCGCCGAGGCGGCCGCGTGCGTGCGGCACTTGCCGTCGGTGAGCTGGCAATTGCGCTCATGCTGCTCGTCGGTGCCGGTCTGCTGATCCGCAGTTTCATCGCGCTGAACAGCGAGGATCCTGGTTTTGCCACCAGAGGCGTGCTGGCGTTACGCTTTCACCTGCCGGCCGCGGTCTATGGGAAACCCGCCCGCATCACGGGCTTCTACGAACAACTGATCGAACGTCTGGATGCGCTGCCCGGCGTCGAGTCTGCGGCCGCAGGGTCATCCCTGCTCCTGCCGCGCCTGCCGGCCTCTGCCAGCATCAGCATCGAGGGAAGGCCGCCGCTGCCCGCAGATGCGCGGAACATTCCCGTTCCGTACGACTCGGTAACTCCGGAGTACTTCTCCACGCTGCAGATCCCTTTGCGCAGAGGGCGGATGTTTACCCGCGCCGATGGCGCGCAGTCGCAGCGAGTCGTCATGGTCAACGAGGCGTTCGCCAGACGGTTCTTTCCGGGCGAGGATCCGCTCGGCCGACGCGTGACATTCGAAGACCCCTCGCAGCCCGGCACTCGATGGCAGACGATCGTCGGCGTCGTGGCGGATACCAAGCGGGGCGGATTCGAGCGGGAGCCATGGGCGGAAACGTACTTCCCGATGCGCCAGTCCCCGGACCCGCAAGCCTTCGTCTTGCTGCGCACCACCGGAGATCCTGTCACGCTGATCGCGGCGGCCCAGGCAGCCGTCTGGTCGATCGACCGTAATCAGGCGATCGCCAGCATCCGCACCGTGCCCGAGCTGCTCGCGCAACGAGAATTGAACCGTCGCTTCACAACGCTGCTGCTCGGTGTCTTTGCGTCGATCGCGCTCGTGCTCGCGATCACTGGAACGTACGGCGTCATCGCGCACGGGACCGCGCAGCGGACGCAGGAGATCGGCATTCGCATCGCGCTCGGCGCGGACCGTCGGATGATCCTTCGGATGGTGCTCCTCGGCGGGCTCGGGATCGCGGCTACCGGCCTGGCCATTGGCGTCTTCGGCGCGCTCGCTCTCACGCACGTGCTCTCGGGCCTGCTGTTTGGCGTCAGCGCGCGCGACCCGCTGACGTTCGTCGTCGTCCCGGGAGCGCTGCTGGTCGTGGCGCTTGCGGCCTGCTGGATCCCGGCGCGCCGCGCCATGCAGGTCGAGCCGGTAACTGCGCTGCGAGGAGACTCCTAGCTCCGGTGACGAACAGAGGACAACGCGCACCAATGGAGGTCGTCGAAGCGCCGATCATCTGTGCATCACAGAGGCTGAACAGCAGCGGTTTCGGGAATGGCTCGGGCTGGACTCGTTCCCGCGAGCGCCGAGCGGAGCGAGGTGCGGCATGACCTGAGGATAGGGCGGGGATTCAAGCCATCGAGCTTGACCGGTTTTACAGTGAACGTTCTGCTGACGACGAACGGTGCGGACATAATGACTTTCTGCTCCTGTCTCCTATTCCGTCAGCGTGATCGACGATCCGTTTCAAGGTCTCCTCATACCACTCCCGCTGAGGGCTCGCGAGGAAAGCGCTTCCAAACCGTCAGGAATCACCGCGGCGACGCGGCTCATGACTGGACGCGTTGCCCTATCGAGGCCGCCGCTAACTTGCGCGCGTCGAGATAGGAGGTGATCGCCGAGCCGCTCCCCTCTGCGTCCGCCAACGCCACGTAGCCGTCAGGCCGCACCAGATAGAGCGCATTGCGCCGCAAACCGGCGCGACCCATTTCTGGCCGCCAGGGAAACACGTGCAGGGGCAATCGCCGTTCGTCACACGCGACCTGTGTCTCGCGGGTGGCGTCGCCGTACACGTGGACCTGCCACGTGAGAGAGGTCAGCGGCGTGAAGTTGTCGCAATCGTTCGGGCTCGCCGGGACCCACGGCAAACGGTCGCCACCGTGCACGTCTCCCGCGCGTCCCTCGCTCAAGGTGCTGCCACGGTAGTGCACCGCCGTCTGCGAGACGATGCGAAACATGAAGCGCCGAGCGGCCCTGAACGAGAACACCGCCGGAGCGACGACAGGTACGATGTTCAGACGAACGCTCCGGGCGATCGCCCTGTCACTCGTCACGCCGATGAATGCCCGATCGGTCGTCGCGACGAGACGTCGCGCGAAGGCGATGCGTTCCGGCTCGTAGCTGTCGAGGAGCGACGCATCGGCGCGCCCGTGCACGACGTCGCCAATCTTCCAGGCGAGATTCACAGCGTCGCCGATACCCGTGTTCATGCCTTGGCCACCGACCGGACTGTGGATGTGGGCCGCGTCGCCGAGGAGGAACATCCGTTTCTTGCGGAACCGATCGGCGACTCGATGGTGAACACGGTACGTCGAGAACCAATTGACCCGCTCGACGTCGATGCGCATCCACTCGATGACGCGCTGACTCACGTTATCCCACGATAGGTTGTCGTCCGGGTGCTCGGCCTCCGTGCGGACCGTGCCGATGAGACGCGCGCGCCCGTCGTCCTTCAGCGGAAAGACGATCAGAAAATCAGTCGTGTCCAAGGCGCCGTGCAGTTCGCCGTTCATGACCGCACCGCGCGCGTCCACGTCGGCGACGTAAAAGAGATGGTTGTACGTGCCGCCCGGGAATCCAATCGCCAAGCCTTCGCGGATGGTGGAATGCGCGCCGTCGCAGCCGGCGAGATAAGCGGCCTCACACGTGTTCGTGCCGCCGTCGGCGCGTTTGAGGCGAGCGCGCACACCCGCCGACGTCTCCTCGAACGCCACGAGCTCCGTCTGGCGCTCCACCTGCACGCCGGCTTCAGCCAGGCGTTCGATCAGCAGCCGTTCGTGCTCGTCCTGCGGATAGATCAGTGCGTAGGGAAACGGACTCAGATCCGCGCCCATATCTCCGAAGACCACGTGCGCGACATGTTGGCCGGTCTTCCAGAGATTAATGGTGGTCATCTTCCGGCCACCGGCCACGACGGCATCGGCGAGCCCGACCTGGCGATACAGCTCCAGCGTGCGTGCCTGGACCGCGAGCGCCCGCGACGTCGTTCCGGGCTCCGCGGTCTTGTCAACGATCCTCACGCGCACGCCCAGTAACGTCAGCCACAGCGCCAACACCAGGCCCGTCGGCCCTGCGCCGACGATAAGGACGTCGGTGTTCGAGCCGCGGAGCGTGCGCATGGTGTTCATCCGACTCGTTCAATCGTCATATTAGGGCGATTACGTTCAACGGTCCGGCGACTGAGGGGTTGCCATGCGAAGGCCCCAGAGAATCAGCGCGAAGGCGAGGAGACCCGGCGGCGCAGACGAATATGCCACGCCTTTGATCACAATCTCCTGAAAGGCGCTTCCGTGAGCGCTTCCTGCTGCGAGCGGCATGGTCTCGTTGCCGGCTCCCCAGGCGGCAGCCATGACGTAGGCCGCCAAGATGGCGAACGCCGAATAGATAAGAAGCCAGAATGCGATTCGTGACGTGGTTGCGCCGAGATTGAGCCTGGACCACAACAGCCCCAGCGCCAGCAGGAGAATGCCCTGCAAGGCGCTCAGCGTATGTGCCGACAATCCAAGCCGGGGTGCGGCGAGGTACGAAATCGCAAACCCTTCCACGGACGAGAACAAGAGGAGAGCCATGCCGAGTTGGAGCAGGCGATGGCCCTGCCGTGACAACATGTTCGATGAGTTCATATCCACTCCCGCGTTCGGGTCCGTGTTGCTTGCGGCTTAACTTCTATTTGAATGGACCATGGGCCACGCACGGCTGCAACCAGGCCGAATACCAGCACAATCACGATGCCGACATGAAACGGTGGCGGATGGAGCTCGAACGCCCTGAGATTCGCGGCTCCGAAACGGCCCGCAATTTCCTCGACGACAAACGGCGTGAATAATCCGCGCTAGCGGCGGTCGCGGCAGCGCGCGCACAGACCGTGCAGCTGCACGTCGCGACGATCGATCCGAAATCCGTTCAACGGCGATCGTTGTCTGTCCAGCGTGACGGCGACCTCATTGAGGTAGACGTCCCACACCTGCCCGCAGCGCCGGCACATGAAATGATGGTGGTGATCCGGATTGATTTCGAACTGGACGGCGGCGCCGCTGCGCTCCAGCGTGCCGATCAGACCGGCGCGCACCAGTTCCTGCACGTTCCGATACACGGTCGCATGTGAGACGGTCGGCAGTACTTTCCGGACTTTCTTGACCAGGTCGTCAGCCGTGGGATGACCCATCGTCTCGCTGAGGGCGCGAAGCAGGACATCTCGTTGAGGCGTGAGGCGCAGACCGCGTGCCACGCACGTCTGTCGCAACTGGGCGTACCGGTCGTGGGTCGATCTCGTCCGCACGATCGCAAGAGTACACTGGCCAGCACTGCGGCAGCAATCCCATGTGATGTTAATACTCAGTTGATAACCATTACGATTGCGCTAGACTCCCCGCAGGGGGGCTCGATGCCCCGAACGTGTCGCGGCGCCTGCGCTCCAGCGCACCCACGATCAAGGGCGATGAGCCATTAGCGGGAAACAGATAGGAAGGAGAAGGAGACACGTGACTGATAAAGACGTCATTCGGACCCACGACAAGGATGCGACTGCGAGCGTCAGCGAGAGCGAGAACCCGGCAATCCCCTCCCCGACTCCCACGCGAACCCGGCCTAGGACGAACAAGGACTGGTGGCCGAATCAACTGGACCTTTCGGTTCTCCACCACCATTCGCCTCTGTCCAATCCGATGGGCGAAGACTTCAACTACCGCGAGGAGTTCAAGACTCTCGACCTCGACGCGCTGAAGCAGGATCTGATCGAGCTGATGACGACGTCGCAGGACTGGTGGCCGGCCGACTACGGCCACTACGGGGGCCTCTTCATCCGGATGTCGTGGCATGCGGCCGGCACGTACCGCACTGCCGACGGCCGGGGCGGCGGCGGCACGGGCGCGCAGCGTTTCGCGCCGTTGAACAGCTGGCCCGACAACGCCAACCTTGACAAGGCGCGCCGCCTGCTCTGGCCGATCAAGCAGAAGTACGGTCAAAAGATCTCTTGGGCCGACCTGCTGCTGTTCGCCGGCAACGTGGCGCTGGAATCGATGGGCTTCAAGACGTTCGGCTTCGGCTTCGGGCGGCCCGACGTCTGGGAGCCCGAGGAGATCTTCTGGGGCCCTGAAGATACCTGGCTCGGAGACGAGCGCTACAGCGGGGACCGGCAGCTCGGGAAGCCATTCGGCGCCGTGCAGATGGGCCTGATCTACGTGAACCCGGAGGGCCCCAACGGTAAGCCTGATCCCGTGGCGGCCGCTCGGGACATCCGCGAGACCTTCGCGCGCATGGCGATGAACGACGAGGAGACGGCTGCGCTCATCATTGGCGGCCACTCGTTCGGCAAGACCCACGGTGCGGCCCCTGCGACCGCGCACGTCGGACCCGAGCCAGAAGCTGCTCCCCTCGCGCTGCAAGGCCTCGGGTGGAAGAACAGCTTCGGCAGCGGCAAGGGTGGCGCCTCCATCACCAGCGGCCTCGAGGGCGCCTGGTCCACCACGCCCACGAAGTGGGGCAACGGGTTCCTGGACAACCTGTTCAAGTACGACTGGGAATTGACCAAGAGCCCCGCCGGTGCATTCCAGTGGACTCCCAAGAATCCCGAGGCTCAGGGCACGGTGCCGGATGCCCACGATCCGTCGAAGCGGCACGCGCCCGTAATGCTAACGACGGATCTCGCGCTCAGGGTCGATCCGATCTACGGCCCGATCGCGAAGCGCTTTCACGAGAACCCGGACCAGTTGGCGATAGCGTTCGCGAAGGCCTGGTACAAGCTGTTGCACCGAGACATGGGGCCCGTCTCGCGGTACCTCGGACCGTGGGTCCCGGAGCCACAGTCGTGGCAGGACCCCGTCCCACCGGTCGATCATGAGCTGATCGGTGAGCAGGATATCGCTGCCCTCAAGGGCAAGATCCTCGCATCGGGAGTGTCCATCTCCCGGCTGGTGTCCACCGCGTGGTCGGCGGCGGCCAGTTTCCGGGGCACCGACAAGCGCGGCGGGGCGAACGGGGCGCGGATCCGGCTGGCGCCGCAACGGCACTGGGAGGTCAACGAGCCGGCCGAATTGGGCAAGGCGCTGCAAGCCCTCGAGAAAGTCCAGCACGACTTCAACACGTCACAGTCCGGCGGAAAGCGGGTCTCGCTCGCTGATCTGATCGTCCTGGGCGGCTGCGCGGCCGTCGAGCAAGCGGCACAGAACGCCGGGTCCACCATCACGGTGCCGTTCGCGCCCGGACGCACCGATGCCTCACAGGAGCAGACCGACGTCAACACGTTTGACGTACTCGAGCCGACCGCCGATGGGTTTCGCAACTACCTGCGAGCCGGAGAGACGTTATCGCCCGAGACCCTGCTACTGGACCGGGCGTACATGTTGAGGCTGACCGCTCCCCAGATGACGGTGCTCATTGGCGGCATGCGGGCCCTCAACGCCAACGTTGGCCAATCGCGACACGGCGTCTTCACTGATCGGCCCGAGACGTTGACCAACGACTTCTTCGTGAACCTGCTCGACATGCGCGCGGAGTGGAAGGCATCCGGCGCGGCGGAGCACGTCTACGAGGGTCGCGACCGCTCCACGGGCACGGCGAAGTGGACGGCCACGGCCGCCGACCTCGTCTTCGGTGCGCATTCCCAACTCCGCGCACTGGCGGAGGTCTACGCAAGCGAGGACGCCAAGGAGAAGTTCGTGCGCGACTTCGTCGCCGCGTGGGACAAGGTCATGAACCTCGATCGGTTTGACCTTGTCGCGCAGGGCGACGGCGCGCGGCTGCGGAGTGGGTCCGCCGCTGGCGACAACTAACCCGGCTCGCGATGCGAAGACGGGTGCGTCGAGGCTCGCACAGCGCCTTCAAGTACACCGACGCCGTCTGCCGCTTCGCGATGGTAGCGCAGCGCTTCCTTGGTCGGCGGATCGACCTGGTCGCTGCCCTCGTCATGAGCAAATCGAAACAGCGACCCTGTGATTCAGTTCAAACGCATCGCCCAGATCCAAACACGCTCTCGACTCGTTAAGGACCCGGGCAGAAATAGATGCGCCATTCTGGCCGCCGATGCATCCTCGACGCCCAGAACGGCACACGTATTTCTGCCAGGGTCCTAAGATTAAGGCCGAACGGCAGTCCGCTTGCGGCGCCGCGAAATGAGGATCCCCGCGACGACGGCCATCGCACCGACGCCGAAGGCGATGATTTCGTAGGCGTTCGGTAGCTTTCCGAAATACGCCAACAGGAATGCCGACGGCGTCAGGCCGAGTGCCGTTGCCGCCGCGTACTCTGGCCATCCGATATCGGTAAACAACCCGAGCACGTAGCTGATGACGTCCATCGGCAGTACCAGTCGGACGAGCACGACGCTCCAAAACAGATCCTCGGGAATGTACCGCCGCATCGCGCGGACTCGTTCGATTGAGGTGATCTTCCGCACAACCGGATAACCCCACCGACGCGCGATCAGAAATGCGATGAGAGATCCCGCCGTCCAGCCTGCCGTCGTCGCGAGCGCGGCCGGCACGCGGCCCCACGCACGCACCGCGATCGGGATCAACGGCAGAGTCAGCCCCGGCGCGACAACAGCGTCGACGATGTTCAGCGCGATGTAGAGGAACAGCCCCCGGAACGCTTGCTCATCGATGAACCCGCGAATCGGCTCCGCAAAACGGCGCACGGTGAACACGGCGCCGACTAGCACAGCAGCCACGAGAGCCAAGCTGGCATATTCCCGAGCGCGTGAGCGCGCTGGCATACTCCATCATAGGTGGTCCAAAACGTTCTGCTGCCGGGGCACGTCTTGCCTCAGACCGTCCCCAACCGTAACCGATCCTGCCGCAGCAGCGGTCAAGGAAAACGGTGTAGTGGGCGGAACCATTCGCTCTGGTTGCGCTCGATTCCGTCGTTCTGGGGGCTCCGAGATCATCAGATGCGCGTGCGGGCTGCTCGTTGCCGTTCGCGTCACGGCCGCTGTGAATCGCCAGCGTGTACGGCAGATGCTCCTCGTCGGTGAGCTCGTGCGAGAAGGAGCCCCCTATATGGTCAGCGAGCCTCCCCGCGAGATAGTTCGTGAGCGCTTTTGACAGCCCGAAAACGACGATGAATGAGAGCACGGCTGTCCGAGCGTTCGTGGGCGGTGCACTTCAATGCACGATGGCGGCCGGCCGCTGGCGACTGCATCGCGGTTATCGGCCCATTGCCGATTCCACGCGCAAAGCAATGCACCGCGCGATATGTATAAGCCACCTTCCCCTCGAATCAAGCAATGCTGACGACCGTGCAGCGACATTCGGGTCCCGAGGCTTGGTACGTGTTGAGTGCGCGGCAAGGGGCGTCAACGAGATCTCCCCACGGAAGGCGCCAGAACTCGCCAAGATCAAGCACTTAGCCTGTGGAAGTTCGATACTGCAAATTGGCTGTCTCGCAAGTCACTGGAAAACCATCTTAGGAGGTGGCTCGCCGCACTGGACGATTCCGCAACTGGCTCATCCGCGAGGCAGCGTAGGCCACGCGCTCGCCCTTCGGCCGATCGAGGAGCGGCTGAAACGGACGCGCGGCCGCCTTCTCCCGCGCGTCACGCGTCGCCTCGTCGGCCTTCAGGTACAGCACGTCGCCGGCGATCAGCGCGAAGAACAGATCGCCGGCGTAGAGCCCGACTCCGCCGAACATGCGCTTCGACGCGATCGGCCAAGCGGATCGAGCTGCTCGAGCACGAACGCCACGAAGCTGTTGGTGACGGCCATAGGCCGGGTCTGTCAGACCCCGCTGGGCGCCTCGACGCCCAGCACCTGCTCGAGCCACGGCTGCCATTTCGCGCGGATCGTTTCGACCTCGGTCGGCGTCTTTCCGTAGACCGACAGCATTGTATAGACGTAGTTGTTCGCTCCGGAGCACGACACCGAGTGCGCGAGGTACGCGTCGCCGAGCTCGGGAATGTTCACTTCGAGAATCGTGGGCGCTTGTTCGAAGACGATGGTGCCTGTCGGCTTGACCGCAGCCACGAGACGCGCCCAGGCGTCCTCGGGCGAGCCGGACAGCTTACCGACGACCTTGATCGTCGTGCGCGGCCTGCCGCCGTGATGTTCGAGATAGTGGCGCAGCGTGCGGAGGAAAGAGCGCCATCCGCTGTCAATGCCGTTGTAGAAGCCGTCCCACTCCGGCGCGTTGGGGATGCCGGAGTTGACCAGCCGTAGCACCGTCTTGCCGTCGCGGCGCTCGAGCGTGTACTCGTTGACCAGCCGACGCCCGGCTCGACGCTGGCCTCCTCGACGAACCACCGCGTCAGCTCCTCGGCATCGGTGATCGCCTTCCACACGGCTTCAAGCGGCGCGTCGATGACGATTTCGTGCTGTTGCGTTCTCGTGCCTGTGCCCGCTGGACGTTCGCTCATCACTCTCTCCTTGCGCTGTTGCGCGTGTTTCGATGCTGTTGCTGGCGTTGGTGCCGCGCGGTTTCCGCGGCGGCGTCGGCGGCGGTCTTCGTCACGACCGGATGCGCGCCGACGATGACACGGAAGCGGCGGCTCTTGGCGGTGGCGTTGTCGTATTTCGCGGCCAGCGTCGCGACCTGCGATGCCAGCTCCTCGGTGAACGCACGAAACGCCGCCGGCGACGCGAAGCCGATCTCGCAGTCCATCGTGAACGTCGCCAAGCGTTGCTCCACCGCTCGGGCCCGTTGAGTGAGCACGGCGACATCGCGGATCAGTCCGGTCGCGGTCGCGAGCAGGAACGCGCTCGAGAAGCGATCGCGGGCCTGGTGCGGATCGTCCGCCAGCGCGCCGAGCAGCGCGGGGTTGACGACGAAGGCGCGCGACGTCACTTTGAGCAGGCGTTCCACGCAGCCGCGGCGCGGCCGTTCCTCGACGACTTCAAGAAAGCCCTCTCGTTCGAGCTCGCGCAGGTGGTAGTTCAGCGTCTGCCGCGACACTCCGAGACGCGGCGCGAGGCTGGTCGCCGACTCCGGCTGGCGCATCTCGCGGAGAACGCGCATGCGCAGCGGCGAGAGCGCGGCGGCGAGCTGGGTGGTGTCGTTGAGGACTTGCACGGGCGGGATTATCAATTAGACAAATTTATTTGTCAAATCACGACACGATCCCTGGCGAAACGGCGCTTGACTCTGGAGCACGGTCCACTGGTGATACTGGAAACCGATGGCTGACTGCTGTTGCGCAGGGCCCGACCCATCCGAGCAATCGGTGATGTGCCGGGCCTGCGGAACGTCGGGGGAAGCCGGTCGCGTCGCTGACCGTACAGGCCTTGCTGACCGTCTCGGCGCTGGCCCGCTACGAGCACGCCGCGTACCGCTTCTGCCCAGACGCGGCATGCGCCGTCGTCTATTTTGCGGAGACCGGATGGAGGCGCGGCGCCGCGAGCTCGATGCGTTCTGCAGGACGCTCCGGCAATACCTGGACATGTGCGATCGCGCTCTCGAGGCACGCACGCCCATGGAGTGTCCGGTTGTCGAGAACCTTGGTCAGAAACGCCGATCGTGAGCACCTCAACGCGAACCAGGTGGAGCG
>WNGF01005890.1_pt1 | contig 15406 bp, 21 predicted proteins | sample 5400641 | NCBI WGS metagenome assembly WNGF01 (sample SAMN13153371, study PRJNA577476) | soil metagenome | isolation source: 80 cm soil or saprolite under grassland replicate 2 | place: USA:California | collected 2016-06-15
CAGACCGTGTTCGGGCTGACCTGCTTGAGGGCGGCGATCTCGCCGATGGTCAGCTCCTGCTGCACGTACAGCGCGCGCAGGTCCGCGGCGGTGACGGTCAGCGCCCACCTGGCTGGCCGGCGGCGGATGCCGGCCTTGCGGAGCCAGCGTTTGACCGTCCACCCGGAGACGTGGTAGCGGGCGCCCAGGTCGTCCAGGCTGCGCCGCTCGTCGACGTATTGGCGGTGGAGCTCGGCGGGGGGCCGCGGCGGGATCGGCGCCGCGCCGCGACGGCGGGTGGGTCGGGGCATGGCTGGGCTCCTTGGGGCGGCGGACGGCGGGGATCGGGCGCGACCGGTCAGAAGGCGGGGGGGCTGTCGGGCTCGGCGGGGCGAGTTGGGTCCCGCTGCGGCGCGGCGACCACTGGTGTTGGGGGGTGGTTGCTGGTGCGTCCGGGAGGTCCGGGCGCTGGCCGGCGAGCCGTGCACCGCGAGTCCAGCGCGTCAGGCGACCGCCGCACCTCCCGGCTGGCCGTCCAGGTCGAGCACGCCCCGCACCACCCCAGCCGCAGCCTGCTCGCCCGCGGGGCGTGGACAGCGGGCCCGCCGCGGGTTGGGGCGGAGCTGGAGGACCTGGACGGGGCCGAACACGGCGACCAACCGGGCCAGCACTACCGCGAGGTTCGGGTCGAGGTGCCAGCTCACGGCCGTTGGCTCTCCTCGGCGGACTCGGGTGGTTGGTCCCACCCGAGCTTGGGGCAGGTGCGCTGGTGGGCGTGCCAGTCCGCCAGCGCTTTGGCCAGGGTCCGCCGTCTGCTGCCCTGCCACGAGCAGCCGGCGGCGGGACAGCGGGCGGCGAGCCATTCCCCGGCGCGCACGACGCGGGGACGGGCGTGGCGGTCAGCGTCCGCCACCATGCGGCGCCCGTGCCGTGCGGGCCTGCCCGCTCCAGGTGCCGGGAGTGCTGTGCGGGCCTGTGTCCGGCTCGGCCGCGCGACCCAGCGTCCAGGCGTGGTAGTCGTACAGCCACGCCGCCGACCCGGCCCACCCGGGCACCTCCACGCCGGCGGCGACCGCCGCGCGGATCGCCTGCTCTGCCATGCGGGCGCTGCGGGCAAACAGGAAGGCGACGTAGGCGACGTCCACGTCTGTGGCGCCCCCCGGCACCGCGGCGGCGTCGGCCAGGGGGTCGTGGGGTCGCGCCGCCGGGGTGCGGTGGTGCTGGCCGGAAGGCACGACGACGGCGGCCGGCTGGGTGCTCGAGTGCGGTGGAGTGGGCATGCGCAACCTCGCCTTTCGTGTGGTGGGTGTGGGTCTTCACGACCGCCGCGCCGGCTCATCGCCGCCGTCTTCGTGGGAGCTGCCGGCCGCCTGGACGGTCGCGGGCCACGACGGGACCGGGGGTGTGCGGGCCTGCCGCTGGTGGACCGGCGCCGGACGGGCTGGCGGGGTCGCTGAAGCGGCGAGCCGCGAGACCGGCCGGACTGGCACGGTGGTTGCCGGCAGGCCTGGGGTCGATGGCGGGTGCGGGGCGGCCAGTAGCCACACCGAGCCGGCGGCAAGCGCCAGCAGCAGCCCGCCGCGGGCGTAGGGCATCATGCGTGTGGATCTCTGCGTGTGTGATGGCTGCGGGGGTCTAGCCGGCGGGGGTGGGGCCCTGTGGTGTGGCAGCCGCGGCCCCACTCCCCGCCGTCGTGGCGTCGGCGGCCAGACGGGCGGGGCGCGTTCCACGGTCGAGGGTGTCGAGGGTGACAAGCTGCCAGCCCTGCCGGTCGGCGAGCGCGGTGAGCCGGCTGGCGACCTCGAGGTCGACCGCCAGGCGGGTCAGGTCACAGGCCACCAGCGCGTCGGCCTGGTGGGCGGCCAGCAACTTGAGGGCCTGCTGGAGGCCGGGACGCGCCATGGTGGTGCCGGACTGGTGCAGGTCCTCGACCCAGGCGGCCACCGTCCAGCCGCGGAAGGTGAGCTCGGCCTCCAGGCCGGCGCGCTGCCGCCGCAGCAGCCGCTGGCCGCTTTTGCCGGGGTTGGCGGTGCGGGTGTAGCAGACGACCGTGCGGACGGCGGCGGGGTCGGGCTGGGGGCGCAGGTGGGCGTGGAGTGTGACGGGGTCGGCCATGCGGGTGCCTCCTTCGGGAGGATGGCGCGGATCTAACGGCGGTGCAGGTAGCGCTGGTCGACGTCGGCGAAGAAGCGGGGCGGCTGCTCGTCGGGGTCGATGGCCTGGACCTTCAGGCGGGCCAGGCAGCGGGCCTCGGCCTTGATCAGCAGCAGCAGCGCGAGGATGGCGGCCACGCCGAGCAGCGCCGCCGCAGTCACGGCGAAGCCGGACAACAGGGTGTGCATCAGCTCCTCCAAGCGGGGTGTCGGCCGCCGAGCTCGAGTCGTTGGGCCTGGCCTGGTGGGTCCCGAGGGCAGGAGCCCCCTTCCTCCTGGCCCTCGGGACGTCCCGGGAGCACACCGGCTGCCCTGGCCGCTTCCCCTTCCCCCAGGCACCCAAGGGTGGTGCTTCCAGCGCCTGGGCTACTCGCGTTCAGGGTCGCCGTGGTGCGTGCTCCCTCCAGGTCCAGCAGTAGCTCGAGGTTCGGCAGGTGGTGCCCGTCGTTCACGGCCGCTCTCCCCACGGGCGGGCGCCGGTAGCGGATCAGCTACGTCCTGGGGGAGGTCTCTTGCCCCGTGCAGGCCGGCGTTTCGGGGCCCTCGCAACCGTCACCAGGGGTGGTGAGGGCCGGGCGCGTGATGCACAAGCCGGGTAGCCTGGTTGATAAGGATTCACGCGCCCGACCCCTCGCAGCAGCACCCCTTCGGCATCACCTCCTCCCGTGCTGCCAGTCGATCGGTTCGGTGTGGGGCAGCACCGTCACCGGCGTCTGCCACACGTCCCACCACGCCGGCGCCGGCCGCGCACCAACCACCGGCCCGCAATCCGGCTCCAGCTCGGACCGCACGACCCGGGCGGGGAGCTTGACGCCGCCGCTGCGGCGGCCCTGCCCACGCCCTTTGGGCGGCACGACCACCGCCAGGCCGGCGCGGGCGAGCTCGTCGATCGCTTGGTCGATGGCGCCCATCGGGTCGGCGTTGCGCGCGAACAGCTCCCCGCGGGTCAGCACCGTGCCGGGCGGGCGCACCAGCAACAGCCACAGCACCCCCTTGGCGGCCAGCGACACCGCCGGGTCCGCCAGCACCGCCGACAGCTCCCGCCGGGTCACCTCGGGCTGGCGGCTCACCGCCCACCCCCCGACGCCGAAGGGTCGGGGTCGGTGTGCCACAACGGCTCCAGGTCGCCTGGGGCAACCCACGACTGCGCCAGCCGGCCCGCGAGCAGCACCAGCTCGTCGCCGAGCTGCCCCAGCAGCCGGGTCAGCTCCGCCACCCCGCAGACGAAGCCGAGCAGCACCAGCCGGGCCGGCGGCAGGCCGCGCAGGGCCAGTAGCGCGCGCAACTCCTCGGCGTACCGGTCGGCGTGCGCCTGCTCGCTTGGCGGCATCTGGGTCAGGCGAGCCTGGGCGTGGGCCAACAGCTCGGCGACCGTCACCAGCCGCCCGGGCCCCGGCTGGCCGGTCACGGCCGCCACGCCCAGGCGGCGCCGACCGCCAGCAGCGCGAACCCCGCCGCGCAGGCCAGCACGTGCCAGGCTGGGCCGACCGGCGGGCAGCGCGGGTCGGGCAGCCGCAGCCAGGCCAGCAGCACCCGCAGCTCGCTGGCGTAGTACACGCCGAGCGCGCAGCCAAGCAGCGACGTGGTGAGCAGGCCGTGCCAGACGCCGATCACGATCCCGGCCACGCAGCCGATGCTCATCAGCAGGTAGCAGGCGAAGGTGAGCACCGCGCAGCCGCGGCGCAGCCGCCACCGCAGCCGGCGTGGCTCAGGCGCCGACCGCATGCGCCACCTCCACGTCGACCTCGGCCGTGGTCATGCTGGTCGTGGGGGACGCCGGCCCGACTCCCAGCAGCCGGCCCGCCGGCGTCCCCGCCACCTCGCCGCCTGGCTGCTGGCCGCCACGCCGAACGCCGTCGGCTGCGGCGGTCTTCGGGCGGCTGACGCTTCTGGCGAGCCGGATCGCCTGGGCGAGCAGCTCGTCGACGGCCGCCGGGTCGACGCGGACCAGGGCCGCCAGCAGGCTGTGCGCGCCGACCAGGCAGCCGAGGATCTCGTGCTGCTCATCGACGGTCGCCCGACTGCCAAGCACCGCCAGCGCCGCGTCGTCCAGCCGCGCCAGCGCGACCTCCAGCAGCGTCCGCTCACCCGGCGTTCCGGACAGCCACGGTGGACTGGCGCTCATCGTGGCTTCGCTCCGGCCGTCATGTCGACCTCGCCGGCGGCCCGGCGTGTGCCGGCCGCCGTCTGCCAGGCGCGTCGGGCCTGCTGGAAGGTCGCGAGGCACTGGCGGACTGCCGTGCCGTCGCCGCGGTGCACTGCCGCATCCAGCCCCGAAGCAACGCGCAGGGCTACCCGCGCGGCGTGCAGCTCGCCAAGTAGCCGGGCGCCGAGGTCAGCCGGCTCCTCGTCCAGCGCCTGGCGCAGCTCGTACGCCAGCGCCACGGTCTCCCAGGTCCCGGCGCCGTCGTCGTGGGCGAGGCGGGCGTCGACGGCCTCGGCCGCCCGCTCCAGCAGCGACCACAGGTGCGCGGCCTCCAGCATCGCCTCCTCGCACTCCTGCTCGGCGACCACCCGCGCCACGTCGGCCTCATCGATCTGCTCGCACGCCCGCGCGGCCACCTCCAGGGCGTCGGTGAGCGTGGCCGGGTCGCCGTCGTCGCAGGGCAGGCGGTCAGGGCGGCCGATCAGCCGGCGCAACAGCTCGGCGGCCGTGGTGTACTGCTCGGCCGTCGCGGTCACCTGCGTCCCTCCCGCCGGAGGCGGCGCCGCCGGCAGCCGAGCCGGTCAGCACACCGCCAGGTCCGCGCCTTGGCCGGCGCCACCAGCGGGCTGGCGGGCGCAAGGCTGCCTTGCCCGAGCCGCCCGCAGGCGAGACAGCGCCGCACGCCGAACCGCAGCCGCAACCACGTGGCCAGCGGGTGGGCCGACAGCGGGACGGCCGGTACCCCCGCCCCTTCGAGCACCCCACAGGGCGCGCGCCACCACGCCCCCGGGATCCTCCCGGTACCGGCCAGCCCGGCTCTCGGCGCACCCTGCCTGTCGAGCTGCCCGGACCAGTCGTCCAGCAGCCGAACGACCGTCCCTGCCCACGCCGGCACCTCTGCCCCGGCCGTGGCGGCAGCCCGGATCGCCCGCTGCACTGCCAACGCCGCCGCCCCAGCCGCCAGCCCGGCGTCCACGCCAGCGCGACCAGCCGGGCCGTTCACGACCCCGCCCCCACGGCCGCCACAGCACCGACAGCGGCGGTACCGTGCATGCCGGGCGCCTGCCGACAGGCCCGGCATGCCTGCTCGAACGTCACCAGACCCTCGCGGACCTGCTCGCCGTCGCCCGCGTGCATCGCCCCGGCGAGTGCGCCGGCCGCGCGGGCGGCAACCCGGGCAGCGTGCAGCTCGTCAAACAGCGCCGCACCGAGGGTGTCCAGCTCGTCGTCCTCCAGCGACTGGCGGAACTCGTAGGCCAGCGTCAGCGTGTACCAGGCGCCGCTGTCGTCGCGGGCAACGCACGTGTCGACGGCCTCGGCCGCGCGGTCCAGCAGCGACCACAGGTGCACGGCGCACAGGGCCGCCTCATCGCGCTCCAGCTCAGCCTGGTCGACACGCTCGGACAGCGCTGCCGTTCCGCGGGCTCCTTGTTCCAGTGCTGACGAGCCCATCGGAGTCACTCCTCTTGCTGCCGCAATCACCGGGCCTGCGGTTGCACCCGGCTCCCGATGCCAGACCGACAGCCGGGCTCTACTGGCGTCCTCCCCGGAACCGGCTACAAAGGAAGGGTGCCGAGCACGGAGTATAGTTCAAATATGACAGGCAGTCCAAGAATTTATTCAGATCCAGGTGCCTAACCTGTCATACGCAGCGACAGTCACTGGTCCTCGAGGCGCCGCCAGTCCGCGATCAGGCGAGTCAAGGACTCCCGGGCCGCGTCGCCGCTGTGCGCGGCAGCCTTCAACCGATCGAAGACCTGGACGAAGAGCGCGACCTGATCTGGCTCGCGGACCTCGACGCCGGTGGACACCGTCTCGACCTTCACCAGCTCGTCGTCGAAGATCCAGAAGCCGTGAAGCGGCATGAACGGCAGCTTCGCCCCGATGGGAAGGACATGGATCTCGACGGCCTCAAGATTGGAGAGCGCGCGGACCAGGTCGAGCTGGGCGCGCATGACCGCGGGCGGGCAGAACTGGTAGCGAAGGGCCGGCTCGGCGATGACGAACTCGAACCGCTTGCCGGGATCGTAGAGGAGCTGCTGGCGCCGGAGGTGTGTCTCGACGGCCTCGTCGACGTCACTGGGGATGCCATAGAGCGCAACGACATCGACGAACATCTGCCTCGCGTAGTCGTTGGTCTGCAACATCCCGGGGATGACCGACGGCTCGAACGCTCGCACCAGGCGCGCGCTGGCCTCCAGCTCCAGGATGTCTCGCTGGCCGGCCGCGGCACCGCTGCTGAGCTGCCGACGCCAGGCCGCGTAGACCGTGTGAACCGTGCGCGCACGCGCAAGCAGCTCGTCGGCGACTTCGGCCGGTGCGCCAACCACCTGCGCGAAGGCGAGAAGGTCCTCCTCGGCCGGGGTGCGCTGGCCGCGTTCGATGCGGGAGACCCTCGGCTGGGACCAGCCGAGCCGCTCGGCGAGCTGCTTACCGGTGAGGCCCGCCTGCTTGCGGAGCTCGCGGAATCTGGCGCCGAGCGCCTCGCGGGCCTGTTGATAGTCGCTTGGACCGGGATGCGACAAGGTCCTCCTTCTAGGATGGGGGCCTGAGCTGGTCGGCGTCCTCGGCGATGTAGCGGTCGTAGGGGACGGCGTGATGAAGCGCCACATCCCGCCAGTAGCAGCAGCGCGCCACCGTCTGCGGGTCCTCGGTCAACTCGACGCCGTAGAAGCGGCCATCGTCGTCGAAGCGCATGAGTGCCGCTCGGCGAGAGTCGAACAGCCAGTAGTCGCGGCCAGGCAGGTCGAAGCCCTGTGCCCGCGCGCGAGGAAGAACGCGGACGTCTTCGCCAGCGGCCGTGCTGTGCTGGTAGTAGGCGAACTCGTAGCGCAGGTAGTCGGTGAGCGGCTCGGAGACCAGATGGACGCGCTGGATGGTCTTCCCGGTGGCGGTCGCAGTCCGCACCAGCGTGAACCACGACGCGAAGCAGCTCGGGTCCGCCGCCTCGCCAGCGAGAAACCGGCGCAGCGCCTCGTCCTCCTCTGGCACGGCGTAGCGATCCAGGGTTTCGAGTCGGAAGGCGGTGTGCTGAAAGGTCTCAAAGAGCCCATTGAACTCCTCGCTGTCAGGCGCGAGCATCCGGGAGGCGCCGCTGGCGACGCGGACGGCCCCGAGCAGGGTCTCGCGGGGCGTCTCGACGGCGTCCTCGCCAGGCAGCATGTTCGCCAGGTCGGCACGCGCCTCCGGATCGGTCAGCCTGTTGCCTTGGATCACGAACGTCCCCCGGTCGGTCTCGTACACCGTCGGGCACGACTGAGGCACGCTCGCCGTGAACAGTAGGCGGAGCTTCATGCTGGCCCCCTTCCCGCGCGTATGCGCGACTTGCGACGTCAAGCTGCATAGTTGCCAGACATGACAGCGATGTCAAGAGCTATGCTACGATGCGAACACATGTTCTATTCATCGCAGTCATAGCGCGCCGAGCCGGCAGGGCCAAGGGCAGGGCATGGAAGACGACGAACTCCTCCGCGTCCGCGTCGAGGCGGAGCTGCATGACCAAGGGTTGTCGGTTGCCATCGACCCCACCGACATCGCCCGCATCGCCGCGCTGTTGGGCGCCGAGGATGGGCGTAAGCGGGAGAAGCGCCTGGCCGCGATCCAGCAACAGCTCGCAGAGCTGGAAGTCCGTTGGAAGCCTGGCGATCGGCAGGAACTTTAGGGTGATCCGCGTGGTTGGCTCGGCAGGTCGCATCCTGAGGAACTGGACTCCTGCCGTCCCAGCCCGACCGTAGGATCTGCCATGGATACCCGACCGAAATCGATGGCGAGCGGAGATCCTCTACGAGGCAGGAGGGGCAGATGGGCGTGTGTCCACGGGGCAACGAGCATGACTACCAGTACCAAGACAGCGGGCACCTGGCCGGCTACCTCGTTTGCACGAAGTGCGGCCGTGTGAGCAGGTGCCCCGAAGACGGCGAGCACGACTATCAGTTCCAAGATGATGGATGGCCGATATGCACTAAATGTGGTGATCAGGAGCAACGCCATATGGACCGCCGTACCAGAGACGCGCTCGTGAAAGAGCTGAGGGAGCAGGGACTCCCGTTTCACGTCGAGGACAAGGTGATCCTCGCCCGCGTCGCCGCGCTACTCGACGACGTCCTCAAGCAGCACCGACCGTAGCGAGATCGCAGTCAACGTCGCCACAGCGGTAAGGGCGTCCGCAGCAAGCCACCCGGAGTCAAGGTGCCGAGGAGTCCGATCACACGCTCGACCCAAACGCCCCCAGCTCGTACTGCGGAAGGCAACGATGCCGCTTCAGGCGAAGGACTGCTACCCGGCGCTCTCCTTCAGGACCTCGTGACCGGGGCGTGGCTCCACCGGGATCGTCCCGAGCCGCCCGGCCTGGTAATCCTCGAACGCCTCGATCAGCTCTGCCCTGGTGTTCATCACGAACGGGCCGTACGCGGCGACCGGCTCGCGGATCGGTAGACCACCCAGCATCAGCACGTCGAGCTGCGGGCTGCGGCTCTCCTGACCGGCAGCCGCGCTCACCGTCACCACGTCACCACGCCCGTACACGGCGAGCTGGCCCATGCGCACTGGCCGCCGCCCGCTCCCGACCGAGCCGGACCCGGCAAGGATGTAGACCAGGGCGTTGAAGTCGGCCCGCCACGGCAGGCGGAGCCGCGCGCCTGGGGCTAGGGTGGCGTGCAGCAGCGTGATCGGGGTGTAGGTGACGCCCGGACCGTTGTGGCCCGCGACCTCGCCAGCGATCACGCGCAGCAGCGCGCCACCGTCCGGCGAGCTGAGCAGCGCCACTGCGCGTCCACGGATGTCCTGGTAGCGGGGCGGGTTCCACTTCAGCTTGGCGGGCAGGTTGACCCAGAGCTGGAAGCCGTGGAACAGCCCGCCGCGCGCCACGACCTCCTCCGGCGGCGCCTCAATGTGAATCAGACCTGAACCCGCTGTCATCCACTGCGTATCGCCGTCGGTGATGAGGCCGCCGCCGCCGTTGGAGTCCTGGTGCTGGATGATGCCGTCGATCATGTAGGTGACGGTCTCGAAGCCGCGGTGGGGGTGCCAGGGGGTGCCCTTGGGCTCGCCGGGGGCGTAGTCGACCTCGCCCATCTGGTCCATGTGCACGAACGGGTCGAGGGTGGCCAGGTCGACGCCGGCGAAGGCGCGGCGGACGGGGAAGCCCTCGCCTTCCAGGCCGGAGGGGGCGGTGGTAACCGACAGCACGGCCCGGTCTGCCGCGGCCGGTCCGGGATCGGCGACGCGTGGCAGGGCAATGGTGTCGGCGCTGATGGCTGGCATGTGCGCTCCTCTGCTGGGCCGGCTCGTCTGGTCACCCACACCAAGGATACTTGCACGCGCAACATTCCGGTTGCCTGGCCGTGGGTATGGGCCGCCCAGCCCCCGCCACCCGGGCGGCGAGGCACCCCTTCGTAGACCGCCGCAGTAAGCGGGTCAGAAGGAGACCGTAAGCGGCCCCCTCCATCCTGCGCCTGTCACGCGGGTACCGGCACCGCCGGCCGCGCAGCGGAGGCCGAGGACGCGGGAGCAACGCGATGAGGAAGCTGGTCGAGTCGACGTTCGTGACCCTGGATGGCGTCATCAGCGACCCGCAGAAGTGGGGCCCGCCGTACTGGGACGACGAGCACGCCGGGTACGCGCGCAGGCTGCTGTTCGGCTCGGACGCGCTGGTGCTGGGGCGTGTCACCTATGAGGGGTTCGCGCAGGTGTGGCCGACCAGGCCCAGCGACGAGTACACCGACCGGATCAACAGCCTGCCCAAGCACGTGGCCTCAAGGACGCTGAAGGAGACCACCTGGGACGCCACGGTCATCCAGGGTGACGTGGCCGAGGGGATCGCGGCGCTCAAGGAGCAGCCCGGCGGGAACCTCCTGAAGTTCGGGACCGGCGTGCTGGACCGGACGATGCTGGAGCACAAGCTGGTGGACGAGTACCACTTCTGGGTGTTCCCGGTCCTTGCCGGGAGCGGCGAGCGGCTCTTCGCCGGAGTGGACACCACCCACTTGAAGCTGGTCGACCAGACGACCTTCAAGTCCGGCATCGTCGTGGGCGTCTATGCGCCCAAGTAGCCACGATCTGCGCGACAAGACCGTTCTACGATCCCCAGCGGGCAAAGGAGCATCAGCCATGAGTTACGCCCAGGTCAACGGCCTCAACATGTACTACGAGATCCACGGCACCGGCCGGCCGCTGGTTCTCCTGCATGGCAACCTGTCCACCATCGACGTCGACTTCGGCCGGATCATTCCGGCCCTCGCCAAGACCCGGCAGGTCATCGCGGTCGAGCAGCAGGCGCACGGGCACACCGCCGACATCGACCGCCCGCTGACGATCCAGAACTGGACCGATGACACCGCCGTCCTGCTTCGCTCCCTCGACGTCACCGGCGCCGACGTGTTCGGGTACAGCAGCGGCTCCGCGGTCGCGCTCCAGCTGGCCATCGATCACCCTTCGCTGGTGCGCAAGCTGATCCTCGCCTCGACCTCCTACCGGCTGGATGGCTTGCACCCTGAGGTCCTGGGCGGGATCGAGCAGATCCAGCCTGAGCACCTGGCAGGGACACCGTTCGAGGAGGCATACGCCACGGTGGCGCCAAGGCCGGAGGACTGGCCGGTGCTGATCGAGAAGGTCAAGCAGATGGACAGCGACCTCCCCGAATGGCCGGCGGAGACTATCAAGAACCTCGGCAAGCCCGTGCTGCTGGTGATCGGCGACTCCGACATCGTTCGCCCCGAGCACGCTGTCGAGTTCTTACGGTTGCTCGGTGGCGGGGTGGTGGGAGACATCTCCGGCCTGCCCAGCTCTCGGCTGGCCGTCCTGCCCGGCACCACGCACATCACACTCGTCCACCGCGCCGACTGGCTGGCCTCGATGGTCGAGGAGTTCCTCGAGTCCTGACCGGCTCACTGGAGCTCACCGGCGGGGTTCGCCGACCAGGACGGGACACCGATCGCCGACATGCCCACCAGGGCCAACACCCCGAAAGGAGAGCACCCCATGCGCAAGTTCAAGCTCCAGGTCCAGACCACCGTCGATGGCTACATGGGCGGCCCGAACGGCGAGATGGACTGGATGACGTTCTCCTGGACCGACGACATCAAGGCCTACATCAATGCGCTCACCGAATCGGTCGACTGCATCGTGTTGGGCCGCAAGCTCGCCGAGGGGTTCATCCCGGCCTGGGCGGCCGGGCCCGAGGGCGAGGACCAGGCGTCCATCGACTGGATGAACAACACGCCCAAGGTCGTGATCTCCAACAGCCTCACCCAGTCGCCCTGGGAGAACGCCGTCGTCGCCGGCGGCGATCTGGCCGAGACCGTGAACGGGCTCAAGGGCCAGCCGGGCGGGGACCTGATCGCCTACGGCGGCGGCACGCTCGTATCGGGCCTGATTGCCAAGGGGCTGCTGGATGAGCTCCACCTGTTCGTCAACCCGACCGCGATCGGCGCCGGCCTGCCCGTGTTCCCCCACCTCGGCGCCCACCAGCAGTTTCGCCTCGTCATCGCGCAACCGTTCGACTGCGGGATCACCGTGTTGCACTACGAACCGAAGCGCTCCTGAATACGGCCGCCGACCGCCTCTGGCGGGCATTGACCGCTCTCGGTGACCAGGGCCCGGGCCTCTTCAAGGGTCAGTTCGCCGCCGCGCACGCACGCGGCGGCGAACTGCGTTTCGCCCAGGATGGCGCGGAGCGCGGCGGTGACCCGGCCGACCTCGGTCCGCTCGGTGGGCGCCAGCTCCAGACCGGTCGCGCGACGGGTCGCCGCGGCCGCGCCGAGGAGCTGTGCGGCCTGCTCAAAGCGCCGGCCCGCAGCCAGCGCGGAGGCCAGACCCTCCAGCGCGAACGCCTGGTCACGCGGGCTCTCCTGCTCCCGCGTGATGTCGAACGCCTCCAGGTGCAGCGCCAGCGCGGCGGCCGCGTCGCCGCGCTGCTCGACTAGGAAGCCCAGCTCGATCAGGACCATCGACAGGAACAGCGGGATGCCCTCCTCGGCCTCCTGTCGGCGGGCCGAGGACACCAGGCGACGCAGGTGCTCCTCGGCGGCGTCCAGGTCGCCTTCCCGGCGGGCGGCGAACGCCAGCCCAGTCGTGGCCAGCACCGCGACCGGCGTGACCCCTTGCTCGGTGGCCAGCCGCAGCCCCTGCTCGCTGTACTCGTGGGTGCGGGCGTAGTCGCCACGCTCGACCGCGACCCAGCCCAGCCAGGCCAGCCACCCGGCGACGTCCGGCCGCAACCCCAGCTTCTCGGCCTCCTCGAGCCCGTCCCTGCCGTACCGGGTGGCCGCCTCGTAGTCTCCGGTCATCTCGGCCAGGGCGGCGAGCCAGCCTGTGGCCTGCGAGATCCCCCAGCGGTCGCCGAGCTCGCCGAACAGCTCGGCGCTGCGGCGGGCGTCGGCGCCCAGCGCGGCCAGGTCGGACCGGATGTGCGCGAGCTTGGCGCGGGTGCTCAGGGCGGCGGCCTCCACCCACCGGTCCCCGCGTGCCGATTCCAGGGCGCGGCGCACCAGCTCCTCGGTGAGCGCCAAGTCGCCCATGTCGATTGCGGTGTACGCCAGGAACCACTCCGCACGGGCACGCCCGGCCGCCTCGCTGGCGTGCTCGTAGGCGCGGACCGCCTCCCGGTGGCGGGCCGCCCACCCGCCGGTGTCGCCCTGCAGGACCGCCATCCCGGCATGCCAGGCCAGCGCCTGCGCGCGGGCGGCGGCGGGCGCGTCCGGGGCGGTGCCCAGCGCTGCGGCCAGCGACCGGCGCGCCTCGCCGATTCGGCCGCGCAGGAACCGGTACCAGGCGAGCGCGCTCGCCAGCCGCAGCGCCTCCTTCCCCGGGCCATCGCGGGTCAGGGTGTCCAGCGCCCCGCGCAGGTTGGCGGCGTCCGCGTCCAGCCGCCGCAGCCACTCCCGCTGCCGCGCCCCGCGCAGGTGGGGCTCGGCCCGGCACGCCAGCTCGAGGTAGTAGCCGGCGTGCCGCCTACGGACCGCTGCCCACTCACCTGCCTCGCGCAGCCGGTCGGCGCAGTAGGCGGCGACGGGCTCGAGCAGCCGGTAGCGAGGTGCGCCGCCGGCTTGGTCGTCCAGCACCACCAGCGAGCGGTCCACCAGCCGGGCGAGCAGCTCCAGCACCTGCCCGCCAGCCACGTCGCGAGGCAGGCCGTCCCCGGCGCAGACCGCTTCGGCGGCCTCCAGCATGCACCCGCCCGCATGCACCGCCAGGCGGCGCAGCACGCGGCGCTCGGGATCGCTCAGCAGCCGCCAGCTCCAGTCGATCACTGCGGTCAGGCTGTGGTGGCGCGCGTGGGTGTCGCAGTGGGCGCCGGCGAGCAGCTTCAGCCCGTCGCCCAACCGCTCCACGAGCCCGTGCACGCCCAACGTCCGCACCCGGGCGGCGGCCAGCTCCAGCGCGAGCGGGATCCCGTCCAGCTTTCGGCACAGCTCCGTGACCGCCGGACCGGTGTCCGCGTCGAGGGTGAAGGTGCGAGCCGCGGCGGTGGCCCTAGAGACGAACAGCCGTACCCCGCTGGACTCCATCAGCCGTGCGGGGTCGGCGCCGGCGTCCGCGACGGGCACCTCCAGCGGCGGCACGTCCCACACGACCTCGCCGGCGAGCCCGAGCGGCTCGCGGCCGGTGGCCAGAACCCGCAGGCCAGGAGCGGCCTTGAGGAGGCCGTCCACGAGCGCGGCGACCTGCTCGACCAGGTGCTCGCAGTTGTCCAGCACCAGCGCGAGCTGCCGGTCGCGCAGCACGCCCGCGAGCCGGTCGGCTGGTGGCACCGGCTCGCCGGGTGCGGGGGGGTCGCGGACGCCCAGGACCGTCAGGATCTGCTCGGCCACCGCGGTGCCCGGCGCGGGGGGAGGGTCCAGGGCGGCCAGCTCCACCAGCCACACGCCGTCGGCGAAGGTGCTCACCAGCCCGCGGGCCACCGCCATCGCCAGCCGGGTCTTGCCGACCCCGCCGAATCCGGTGAGGGTGACCAGCCGACCGGCGGCCACCAGCGCGGCCACCTCCGCGATCGCCTCGTCACGGCCGATCAGCTCGGTCACCTCGGCCGGCAGGTTGGACCCGAGCCCGGAGCTGGCCGGCGCGGGCGTGACGTCCAGGGCCGGGTTCTGCTCCAGGATCGCCTTGTGCAGCGCGGCCAGCTCCGGGCTCGGGTCCACGCCCAGCTCCTCCACGAGCCGTTCGCGCAGGCAGCGGTAGCTGTCCAGCGCCTCCCCCTGGCGGCCGGCGCGGTACAGGGCGCGCATGTGCGCCGCGCGTAGCCGCTCCCGGAAGGGGTGCCTGCGCACCAGGTCGCCCAGCTCGCCGGCCAGTAGGCTGTGCTCGCCCAGTTCCAGCCGCGTCTCGGCCTGTTGCTCCAGCACGACCAGCCGCTGCTCCTCCAGCCGGGCGATCTCACCGCGGGCGAACTCCTCGTCGCCGAAGTCGGCGTACGCCGGTCCGCGCCACAGCGCAAGGGCGTCGGCGAGGAGCGCCGCCCGCGCGTGAGGGTCGTCGGTCGTCCGCGCCCGGTCGCTCAGGGCAGCGAACTCCGCGGCGTCGACCGCGCACGCCTTGGTTCGCAGCGCGTACCCGGGTGCTGCCGAGGCGACCACCTCCCGGGCGCCCGGCTCGGCGTCCTCCAGCGCCCGCCGCAGCTGCGACACCCGCACCTGCAGCGCGGCACTCGGGTTGGCCGGCGCCGCCTCACCCCAGAGGTCCTCCACCAGCCGGTCGACCGAGACCGGGCGTCCGGCGTGGACGAGCAGGTCGGACAGGAGCGCGCGGACCTTCACCCCGGGGACCGCGACCGGCTGGCCGTCCTCGGTCCAGACGGCCAGCGGCCCCAACACGCCGAATCGCATGCGCGCCAGCTTAGTCGCGCAGCGCTCGGCCTGGCTGAGCAGCGAGGCCAAGCAAGCTCGGGCCCGGGCGGACGGATGGAGGTGCGCCAGCGGGCGGTTCCTCGCTGCGAAGCTTCGTCCTTACGGGATTATCTGCGCAGGTCAGCGGCTAGCAAATTGACAACTCTGCTCCGGCCGTCATCCACTGGGTGTCGCCGTCGGTGATGAGGCCGCCGCCGCCGTTGGAGTCCTGGTGCTGGATGATGCCGTCGATCATGTAGGTGACGGTCTCGAAGCCGCGGTGGGGGTGCCAAGGGGTGCCCTTGGGC
>WNGF01006157.1_pt1 | contig 15403 bp, 13 predicted proteins | sample 5400641 | NCBI WGS metagenome assembly WNGF01 (sample SAMN13153371, study PRJNA577476) | soil metagenome | isolation source: 80 cm soil or saprolite under grassland replicate 2 | place: USA:California | collected 2016-06-15
GCGCCGCCGACGCCGCCGCCGAGGTGGAAGCGCGAGTAGCCGAGCTCCTGCGCCCAGCGTGCGGCCTCGAGGAAGAGCAGGTTGCTGGCGCCGAGCTTGCGGCCGGCGTCGCTCAAGGCGCCGAGGTGGTAATGGAGCCAGGGCGGCGCGTGCAGGCAGAGCAGCGCGGCGTCCTCGCCTGCCTCGAAGAGGACGACGTGGTCGCGCAGAGCCGTCTCGAGCTCGCGCCAGTACTCGGGCGGGAAGTAGTAGAAGCCGGCGGCCTCCTGCCGCTCCATCGTCTGCTCATAGAGGCTCCGGAAGCGGTCGAGGTTCTCGGGCGCGAGCGCTGCGGTCGCCTCGACGCCGGCGGCGACGGCCTTGCGCACGACGCGGCGGTGGTGCCGGTGCATGCGCTCGAAGAGATCGTCTTCCTCGTCGAGCCGCCAGGCGACGGTGCCCGCGAGCGGCTCGACGCGGACATTCGGTCCGGCCCGGCGGTGGTTTGCGTAGAGCGGATGGAAGCGGATGAAGGTCGACACGACGCCGTTGGCACGACACCAGTCCTCGTACGGCTCCCAGAAGCCGTCTCCGACCGGGCCGCCGTAGCCGTACGGAGTGATCACGTCGGTCGGGCCCTCGCGGAGGATCGCGGGGAAGACGGCCTGCTCCGTGCGGAGGAACAGCGGCCGCCCCGGCTCGAGCAGCGTCGAGGCCTCGACGTACTCGCGGGTCAGGTAGACGTCGACGAAGCCGACCTCCTCGAGCACCTCGTTCCAGGTGTCCGGCTCGACCTCGGTGAGGCTCAGCTCGACTCGGCCTTGTCGCTGGAGCGGGCACGCTCGATGTTCATCTCGTCCTCCACCGGCCGCTCCTCCGCGCGGCCGAGCTGCGTGAAGGTGCGCACGACGATCTTCAGGTCGAGCAGGAGCGACCAGTGCTCGATGTACCAGAGGTCCTGGTCGATCCTTTCCGGCCAGGTGATCTCCTCGCGCCCGTTCACCTGCGACCAGCCGGTGATGCCGGGCTCGACGGCGAGGCGGCCACGGTCGCGGTCGGTGTAGTTCGCCGCCTGCTCAACGAGGTCGGGGCGCGGGCCGACGAGGCTCATCTCGCCCAAGAGGACGTTCCAGAGCTGCGGCAGCTCGTCGAGGCTGGTGCGGCGCAGGAGGCGGCCCGGCTTCGTGATGCGCGGGTCGTCGGGAACGACGCCGTACGGGTCGTCGGTGAGGTCGTGCGCCAACTCGAGCGCGTTCGGCACCATCGTGCGGAACTTGATCATCGAGAAGCGCCGGCCGCCCTTGCCCACGCGTTCCTGCCTGAGCAGCACAGGTCGGCCCCCATCGGCGAGGATCCAGAGTGAGATCGCGGCGAAGAGCGGCGAGAGCAGCACCAGCAGCACCACGGCGGCGACGCGGTCGATCAGGAGCTTGAGCAGCCTCACCGGCGCACCTCGCGGTAGAGGCGGTCGTGCTCGACGGCGCTCTTCTCCCAGGAGAGAGCGGCGGCGGCGCGCCCCGCGCCGAGGTGCGCCGCGGCGAGCGCCTTGGGCTCGAGCAGCCGCGCGGTCGCCTGCGCAAGCGCCTGCGGGTCGCCCGGCGGGACGACCTCGCCAATGCCGAACTCGCGCACGATCTCGCCGAGGGAGCCGACATCCGTCACCACGACCGGCCGACGGTACCCGATCGCGGTCGCGAGCACCCCGGACGAGTCGAGCCGCCGGTAGGGCAGCACGACCGCGGCGGCCTCGGACATCAGCTCGCGAACCTCCTCGTCGGCCCGGAAGCCGAGCCGCCACTCGACCCGCCCGTCGAGGTCGACCGGCTGCACCGGGTCGACGGGGTCGCCGGCGACCACGAGCCGCGCGTCGGGGATCTCCGGCAGCGCCTCGAGGAGCACGTCGAGACCCTTGTAGTCCCGGATCAGGCCGAAGAAGAGCAGCGTGCGCCCGCTCGGCGGCGGCAGCTCTTCGCCCTCGAAGACCGGATGCGGGATGCGCGCGATCCGCTCCCGGCCGAGGCCGAGCTCGACCAGCTGTTCGACCGCGCGGTGCGAGTGGACGATCACGCGTTCGGCGGTCTCGAGCACGTCGGGCCAGGCGCGCCGGGCCTTCGCGCGGCGCGGCAGCACGTCGTGGGCCGTGAGGACGAGGGGGCGGTCATCGGCGACCCGCCGCAACCAGCGCAGGTCGAGCTCGGGCCGCGGCAGCCACTGGACGTGGACGACGTCGGGGTCGAGTCGGTCAATGCGGCGCAGTAGCCGGGCGACGCTCGGCGGGTACTCGAGCCCCTTGAGCGCGAGGCGCGCGGCACCCCGGCGAAAGAGCCTCGTCGAGACCGGGGCGAAGAGCTCCTCGCGGTCGTAGCCCTCAACCGGCGGCGCCTGGCCGTGGGGGAAGCGCGAGGTCAGCAGCGTCACCGCGTGACCCCGATCGGCCAGCGTCGAGGCCAACGCGTGGTCATAGGGCGGTGTGTAGGCAAGCGGGTCGACGAGCGCGATCCTCATGAGTGCCCCTTCCGGTGATGATGCCGAGGCTCTCGGTCGCTAGCGCCAAGCCAGAGGCCGCACTCGACCGCGGCGCAGGCTGGCAGCCTGCGCGAGGGCGAGGGTGGGCTCTGGCGCAGCGTGATAGCGGGCGAGAGGTCGGTGAGCATTGCCGGGAGGGGCACTTAAACCCTCGAACGCAGGTAGCCCAGGCTCGCCAGCGCCGGGCGCGGGTCGTCGGCCGCAAAGACGGCGCGGACCTTCTTGCCACGCACGTAGTGGCGCAGGAACTCACGGGGGCGCAGTTCGCGGCGGCGGGCCATCTGGGCCGAGACCCAGACGTCCTTCGCGAGGTAGAGCCAGGTGACGCTCTCGCCGAGGGTTTGCTCGGGTCGGCGCTCGGTGCCGGTGAGGTCGTCGTAGGCGATCCGCGCGATGCCGAGCTCAGGGCCCATCGCGATCCCGGCCCAGATCGGCGGGCGCGTGTTCACCTCGAGCAGCTTGAGCATCTGGTCGCGCGGGTCGCGGACGAGCTCGACGTGGGCAAGGCCCGTATAGCCGGCCGCGCGCAGGAGGCGGTGCCCGAGCTCGTGCACCTGCGGGTCGTGCCCGGAGGCGAAGACGGCGCTCGTGCCGAAGCGCAGCGGTCCCTGGCGCACCTTGCGCCCCACGACGCTGGCCCTCGGCTCGCCGTCTCGGCCGATGTAGGTGAAGAGCGACCAGACCTGCTCGTGGGAGTCCGGGATCAGCTCCTGGACGATCGTCTCGAAACCCTTGTCCTTCGCCTTCTTCCAGGCGGCGACAGCTTCGTCGAGGTCGGCTGCGACGAAGGCCTTCTCGCCAAAGGTGAGTGCGAACTCCTGGCCCTCGACGGCCTTCAGCAAGAGCGGTGGGCGCAGGCCGGCGGCGCGGATCTGCTCCGGGCTCTCGGCCGAGACCGTCCGCGGGGAGTCCACGCCTGCCGCGGCGGCGACCTTGGGCAGGACGTCCTTGCGGCGCAGGCTCAGGGTCGCCTCCGGGTCGTCGGGAAGGGTCACATCGGCCAGCTCCCGGACCTCGTCCCAGCGGTTGAGCACCGCCTCGACGTTCTCGTCCCGCTCCGGGAAGAGCACCGGCCGCTCGCCTCCCGCGCCGGCCGCGCGGAGCGCCTCGAGCAAACCTTCCTCACCCGCGACGACACGCGCGCTGCTGAGGTAACGCGAGCGCAGGCCGAACTCGTGCGGGCGCAGCGCCACGCCGTGCACCGGGATCTCCTCGCGCCCGAGGCTGCGGACGATCGCCAGCCCGGCGTGCAGAAGACCGAAGACGACGACGGGCCTCACGCGAGCGCCTCCTCATAGGCGGCGATCGTCGCGTCGGTGACCGCCGGCCAGGCGAAGCGCGTCCGCACCCGCTCGCGGCCCGCTTCACCCATCCGCTGCCGCAGCCCGCGGTCGCTGAGCAGGCGCTCGAGCGCCCGGCGCAGGGCGGGCACGTCACGGGGCGGCACGAGCAGCCCGGTCTCGCCGTCGGCGACGAGGTCGAGGAGGCCGCCGACCGCACCCGCAACGACCGGCCGCCCGTAGGCCATCGCCTCGGCGCAGACCACGCCGAAGCCCTCCCGGTGCGACGGAACCGCCACCACAGCCGCCCGCTCGTACAGCGGTCCGAGCGCGTGATGGGGCACGAACCCGAGCGCTCCCGGAACCCGGTCGCGTAGGGGCCCGTCTCCTGCGACCACCAGCTTCATCCCTTGCGCCGCCTCCACCAGGTCCAGGATCCCCTTCTCCGGCGAGAGCCGCCCGGCGAAGAGCACCTCCGACGGCTCGGCCTCCTCCGCAACCCGCTCCGGCACGTCCACCCCGCTCGGGATCACGCGCACCTCGCGCGCGCCCAGCTCCCGTGCCGCATCGGCGAGCGCGTTCGAGGCGCAGATGACGAGCCGCGCCCGCCGCAGCACCGCCCGCGCCAAGGATCGCGCCCGCCGCGCCAGCTCGACGTCGGTGCCCCAGAGCTGCACCACGAAGGGCTTTCCGGTGGTGAGCGCAACGGCACCTGCAGGCAGCCAGTGCGCGTGCATGAGGTCGGCGTCCCGCGCCGCCCGCCGCGCGGCCCGCGAGAAGCTCCCGAGCATCACCGGCAGCACACCGGCTCGCCACGGCCGCCGCCGCAGGTTCCCCATCACACCCGCGCCGTATGCGATCCCGTAGTGCCGGAATGAGGCCGGCGAGACCACCTCCACCTCGACCCCGCGCTCCCGCAGGCGCTCGACGGCGTCCGCGACGAAGTTCCCGGCCGGGTCGCCCTCGTAGCGCGGGTACGACGTGGTCAGTACGGCGATCTTCACGAGGATCGTGGAAGCCCTGGGCTTTTCGAGAAGACCGCGGGCGTCGCGAGCACGAGCATCGCGAAGACGTAGAAGTAGAGGAACGACATCGTCAGGTAAAAGACGTTCGCGGCCATCGTCCCGACGAGGGCGGCCGTCATCCCCCACGCGAGCGGCCGCAACCGCGCGGCCAGCGGATCGCCCGCCGCCGCGAGCACGCGCCCGAGCCGCCGCGCCGCACCGAGCCGCGCGAACAGGTACCAAAGGAAGACTGCGAAGAGCGCCGTCCCGGCGATCCCGCCCTCGACGAGCAATGCCACGTAGTAGGAGTGCGGCCCCCAGTTCGTCTTGCCGGTCACGAACTCGTAGTAGACCGAGAAGTTGTTGAACCCGAGCCCGAAGAGCGGGTGCTGGTGCAACACCTGCGGAATGAAGTCGTAGACGCCGAAGTGCGCGGTCGTCGAGCGCCCGCCGGTCTGGAGCCGCGAGCGAATGACGACGTCGAAGAAGTGGCGCCGCCGGTAGACCTCGTAGGCGACGGGGATCGCCACCAGCGCGAGCGGCAGCACCGCGGCGCGGGTGAGCAGCAGGTGCCGGTACGGGACGAGCAGGACGAGCCCGCCCACGGCGAGGCCCAGCATCCCGCTGCGCGAAAGAGTCGCCAGCTCAGCCAGGAGCAGGAAGCCGATCAGGATCCCCAACGGCAGCCGCAGCCGGTGCCGCCGCTCGAGCCGCAGGTAGATCGGCGCCAGGATCAGGATCGGGAGGACGAGCATGATCCCGAGGTGATTCGGGTCGCCGGTGAGCGCGTTTGGCCGGTAGACGCTCGAGCCGTTGACCGCGCCGTAGACGTTGATCTGGCTCGCCCCCCGTGTGAGCGGCTTGAGCACGACCGCGTCGAGGTTGTGCCCGGCCTGCGCGTCGAGCAGCTGCAGGATCCCGTAGGCCGCGTTGACCGCGATCCCGCCCAGGAACCAGGCGAGCGTGCGCCAGAAGAAGCGCAGCGAGCGGCCGGCAAGGTAGATCACGCCGACGATCAGGAACGCGAAGTGGATGAGCCACTTGACGAGCCCCTTGCCGTACTGGTCGAGCGCCTGCCCCGTCTCGAGGTTGAAGAAGCCGATCAGGTAGACGAGCAGGAAGGCGGCCAGGAACGCGAGCAGGACCGCCGCCGTCCGCGGCACCGGCCCGCTGCGCCGCCCAAGCCGGTCGAACGCGAACGAGCAGAGGAAGCCCAGCGCGGTCACGTCGGCGAGGAAGACCGAGCCGGCCACGTTCCACTGCACCTTCTCGAACGTGGCGCAGAAGACCGCGGCCAGGAAGAAGAACGGGACGAGAGCGCTCTCCCGCCTCATTTCAGACTCCAGAGCAGCTCGGCCAGCTCCTCGACACGAGCCCGCCGCGAGAGGCGCTGCCGCTGCTCGGGGGTGAGGTGGCCGTCGCCCAGCTTTCCTGCGCGCCAGCGGGCGTGCAGCCCCAGCAGCGCCTCGCGGATCCCTTTGATGTCGTCCGGCGCGACCACGACGCCGGCGCCCGTCTCGCGCACGAGCTCGGCGGCGGCCCCGTCCGGCGGCACAGCGGCCAGGATCGGGCGCTCGGCGGCGAGGTACTCGAAGATCTTGCCGCTCGGAACGACGCGCCCGCGCCCGCCCGCGTCGGGGAGCAGGAGCAGGTTCGCCTCGGAGTCACGCTGGAGCTCGAGCGCCAGGCGGTGCGGCAGGTAGTCGAGCAGCTCGAGCCGGTCGCCCAGGTCGAGCTCCTGCACCCAGTCGCGGTCGGCGGCGCGGAAATCACCGACGAAGCGAGCGACCACGTCCTCCAGCCCCGAGTCTGCGAGCGCGGTCAGGAACGCCCGCGGGTTGCGCTTGCCGAAGAAGCTCCCGGTGTGGGTGAGCCGGAAGCGCTCGCCCGGCTTGTACTCGAGGCCGACGAAGTCGTCGAAGTCCGACCCGTTCGGGATCACGCGCACCGGGCCGGCCGGGTCGAAGCCGCGCACCTCGTCGGCGATCGACTCGGAGACGGCGACGACTGCATCGGCGCGCCGGGCGACGAGTCGGACGACCCGCTCGAGCGCCTTCTCCTTGGCGCGCACGGCAGTTCGCTCGAACCGGCGGTCGGCGTTACGCAGCACCGAGTCGCGCTGATCGGCCACCCACGGGATCCCCGTCAGCCGCTTGACCGAGGCCCCGATCAGGTTCATCGACACCGGCGGGCTCGTGGTGATCACAGCGTCGATGCCCTCGCGCTTGACGATCCGCAGAGCCGCGGGCACCGCCGTCGCGGCCCAGGTGACGCTCGCGTCCGGGAGCAGCAGCCGCCGGTAGGCGAGCCGCGCCTGGGCGAGCGCCCGGTCGGCGCCGGTCAACCCGTGCAGCTCCTCGGAAGGAAGCCGCGCTCGAGGGCCCAGATAGCGCGCCCGGTGCACGAACGCCTGCGTCGGCGCTCGCAGCTCATCGTCGCGGTGGAGCCACTTGGGGTCGTCAGGCGCGAGCACGTGGGTCTCGATCCCGAGCGCGGGAAGATGCGTCGCGAGCTTCAGGGGCCGCTGCACGCCGCCCCCGCCCGCCGGCGGGAAATACATCGTCACCAAAAGAACTTTCATTGGACCGTTGACGCCATGACCTCGCGCGCTCGGAGGCGCGATCTGGCGCGTCTGGGCCGCAGCCACCCGGCGCAGCCCGGCAAAGCCGGCCTCCGCCGGGCGCACGCTTCCCGTCGCCGGGCCGCCGCCGATGCCTGGGGCATCGCCGACGTCCCGTCAACGTGCCCCAGAGCGGCCAGCTCGCGCCCCGAGACGGGCGATCTCATGACATCACCGATCAAGCCGGTACAGAACGTACCGCGAGCCCACGTAGACGCGCGGCAGCGCGAACCGCCTGTGCAGGACCCGCGTGCGGTCGACGAGCAGCCAGTGGGCGCCGTAGCGGCGCGGCACCGACAGCGGGCCGCCGGCGTGGAAGAAGCGCTGAGCGTCGCGTACCCGTGTCGTCGGGTGGTTCGCCCGCGTGTCGGCGACGTGCGACTGCGGGGCTGCGTTGACGTATACGGGAGCGAAGGCGCCGAGCTCGTACGCCGTCTGCGGGTCGGAGAAGACGACGTCGCCCGCCGGCAGATGCTCTCGCACGGCGACCACGAGCTTCTGCGGCAGCCCCAGCCGGGCGGCCGCGGGCCGCGACCAGCTCGAGTACCCGTGGACCGCGATCGGGAGGAGGAACAGCGCCACGCCCGCGGCCGCGACCGCTGTGCGGCCTTCGACCTCGGGGATGCGCCGGGAGAAGAAGGAGGCGAGCAGCAGGGCCGCGGCGGCGGCGGCGAAGGCGATCCAGGTCAGCCCAGCGGGGGCCCCGTGCTCGGGCCGGTAGGGCAGCCCGAAATCTCCCGGGAAGTAGTGCTGGAGCACGATCCCGGCGACGAGCGCGACCGGCAGCAGCGCCCAGCGCAGGAAGCCCGCGAGCACGAGCGCCCCGCCCACGAGCGCGAACGCCCGCGGCGAGAAGCCGATGATGCGACGTGCCTGGGAGATCGAGACCGCGTCGGCGAAGTGCGGGAACACGAACGGCAGCAAGGCGATCGCGAAGGTGACCAGCATTCCCCCGAGCACGAACGCCGCCCACAGCCTTCGGTGCGCGAACACTGCGAGCGGGACCAGCGCCAGCGAGGCGACGGCGATCGCCCCGGCGCGCCCGAAGAGCTCGGGGGTCAGGCGGTAGCTGTGCACGCCGAAGACGTCGAGCTCCCGCCCGTAGCCGACAAAGGCGCGTTGCAGCTCCGCGTGCGAGGGGCTGTGGGAGACCGTCCCGCGCACCACTGGGAGCAGCCAGAGGACGACGAGCCCGGCGGGCGCCAGGATCGCCCCAAGCGCGGCGCCGATGTGCGGCAGGTCGTGGCGCACGCCGAGCACGGCGCGCACGACGAGGAAGCCGGCGAGCCCCACCGAGAGGAGCACGGAATGGCTCGGGTGGACGAGGGACATCGCCGTCGAGGCGGCCGCAATCGAGGCGAGCAGTGCGGCCGAGGGCTCCCGGACGTAGGCGAAGACGAGGGCCAGCAGCGCCGGCAGCAGGAGCGCGCGCGAGGCGGTCGCCGGGAGGGCGAGCGAGGTGAAAGCACCTCCGTGCCCCGGCGCCAGGCCCAGCAGCGTGAACTGCACCAGCGTCGTCGCGACTCCTGCCCAGCGGGAGCGGAAGAGCGTCGTGCCCGCCTCATAGGTCAGCAGGAAGGACAGCGGCAACAGGACGGTCGGCGCGTGCAGCACGACGGAAGCCGGCCCGACCCCGGCAAGTCGCGCGATCAGCGCGATCGCCGCGTGCCAGAGCGGAAACGCGTAGCCGGGGTGCAGCCCGCCGTCCCGGAACTCGTCGACCGACCGCAACGAGAGCGAGTCGAGGCCGAGCAGCTTCTGCTCCCGCGCCAGGTGGAAGAAGGCGTCGCCGTCGTAGCCGGAGACCCACCAGAGCGAGATCCCCGCTGCCGCCCCGAGCCCCACCACGCCCAGGCTCCAGGCGGAGACGCCCGCCGAGCGCCGGACCGCGAACGGGGCCGCAACCAGCGCCACCACGCCGAACAGCACGAGGGCCACCCACAGCGACGTGTGCAGCGCGAACATCACGACCGTCGCGGCAAAGAGCGCCGCCATGCTCCAGGCGAACGCGGCCGCCAGCCCGTCAACGCGGAGGGCCCGGGCGACGAGCGCGCCCGGAAGGAGCAGGCACGCGGTGGCGGCCGCGAGCCGGAAGCCCAGTCCGGCCCCGTGCGCCGGCACCAGACGCGAGAGCCCGAGCAGCGCGGGCGCGGCCAGCCAGGCGAGCGGGTAGGAGCGCGGTGCGAACCGCAGTCCGAGGTCGGCGGTCACCGAGCTCATCTCCTCAGCAGGCGGGCGACCTGGACCAGCGCCGGCTTGAGGTCGTCGCGGGCGAAGACGGCGTCGACGTAGGGCGGCCGCTGGGGCGCGGGTGACTCGCCCGGCAGCAGCGTGATCGCCCAGCGGCGGCGGCGCCCGTTCATCGAGACCGGCTCGGGCCGCTCGCCGGTGAGGTCCTGGTAGGCGATCCGGGGCAGGTCGACCCCGCAGGCCGAGGCGAGCCCGTGCCATTGCCATAGGCGCGGGTTGACCTCCATCAGCCTGAAGCTCCCGTCGCGAGGGTCGCGCTTGAACTCGACCTGGGAGAGCCCGCTCAACTGCAGGGCCCGCAGGAGCGTCAGCCCCTGCTCGACGACCTCTTCGACCCAGACCGCCTCGCCGACGCGGCAGGTGCCGACTCCCGGGGGCGTCTGGCGCAGCTTGCGCCCGCAGAAGAGGCCGAGCGCCTCGCCGTCGGCCGCGAGGTAGCTGCCGAGGGTGTAGAGCTCACCGTCGCCGCCCGGGATCAGCTCCTGCACCATCGGTTCGTAGGGCTGCGTGTCGGCGTAGGCAAGCTCGGCGTCCGCCCCGGTTTCACACCGAAACGCCTGGCGCCCGAAGCGCCGCTTGAAGCCCTCCGTGGACGAGGGCTTCACGAGCACCGGGTAGCCGAGCTCGTCCGCGGCGGCCCGGGCCTCGGCGGCCGAGGGCGGGTGGACGGTGCGCGGGACCGGGATCCTCGCCGCCTGCGCCGCCTCGAGCTGGCCGCGCTTGGTCTGGATGCGCGCCAGCACCTCCCAGGGCGGGAAGGGGTAGAGGAAGCGCCCGCCGAGACGCTCCGCGCCGCGCGCGATCGCGTTCAGCGGCTCGTCGTGGGTGGCGAAGACCGGCGCCGGAGCCTCGAGCTTCTCGCCCAACCCGGACAGGAACGAGACGAAGGCGTCCTCGTCCTGCGGCTCGGGCGAGAGCGCCGGACGCGCGTAGCGCGAGCGAAAGCCGAGGGCGCTCGGCCGGTGGTCGACGGCGATCACGGGCACCCCGGCCCGGCCGAGCGAGCGGATCGCCGCCAGGCCGTTGACCCAGCCCGCGTCGACGACGACTGCGGGCGCCTTCACCCGCGCGTCTCCAGCAGCTCTCGCGTGGGCGAGGCAGCCAGCCAGCGGGCGGCCTCCTTGTAGGTCCTGCCGCGCTCGCCGGGAAAGAGGAAGCCCCGCAGCCTCAGCGAGGCCAGCAGCAGCCTGCGCGCTCGCTCGGCATCCTTCGGCCCGCCGTGCTTGTCGAGGAAGCGCACGTGGCCACGCACCTGCTCGCGGAACATCGGCCCCCAGTTCTGGCGCGTCGTCGCGCCGCCGACGTGGACGAACTCCGCCTCCGGGGTGAAGAGCACCTTCCAGCCCGCCTGCCGGAACCGGTAGCACCAGTCGGTTTCCTCGCTGAACATGAAGAAGTCCTCGTCGAAGAGGCCTACGGTATCCGCGGCCTCGCGCCGGACGAGCAGGCACGCGCCCATCAGGAACTCGGTCTCCCGCACCTCGTCGTGGTCGAAGCCGTCGCCGTAGAAGGCGTTCAGGGCGCGGGAGCGGGGTGCCAGCTTGCGCAGGAAGAAGTACTCGGTGGCGAGCCGCCAGACGGTCGGGAACCCGCGCACAGAGCGCTGGAGCGAGCCGTCCGGGTTGAGCAGGCGCGGCCCCGCAACTGCGGCCTCCGGATGCTCGTCGAGCAGGGCCGCGAGCCGCTCGATGGCGTCGTCCAGGGACCACGCGTCGGAGTTCAGGAGCAGGAAGTACTCACCCGAGGCGACGCGCATGCCCGCGTTCGAACCGCCGCCGAGGCCCTTGTTCTCCTGCTGGATCAGCCGTGCCTCGGGAAACCGCTCGCGCACGAGCTCAACGGTTCCGTCGGTCGAGCCGTGGTCGACGACGATCGACTCGTGCCCGCGCACGCTCTCGAGCGCACGCTCTACCCAAGGCAGCGCGTTGTACGTGACGACGACGACCGAGACGCTAGCCATGGCGCGGGCTCGGCCGCGAGAGGCCGCGGAGGCTCTGCCAGCCCAGCAGCACCGCCCCGGGCACCGAGAGCGCCAGCGTGACGACGAAAAAGAGGAAACCGGTCGCGAAGGCCTTGTCGGCGCCGACGCCGAGGTTCCCGAGGAAGCTGACGAAGAACGACTCGCGCACGGCGATCCCGTTCACCGAGAAGGGCACGAGCAGCACGAGGAAGAGCAGGGGGCCCATCACGTAGTAGGGCCGCGGCGAGAGGTCGACCCCGACCGCCTTCCCGGTCAGCCAGATCGCGAGCACGCGTATCGCCTGCACGGCGAGGGTGAGCGTGAAGACCCCTGCAAGCAGGCCCGGGTAGTCGCGGTAGGCGTGGATACCCTCGTAGACGGCGCGGATGGGCCGCTCGAGCCGGGCCCGGCGAAGCAGCGGCGCCGTGAGGGCGAGCAGCGGGCGGGCGCGGCGTGAGAAGAGGGTCACCGCAAGGACGAGCGTGCCGAGCACGAAGGCGCCCTCGATCCAGAGGTAGGCGCCGACGTCATAGTGGCCGACCGCGAGGACGAAGCCGACCCCGGCGAGGGTCAGCGTGGCAGCGCCGCCGAGAGCGCGCTCGAGCAGCACCGAGCCCGCGACCGGCCCGCCCTGGCCCGGATGGCGGCGCGCGGTCTCGTAGATGCGGACGGCGTCGCCGCCGACTGCGGTCGGCAGCACCTGCCCCGCGGTGTAGGCCACGAAGTACGCGCGGACCAGCCACGAGAGGCGATCCTGAATCCCGCGGGCGCGCAGGAGCTGCTGCCAGCGCCAGGCCATGGGCCAGACGGAGAGCACCATGATCGCCACGGCGCCGAGGAAATAGCCGATCCGGGCGTGCGCGAGGATGTGCAGCGTCCTCGAGAGGTCGATCTTCACGACGAGGTACGCCGTGCAGAGACCGGTGACGACCAGCGTGGCTGAAAGGCGGAGGGACCGCTTCTTCACGGTCTAGGCGAGCGCTTCGGCATGGACCGTGCGGAAGCGTATGCACTCGGCTGCTCGGGCCGCCCGCTGCAGAGCCAGTTCGCGGGTGGCTGCCGTGGCGAGGACGGCGCCGCCGCGGCCGGAGGCGCCGTAGATGCGGACCCACTCCACCCCGGCGGACGCGGCAGCCTGCTCGGTCCCTTCCGGCACGCCGGGCTCACCTGCGATGAAATGGACGCAGGCGCCGCCTGCTCGCGGGCGGGCTGCCAGCCGCCGCGGCTCGATCTCCTCGCCGAGAGCTGCCGAGAGAGCGAGGCCGTTCAGGTCGACTCCGAGAGCGACCTCGCAGAGCTCCGCGTCGTGGCCGCCCCCGAGGCGCGCGCCGAGCTCGACCACGCGGGGCCCGTCAGGACGCAGCCGCAGCTGCGTCGAGCTCGGCCCGTCCTCGATCCCGAGCGCGCGGACGGCGAGCTCCGCCACGGCGACCGCTGACTGTCCTTCGCGGCTCGGCCAGACATGGGCTAGCGGCAGCCGGTCCATCACCGTCAGCGGGTGGAAGACGCCGGCGCTGGAGAAGGCGGTTACCGTCACCTCAGGCCCCTGCGCCAGCTCTTCCACGAGGCAGAGGCCGCTCCTCGAGGCCCTCACCGCGGCGCGCACAGCAGCGTCCAGCTCCTGTCGCGAAGCCACGAGCGCGAGGCCACGCCGGCCCTGGCGGTCGGACGGCTTGACGATGCAAGGGAACCCGAGCTCGTCGTTCGGCCCGGTCACGACCTTCCAGCGTGTCTGCGGGACGCCGGCCTGCGCCAGGCGCTCCCGCTGGCGCAGCTTCGAGCTCGAGAGCACCGCAGTTTCCGGTGCGATCGGGTGCGGCAGCGCGAACCGCGCCGCGATCCGCGCCGCGGCCCCGACCGCCCAGTCGCTTCCCGGCGCGATCACCCCGTCCACGCGTTCCGCCTCGGCCAGCCGCTCGAGCGCCGGCTCGTCGTCGAGCGAGACGATCGCCCGACGATCGGCGTAGCGGAACCCCGGCGCCGCGGGGTCGCGATCGACCGCGATCACGAAGAAGTCTCGCGCACGCGCCGCAGCCAGCAGGCCGAGCTGCCCCGGGCCCGCCCCTAGGACGAGAAGTCGCACCGAGACCCATTGTCACGGCAGCGTGCGACGGCGCGGCATAATGGCTCGGTGACCACGATCCTCGGGGAACGGATCGCGGAGCTGAGAAGCGACCGTCAGCACGGCGCCAGCTGGATGGGGCGTAGGGCTGTCGAGGCCCTCGCCGAGGTCGCAAAGCAGCCGGCCCCCTCGAGCGAGGAGCTCTTGGCGAGCCTCGTCTCGGCAGGCCGCGAGCTGGCCGAGAGCCGGCCGGGAGTCGGCGCGGTCGCCGGCGCCGTCGGGCGCTTGCTCGCCGCCGCGAGCGGCAGCGTCCAGCTCGAGGTCGACCAGCTGCGCCAACTCGTCGAAGAGGAAGCCGAGTCGCTCGTGGACGGCCGCCGACGCGCCGCCGCCTCGATCGCGATCCAGCTGCGCGAGCGGCTCGAGGACGCGGTCGTGCTGACGCATTCCGCTTCGGCGACCGTGCGTGAGGCGCTCCTGCTCACGCCGCCGGAACGGGTCATCTGCACCGTCTCCTCGCCGCAGGACGAAGGCCGCCCGTTCGCCGAGGAACTGCGCGAGGCGGGCCTGAACGTCGAGCTCGTCGAGGACGAACAGGCGCCGCAGCAGCTCGAATGGGCCTCGCTGCTCCTCGTCGGCGCGGACACGGTCTTTCGTTGCGGAACGCTCTCCAACAAGGCCGGCACATCGATTCTTGCGGAGGCTGCAGCCGCCCAGGGCGTCCCGACGATCGTCGCCTGCGAGGTGATCAAGCTCGCCCCGATCGACGCGGACGACGCCTCGCTGGAGGAGGGCATGTTCGACTTGACCCCGTTCGAGCTGATCGACTCGGTGGTAACCGAAGAGGGCGCGTTCCCCGCAGAGGAGATCCGCGCCCTCGTCGATCGAACGCCCTTCTTGCAGGAGGGCTACGCCCTCCTCAAACGCACCTAGGCGCTTCCAACATCTACTCGTCCAGCGGAATCGACGAGATCAAAGAGAACCGCCGCATTAGCCTGTCCTTGTGGTGATTCGCCCGTACGGAGAGTCCGATCATGCATGGGCCGAGGCTTTCATGCACGACGAGTTCGGCGGGCCCTTCCAAGCCCGGCGGGGCGAGCTGATCGACGTTCTCGCGCTTCCCGGCTTTGTCGCGGAGCGGAACGGCCAGCTGATTGGGCTCGTGACCTACCGGCGGGAGAACAATGAGTGCGAGCTCGCGTTCATCGCGGCGCTCGAGCGCCATCAGGGCATCGGAACGGCGCTCTTTGAGACCCTGCGCGAGGCAGTTGCCGACTGCGAGCGAATCTGGCTGGTGACGACCGTCAACGAGTCGCGCCGACGCCTCAAACCTCAGATCTCAACCGTCGGCGACTTCGGAATCGCGGTGCGCGACGAGCTCGAACTCGAGTTACGCCCGACCACCAAGCGGGCGGCCGGCCGCTAGTTCCACCGAAGACGCAGCCAACTCCAAAGACGGAAGTTTGGGCTTCCGCCGCGAACTCCGCCGTAACTAGCATGGCTTTCTCGCCGGGTTATCTCAAAAGGGGATGAAGCCATGCCCGATGACGGAGCAATTCGCGTCCACCGCCACGACTCGCGCCCCGAAGGCGCGGACGTCAACGCCTACATCGTCGAGACCGAGAACGCGCTCGTCGCCGTCGACAGCACCCTGACAGTCACCGACAGCCGCGCATTGCGCGAGAAGGCCGATGGGTTTGGCAAGCCGCTTCAGGCAGTGCT
>WNGF01009277.1_pt1 | contig 15397 bp, 15 predicted proteins | sample 5400641 | NCBI WGS metagenome assembly WNGF01 (sample SAMN13153371, study PRJNA577476) | soil metagenome | isolation source: 80 cm soil or saprolite under grassland replicate 2 | place: USA:California | collected 2016-06-15
CACCCGGCTAAACACCTTCGTGTTTCTGCCGGCCCAAGCGGACCAGAAGACAGGCGGACCACGCTATCCGGTGATCCTTCACCGCACCCCCTACGGCATCGCCGCCGCGGATGCGCGGGACAAATTCGACTGCACCCGGGCGTGGCTGCCGAACCCGGCCGAGCCGATGCGCGGTTCGATCCTGCGCGGCTGGAAGCGGATCGTCGCCGAGGGCTATGCCGCGGTTTATCAGGATTGCCGGGGCCGGCACGGCTCGGAGGGCGAGGACCGGGTCTATGCCGACGATGCGGCCGACGGCCACGATACGCTCGATTGGATCGCGCGGCAGCCCTGGACCAATCAGCGGGTCGGCATGTCCGGCTCGTCGGCCGGCGCGACGACGACCTTCGCCGCCGCCTCGACCCGCCACCCGAGCCTGCGCGCCTTCTTCGCCCAAGCCGGCGGCTCCAGCATTTATGACGACGTCGTCTGTGAAGGCGGCTCGATCGAGATGGAGCGGCTGTGGCTGTGGGTGGCGAAGAACATCCCGGGCCTGTCTCCGGCGCACCGCGAAGCCGTGCTGCAACGCTCCGGCATCGGCGCCGCCGAGCTCGCCGCAGCGGCCGAACGCGCCGCGGCGCGCTACATGCGGCTCGATGCGGCGCGCCTCGCCGAGCCGCCTTTCATCGGTTCCGCCGACTGGCTGCACCTGCCATTGACGGGCTACCCGGATTTCGCGACTTGGCAGCCTTTCCTCGATGAGATTGTCAGCCATCCGGCGCCCGACGCATTTCGGGCGGTGCATAATTTTCGCAAGACAATCGACATTCCGGGATTTCACGTCACCAGTTGGTTCGACATCTTTCAGACCAGCGTCATCGCCGCCTTCCAGGATATCCAGGCGCGCACCGGCACCCAGAAATTGTGGGTCGGCCCGAACGAGCATTATTTCGTCTACGCGGACAATTTCTGGCCGCGCGATCCGTATTTCGAGTGGTTCGGCTACTGGCTGAAAGGCGAGCCGAGCGCGCTGATCGACGAGCCGGCGGTGTTCTATTCGCCGCGGGCCTGGATCGAGGACCGCGGCGGTTACGCCCCCGACGATTGGCGCCGGGTAGAGCGCTGGCCGCCGCCGGGCACGACGCCGCAGCGGCTCTATCTGCGCGACGGCGGCAGCCTCGCGGCGGAAGGGCCGGCTGGCAGCGCGCGCAGCTACCGGTATGACCCTCGCCGGCGATCCCGACTCTCGGGGGACGCAACATGCTGATCGATGCCGGCCCGCGCGATCAGCGGCCCGCTCGGGCAGTGCCCGATTACGGGCTGATCTACCGCGGCGAAGTGCTGGAGGAGGATCTGACCATCGCCGGGACGGTGCGCGTCACCCTGCACGTGCAATCGGATTGCCCCGACACCGATTTCGTCGTCAAGCTGATCGAGTTGTTGCCGGACGGGCGCGCGATGCTGCTGATGGATGGAGTCGTTCGCGCGATGTATCGCGACGGCTCGGCCGAGCCGCGGCCGCTGGTTCCAGATCAGGTATGCCGGCACGTGACCAGCAGCAATTTCCCGCGCCGCGCCCGCAACACCAACAGCGGCCATCCGCTGCTGGCGAATGACGGCGAGGCCGATATCCGCATCGCCACCAATACCGTGCATCACGGCGATACGGCGCCGTCCTTTATCGAATTGCCGGTGTTGCCGGCCAAAAGCGCGTCGGGGTAATTGCTGCCGCTAAAATGAAGGCTTGATTACTTTGCATTGCCTGGCGTCGGTTCACGAATGAGCGATATTTCCGAACATGAAGCCCGCGTCGCCGAGCTGCGCCGTACCCTCGGCGAGGAACACCCCGAGACGCTGGCGGTGATGCTCGATCTCGCGGAGCTGCTATGGGCCGCGGGCCGGCTCGGCGCCGCTCGGCCACTCGAAGAGCAGGTCGTTGCGGCCCGCCTCAAGCAGCTCGGCGAGAAGCACGCCGACACGCTGAAGGCAATGGGCAAGCTGGCGACGACGGTTGGCGCGCAAGGCGATCTGGCGCGGGCGCGCCAGATCCAGGAGCGCATCGTCGAATTGTCGTCCGAGGTGTGGGGCGAGGATGGCCGCGACACGCTGCGCGCGCTCAACAATCTGGCCGGAACCGTCGCGGCCGAGGGTGATCTCGACGGCGCGCGCGAGCTCCTGGAGCACGCGATCACCCGGATGTGCGCGCTGTGGGGCGATGATGACGGTGACAGCCTCGCGGCGATGGGCAACCTCGCCGCGATCCTGTGGCAGATCGGGGAACGGGACGAAGCCTATTGGCTGCAGCAGCGGGTGGTCGAGACCCGTCGCCGGGTCTCGGGCGATGAGGATCACGCAACCCGCGCCGCGATCGCCGCACTCGACATCATGCAGCGCGACAGCCGGATTTAGAGCCGGCGCGACGGGGTTGAAGGGCGAGCGTCACGTACAGCGTTTTGTTGGGTTTTTGGTACCGTCATCGGTCGATTCGCTCAGTTTATGGCCAACAGGGCCGAGCCCGGATGCGTAAGTCGCGCGGTAAGGGGCGTAAATGCAGTAGGTTAGCGCGCCACACTCACAATATGTTGAGCGGTGATCGCCTTCGACCCAAAATCTCTCTGCCGACTGACCCGGCATGCGAGGCGAGGGGTCGATGACGGCTTTGGGGGAAGCCGCCATCACATTGGCGCCTTTGGGGGAAGGCCCTACCCCCGCCTCGCCCACCGGGCGGCTTTTGCCCCGCACCAGCTGCGTACAGGCTCCGCATCGCACGCAAGCCGGGGCGACCAATGATGGATCTCCTTCTCAGGGGCGGCCGGATCATCGATCCGGCAAACGGGCGCGACGAGGTCGCCGACATTGCCTTTGCCGACGGCAAGGTTGCTGCGGTCGGGCATGACCTGCCGCGCGACGCCGTCGCGACTGTCAATGCGCGCGGCCTGATCGTCGTACCGGGGCTGGTCGACCTGCACACTCATGTCTATTGGGGCGGCACTTCGCTCGGGGTCGACGCCGCGCTGGTCGCACAGCGAAGCGGCACGACCACCTTCGTCGATGCCGGCAGTTCCGGCCCCGGCAATTTCCTTGGGTTTCGCCACCATGTCATTGAGCCGTCGCCGCTGCGCATCCTGCCGTTTCTCAATGTTTCGTTCCCCGGGATCTTCGCGTTCAGCAGCACGGTCATGGTCGGCGAGGCGGCCGATCTGCGGTTGATCGACCCGCGCGAATGCGTCCGCGTCATCAATGCCCACCGCGACTTGATCGTCGGCGTCAAGGTGCGAGTCGGCCGCGGCGCCGGCGGCGCTTCCGGGGTTGCGCCGCTCGACATGGCGCTCGAAGTTGCCGAGGAGGTCGGTCTGCCGGTAATGGCCCATCTCGACCATCCGCCCCCATCGCGGCTCGAAGTGTTGTCGCGGCTGCGGCGAGGCGATGTGATCACCCATTGCTTTCGGCCGTTTCCGAACGCGCCGGTGCGGCCCGACGGCGCGGTCCGCGAGGAGGTGCTGGAAGCCCGCCGCCGCGGCGTCGTGTTCGATATCGGCCATGGCGGCGGTTCGTTCGGCTTCCGCACCGCCGAACGGATGCTGGAAGCCGGGTTTCTGCCCGATGTGATCAGCAGCGATGTGCATACCCTGAGCATCGACGGGCCGGCTTTCGACCAGCTGGTGACGATGTCGAAATTTCTTGTGCTTGGGGTCGAGCTCGGAGAGGTGGTGCGCGCCGGCACGCAGGCCCCGGCGGCGGCGCTCGGCCGCGCCGATCTCGGCCATCTCGCCGTTGGCGCGACGGGCGATGCGAGCCTCCTCGAACTGGTCGAGGGCGAATTCGATTATCGCGACGTCCTGGAAGAATTGCGGCGCGGCGATCGCCGGCTGACGGCCCGCGGCCTGGTCGTTGGCGGGCGCTGGTGGCATCCGCCCCGGAACTGATTGCGACCGACCGCCGGACGACTTTGATGACGAAACTTACCGCGTGGAGCGGTCGTCGTCGGTGTCGCGATAGATTTGCAGCCGGGTCACCCGGAGGCCCGGGATGCCATGCCGGTCGATCGCGCGCTGCCAGGCGAGGAACTCCTCGACCGACAGCTTGTAGCGCCGGCACGCCTCCTGCAGGCTGATCGAGCCGCTGCGCACCGCGGCGACCACCACGGCCTTGCGGCGCACCACCCAGCGCTTGGTATCCGGCGGCGGCAGATCCGGGAAGGCCCCGCCGGCATCGCCGGGCGCGCTGAGCGAGGCAAAGGTTTCCATTACCGACATGCTGCTGACATCAAAATTGGCGTGTATGGGCGGACGCTAACCCTGATTGTTTAAAGAACTGCTAAGTCGTTTGGAAGACTACATCAGGTCTGTTGCCCCTGTTCAGTTAATCAATGTAAACGGCGTTAAGTAAGTTCGAGCGGGTGATCGGGTAAAGCTCAGCACGCCGTCACCAAACGCCAAGGCCGCGTCCCAGCCGCGCCGTGAGGCATCCCCAACCGAGGCAAACACCGCCGATTGTGAAACCAACCCGTGAAACGCCTGCGGAATCAAGACAATGAATTGCAATTCTGGCGGTTGAAATGGGGAAACTCGATTCATATACTCCGCGCCCGTCGTTCATGGGGCTCGGGGAGGATTGATGCCTACGTCATTGCCGCCAGATTATCGTCCTTCCGACGACGAAGAGTTCATGAACCCGCTGCAGGTCGAGTATTTCCGGCAAAAGCTGCTGCGCTGGCGCGCCGATCTCGTCGCCGATTCATCGGGCACCTTGCGGCACCTCAAGGAAGAAAGCCTGTTAAAACCCGATCTGACCGACCGCGCCTCGCTCGAGACTGAACGGGCCATCGAGTTGCGCACCCGTGATCGCGAACGCAAGCTGATCTCCAAGATCGATGCCGCGCTGAGCCGGATCGACACCGGGACCTACGGCTATTGCGAGGAAACCGACCAGCCGATCGGCGTCCGTCGGCTCGAAGCGCGGCCGATCGCCACGCTGTCGATCGAGGCGCAGGAGCGGCACGAACGCATGGAGCGCACTTATCGCGACGAGTGATCTGCCGCAGTCGGCCCCGGTTAAGCAATCGTTAACGGCGACGGTCAGATAATCGATCGCACGGATGGCCCCGCATTCGGGTACCCCCATCGCCGGCACAGTCGCGTGATCAGGGCGGGACCGGCGGTGGCGCTCTGTGTTATCTAGGACGGGATCGGAACGGGCGGGACAGAGATCATGGTGGCCGATGCGGAAGGCACCCGCCGCTGGGCAGATTGGGTCGCCGAGCACCGACAGCCAGGTTGGATCAGCCGACTGAGCAATGTCGCGCTGGTGCTCGCCATCGCCGCCGCCGTTATCGAGGCCCTCAATCTCAGCCAGCTGGTCTCCGGTCATAAGGCCGGGGCGGCGGCGGCCGCGATCATCGGGCTCGCCGCGATCACGGGGGTTGCCGCCTTTGCGGCGCGTTCGATGCATGTCGCCCTGTCCGGACGGGTCGATATCCTGAGCCAGGCGCTCGACGCCTCGCCCGATGCACAGCTGATCATCGGGCCGGACGGCCGCACCGTCTATGCCAATACTGCGTTCTCCGATCTCTTTCTGCAAAACGGCGAGGCGCCGCTCGCGGGTATTGCCGCCGCGCTCGCCGATCCCGAGTCGGCCGCCGATTTCGAAAGGCTGCGCGGGCGGGCGGCAACCGGCACGCGAGCGATAGCGGCATTGCCGCTGCGCGATTCACGCGGCGCCACCGCTGGCTGGTTCAACATCTCCGTCAATCCGATCGCTGGACGACCCGGCTACAGCTTCTGGAATATCCAGGACATCACCGCCCGGCAGGAAATGGAGGCGGTGATCCGCGACGAGCGCAACAAGCTCGTCGATTTTCTCGATAACGCGCCGATCGGCTTCTACTCGGTTGACGCCGCCGGCCGCTTCCTGTTCGTCAACCAGACGCTCGCCAAATGGCTCGGCAGCACGCCGACGGAAATCGTCGGCAGCGATACCCGGCTGCATGATTTCCTCGCGACGCCGCCCGCCGCCGAGGCCGCCGCCTCGGATCCGTTCGACGGCACCGACGAGGGCGAGCAGCGCGGCGAGGTCATGCTGAAGAGCCGCGACGGCACCGTCGTCCAGGCCTGGATCGGGCAGAGCGTGGTCGGCTCAGGAGCGGAGCTGCGCACCCGCTCGGTGGTACGCGATCTGACCCCGGAGCGGGAAATCGAAACCGCGCTCCGCCAATCGCGCGAGCGCTTCCAGCGCTTTTTCGCAAACGCCCCGGTCGGCATCGCGCTGATCGATCGCTTCGGTCGGCTGGAGGAGGCAAACCGCGCACTCGGCGAATTGTTCGACGCCGTGCCGCAGGATCTGATCGGCCAGCCGTTGATCGGTTTCGTCAATGAGGAGGATCGCCGCGAGATCACGCTGAGGCTGGCCAATGCCGCCGACGGGGCGGCGCACCCCGGCTCGGTCGAGGTCCGTCTCAAGGGCGCGCGCGACCGGACCTGCGTCGTATTCTTGTCGCGGCTCGACGCCGGCGAGGGCGGCGACGGCGGCCTGATGCTGCATTTCATCGACGTCACGGAGCAGAAGAACCTGGAAATCCAGTTCGCCCAATCGCAGAAGATGCAGGCGGTCGGCCAGCTCGCCGGCGGTGTTGCCCATGATTTCAACAACCTGCTGACGGCGATGATTGGGTTCTGCGACCTGCTCCTGATGCGCTTCCGGCCGGGCGACCCGTCCTTTGCCGACATCATGCAGATCAAGCAGAACGCCAACCGCGCCGCCAACCTGGTGCGCCAGCTGTTGGCGTTCTCACGGCAGCAGACCTTGCAGCCGCGCATCCTCGATATCACCGAGGTATTGCACGAGCTGTCGCATCTGTTGCGCCGGCTGATCGGCGAGAACATCGAATTGAAGGTCGTGCACGGACGCGATCTCGGCCTCGCCAAGGTCGATCAGGGCCAGCTCGAACAGGTCATCATCAATCTCGCGGTCAACGCGCGCGACGCGATGCAGGGCGGCGGCACGCTGACGATCCGCACCGCCAACCTGACGCAGCCGAGCACGATGCGGCGGGGCCACGAGGTCATGCCGGCCGGCGATTACGTGCTGATCGAGGTCACCGATACCGGGGTTGGCATCCCGAAGGAACATCTGGTCCGCATCTTCGAGCCCTTCTTCTCCACCAAGGAAGTCGGCTCCGGCACCGGGCTCGGCCTGTCGACCGTTTACGGCATCGTCCGGCAAACCGGCGGCTTCATCTTTGTCGACAGCGCACCGGGCCGTGGCGCGGTATTCCAGATTTACTTGCCGCGCCATCAGCTGAACGAGGCTGCACTGGTCGCCCGTTCGGAGCCGCTCGAGGTGCTGCCGGCGACGGACCTGACCGGGATCGGCACGGTGATGCTGGTCGAGGACGAAGACCCGGTCCGGATCTTCGGCGCGCGTGCCCTGCGCAACAAGGGTTACAAGGTCCTCGAAGCGAAAAGCGGCGAGGCCGGGCTTGAGCTGATCCGCACCGCCGAGGAGAAGATCGACCTGCTGATTACCGATGTCGTGATGCCGCAGATGGATGGGCCGGCGCTGATCCGGGAGGTGCGGGAAATCCATCCCGATATGAAGGTGATTTTCATCTCCGGCTATACCGAGGACTCGTTCCGCCAGCGTCTCGACACCGACAGCGAAATCCATTTCCTGCCCAAGCCGTTCAGCCTGAAACAGCTCGCCAGCAAGGTCAAAGAGGTGATCAGCGGCGAGGCGGTCTGACGGAGTCGCGATATACCATGCGATCCTTTACCAGCATCATACGGTCGCTGACGCGATTCGGTCGGGCCGGCGATGCCGCAGGTGCCGGCGAACAAGAAGGCTATGCCAATGCCGAGCACGCCATCGAGCAGCGCGACATCGAGATTTTCAAAATACACAGCGAAACCACGTTCGGCGACCGCCGGAGTCTGCTGACAATCCAGAACATCGTTCGCGATCGAGTGCCGAGATACACCTATCTCGAGGTCGGCTCTCATCTCGGAGGCACGCTCTACCCGCACCTCACGGACCCGAGATGCGGGCTTGCTTACTCGGTTGACAAGCGGCCGCTATCGCAACCTGACGAGCGTGGCGTGAGGTACCACTATGATGGGAACAGCACGGCTCGCATGGTGGACGAGCTGCGGCCGCTCTTGTCGGCATCGGCAATCGCTAAGCTGCGCACCCATGACGCAGACCTGTCGGAATTGACGGCGACAGCAATTCCGGTCCGTGCCGACCTCGCATTCATCGACGCCGAACACACCAACCGAGCCGCCTTCCGTGATTTCCTGCGCATTTTGCGCTACGTCAACGACAATGCCGTTATCGTTTATCACGATGCCGCGCTTTTGTTCGATGCGTTGTGCAACGCCGAGGAGTTTCTAATCCATCAGGGGATTAGACATCAAATATGGTACCTGGAGGACGTCATTTTCGCCTGTTTCCTTGGCGATTTCGTAGAGGCCGGAGCCGCGGCGCTTTCCGACATCTGCTTCGACCAGGAACGAAAGATCGCACAATGGCAAGAGGAGCTGTGGAACGAGATCGCGGGCCGGCGTCACACTGCTGCCGCGCAGCCTTAACCACTGAGACCCGCTCGGCGCAAGCGAAGCGCGACCGTCAGCTCAGCGCGTCGACCTGTTCGAGGGAGAGCCCGCCGGGGACAATCGTGATCGGGATGCGCAGCCGCGCGGCGGGCTTGCCGGCGAGGTAGGAGATCAATGGACCCGGCCCCTCGGGGCCGGTGCCGGCGGCCAGCACCAGGATCGAGATCGACGGTTCCTCGGCGATCAGCGCCAGCAGTTCGTCACGGCGGCGCCCCTCGCGGATAAAAACGATCGGCATCGTGCCGGCGACCGGGCCGATCTCCTCGCAGATTCGCTGCAGCAGCTCTTCGGCCGCCTCGCGCAGCTCGGCGCGGGCGAGTTCCTCGATCGCCATCCATTGCTGCAATTCGGCCGGCTCGACGACATAGAGCAGCGCCAGCCGGCCGCCGGTATGGGCGGCGCGGCGCGCGGCATACTGCACGGCGAGGCGATGCTCCTCGGTCTCGTCGACGACGACGAGAAACACGCGTGGTTGCACACTGTCCGACATGGCCAAGGTCTCGCTGCGGATCAGACGCCGCGGAACGGCAGGCTCGCCAGCCATCCTGCCACCACCGCGGTCAGCACCGCAATCGCGCCGTAGGCGGCCGCTTCGCGGCTGGCGAAATCCGATACCGCGGCATCAATGCCGACCTTCGAGACCACGAGCGGGGTGGTCTGCCCGCTGACCACGTCGCGGTCACGCACCAGAAAGACCTCGACCAGATAATTGCCGGTCGGGACATTGGTCGGAAAGGTGATCGTCGCGCGAAACAGCCGCTCGCCGAGGAAGCTGACCTTGCCGATATCGGCGCCGAACAAACCAGCCTTCTGCTGCTCGGCGATCAACGCCTCGCGGAAGCGCGCGGTACGCTCAGGATCGGCCGGCGACTTGGCCTCGAGCTTCAGGTTCGAGGTGCCGATGCGGTAGAGCGTGGCCGGGCCAGGCGCGAGTGCTTCGGTGATCGGCCGGCTCGCCGCCGCGGCGTAAAAGCTCGGCACGTTGGTGAAGGTTACCGACTCGGCATTGACCCAGATCCCGGCGACCTTGCTCTTGCGCCACACCGTCAATTCGCGCTCGGGGCCGCGCACCACGGCGATGATGTCGCCCTTTCCCTCGGTCGCGCCGAACAGCACGACAGAAGCGCCGGTGAACCCGCTGCTGATCGCGATCAGATGGCTGCTCAGATCGGCAACGATGCCCTCGCCCCGCACCGGTCCGCCAGCCAATGCCAGCGAGCCGAGCACAGCAAGCGCGAGGAGAGGCCGCGGGTTCATTCCTGTTCCGTCGTGATCACATAGAGGGTTGGCGGGCGTATGGTCAGGTCGTAGGCGAGCTTGGCCGCGACCGCCAGCACGATCAACGCCAACAGAAAGCGCAGCTGCTCGCCGCGCAGCCTCGTGCCGAAACGGGTGCCGATCTGCGCGCCCAGCACGCCGCCGACCAGTAACAGCATGGCCAGCACGGCGTCGACGGTGCGGTTGGTATAGGCCTGCAGGAAGGTCACGTTGGCAGCAACGAAGATGATCTGCAACAGCGAGGTGCCCGGCACCATCTGGGTCGGCATCCCGAGCGTGTAGATCATCGCCGGCACAAGCAGGAAGCCGCCGCCGATGCCGAGGATCGCGCTAAGCACCCCGACCGCAAACCCGATCCCGGTGGGCAACAGCGCGCTGATATAGAGCTTCGAACTGCGAAACCGGGTCTTCAGCGGCAACCCGTGCATCCAATTGTGCTGGTGCAATTTGCGGCGCACCCCGCCCGGGCGCCGCTGGCGCAGCAGCGCGCGCACGCTCTCGATCATCATCAGGAAGCCGAGCGTGCCGAGCAGCAGCACATACAAAACCGAGATCGTCAGCTCGATCTGGCCTAGGCGCTTCAGCCAGGTGAACAGCCACACCCCGAGCACCGAGCCGGCGAGGCCGCCTACCAGCAGGATGAACCCCATCTTGAAATCGACATTGCCGCGCCGCCAATGCGCGATCACCCCCGACACCGAGGCGCCGACCAGCTGGTTGGCCGAGGAGGCGACCGCGACGGCCGGCGGGACGCCGATAAAGATTAATAACGGGGTCAACAGGAACCCGCCGCCAACGCCAAACACGCCCGACAGAAAGCCGATCGCTGAGCCGAGGGCGAGCAGAACGATAACGTCGAGCGAAACCTCGGCAATCGGCAGGTAGATGTCCATGATTCGAGAAGGTCCCGCCGGGATCGCGAATCGCTGTCGCGCCGCTCCGCTGCGCGGGGCTGCGTGTCAGCCAAGCTTATAACCGGGAAAATCGACCGAAAAGCGGCAAAGCCCGGTGCATAGTGACGCTTTCGTATAGGACCGCGCCCGACGCCCGTCGGGTCGCGGTGATCGCCAGGTTTCGTTATGCTCCAGCGCCGCATTCACTAGATCAGGAGACCGCAATGCCCGGTTCCTCTGAAGGACGGCTTCTTGTGCTGGTCGCGACTCGTAAGGGCCTGTTCGTGCTGCACGCCGACGACACGCGCAGCCGATTCAGCATCGAGGGTCCGCATTTTCTCGGTCACGTGATCCATCACGCAGTGCTCGACCCGCGCAATCGGCAGACCCTCCTCGTAGCCGCCCGCACCGGGCATCTCGGCCCGACCGTGTTTCGCTCGACCGATTTCGGCAGGAGCTGGGCCGAGGCGGTCGCACCGCCGCGCTTTGCCAAGGCGCCGGGCGGTCGGGCCGTCGATCATGTCTTCTGGCTGACCCCGGACCATGCCGACGAACCGGATGCCTGGTACGCCGGTACCTCGCCGCAGGGCCTATTCCGCTCCGAGGACGGCGGATCCAGCTGGCAGGGCGTGACGGGCCTCAACGAGCATCCGATGTACCGGCAATGGACCGGCGGCGAGCAGGACGGCACGCCCGACGGCCCCAAGCTCCATTCGATCCTCGTCGATCCGCGCGAGCCGCGCCGGCTCTATGTCGGCATGTCGAGCGGCGGCGTCTTCACCAGCGAGGACCGCGGTGCGAGCTGGCAACCGCTGAACCGGGGCTGCAGCGCGGAATTCCTGCCCAGCCCTGATGTCGAATACGGCCACGACCCGCATTGCGTCGCGCTGCATCCGCTGCACCCCGATCGGCTCTATCAGCAGAACCATTGCGGCATCTACCGCATGGATCGGCCGGACGACACCTGGATCCGCATCGGCGAGCGGATGCCGCGCGAGATCGGCGATATCGGCTTCTCGCTGGTGCTGCATCCGCGCGATCCGGATACCGCCTGGGTCATCCCGATGGACGGCTCGACGGTTTGGCCGCGGGTCAGCCCGGAGGGGCGGCCAGCGGTCTATATGACGCGCGATGCCGGCGCCAGCTGGCAGCGCCAGGATCGCGGACTGCCAGTCGAGCAGGCTTGGCTGACCGTCAAGCGGCAGGCCTTTGCCGAAGACGGCGGCGAGCCCTTGAGCCTCTATTTCGGCACCACCTCGGGTTCGATCTGGGCGAGCCGCGATGAGGGAGAGGAATGGCGCGTCATCGCCCAGCACCTGCCAGAGATCTATGCGGTCGAGACGGCACGGGCATGAGCTGCGTCCGGGTCGAACTGGCCGCGCTGCTGCGCTCCTACACCGGCGGCGCGAGCATAGTCGAGGCTAATGGGGCGACCCTTGGCGAGGTGCTCGACGATCTCGACCGGCGCTTTCGCGGCATCCGCTTTCGCGTCGTCGACGAACACGACCGGCTGCGCCCGCATGTGCGGTTTTTCGTCAACGGCGCCGACACGCGCGACATCATGGCGCCGCTTTCCGAGGGCGACCGGATCTACATCGTCGGCGCGCTGTCCGGCGGCTGAGCCCGCCGCAATCAAGGCCGCAACAGGCCGGTGATCTCCTGCGCTTCCCGCAATATCGGCACCGCGATCGCCGCGGCGCGCTCGGCGCCCCGCTGCAGCACCCGGTCGATATGGCCGGGATCGGCCAGCAGCCGGCGCATCTCGCCGCCGATCTGCCCGAGCACATCGACCGACAGCGCCGACAGCGCCTCCTTGAAGGCCGAGAAATTCTGGCCGGCGAAGCGGTTCAGCGCCGTCGCGCGATCGAGGCCGGCGAGCGCGGCGTAGATGACGACGAGGTTGTCGGCCTCGGGCCGCTGCTCGAGCGCCGCGACGGTGTGCGGCAGCGGCTCGGGATCGGTCTTGGCACGGCGGATCTTCAGCGCGATCAGCTCGGCATCGTCGGGCGATTGAAGGCGCCGGCGATGTCGCGCGCCAGCTCGACATGCTGCTTCTGGTCCTCGCCGACCGGCACGTGCGTCGCCTTGTAGAGCAGGATGTCGGCCGCCATCAGCACCGGGTAGGCGTAGAGGCCGAGCCCGGCATTCTCGCGCTGCTTGGGGGCCTTGTCCTTGAACTGGGTCATCCGGTTGAGCCAGCCGAGCGGCGTCAGGCAGCCGAGCAGCCAGGCCAGCTCGGCATGCGCACTGACCATGCTCTGGTTGAAGATGATGCAGCGCTCGGGGTCGATGCCGGCGGCGATATAGGCGGCGGTCACCTCGCGCGTCGCGGCGCGCAGTTCGTCCGGATCCTGCGGCTGGGTCAACGCGTGCAGGTCGACGATGCAGAAGATGCAGTCGTAATCATGCTGCAGCGCGACCCAGTTGCGGATCGCGCCGAGGTAATTGCCGAGATGCAGATTGCCGGTCGGCTGGATGCCGGAAAAGATTCTGTTCATGTGGCCTCTGACGAGAATGGCGCCGCTGTTATCGCCGCGCCGGGCCGAGGGTCAAGCGGGCTGGCCCCGAGATCGCATGAGCTGGCCGCGCAATTCGCGCCAATCGGTCACGCCGAGCGCCAGAACCAGCAGACCGAAAACGACAAAACCGGCGGCAATCAGCGCGACCAGGGCGCCGAGGCGCAGCATCAGGGGGCCGGCCAGCGCGGGCGCGAGCGCCAGGCGCAGGCCCAGCAGCACCGCAGCCATGCCGAGCGCCGCCGCGGCGATCCGCGGCAGTTTGGCGCGGGCCCGGACATCGAGCTGGAAATGGCCGCGCCGCGCCAGCAATACGAGCAGGCTCACCGCCTGCAGCCAGCCCGCCACCGACAGCGCGATCGCGACACCGACATGCGCCCAGAACTGCATCAGTATCAGCGTCAGTAAAAGATTGGTCGCCATCGCGGCGATCGCGATCTTGACCGGGGTCGCGGTGTCCTGCTGCGCGAAGAAGCCCGGCGCCAGCACCTTGACCAGGACAAAAGCCGGCAATCCGACAGCATAGGCGCTGAGCGCGGCAGCGGTCGCGGCGGCCTCGGCCGGGCCAAAGGCGCCACGCTCGAACAACACCGCCAGGATCGGCTGCGCCAGGACGATCAGCGCCGCGGCCGCCGGCAAGGTCAATAACAGCGCCAGCTCGAGCCCACGGTTTTGCGTTGTCATCGCGCCGGCAGTGTCGCCGGTGCGCACCTGACGCGACAAGGACGGCAGGATCGCGGTCCCAACCGCAATCCCGACGACCCCGAGCGGCAGCTGGTTGAGCCGGTCGGCGTAATAGAGGTAGGAGACCGAGCCGCCCGGCAGCAGCGAGGCGAGCGCGGTCGAGATCACCAGGTTGAGCTGGGTGACGCCGGCGCCGAGCACGCCTGGTCCCATGATCCGCAGCGTCTGCTTGATCCGCGGCGTCAGCCGCGGCAAGCGCAGCCGAAGCCCGACGCCGGCCCGGGCGCAGGACCCCATCAGCCAGAGGAACTGGGCGATGCCGGCGGCCGACAAGGCCCAGGCCAGCGCCTGCCCGTCCTGCCAGCCGAAATGCGCCATCAGCCACAAGGCGGCGATCAGGAACAGGTTCAAGAGGATCGGCGTCGCCGCCGGCGCGGCGAAACGATCGACCGCATTGAGCAGCCCGCCCTGCAACGCCGTCAGCGAGATAAACAGCAAATAGGGAAAGGTAATGCGGGTCAGCGTCACGACGAGGTCGAACTTGCCGGGCTCGGCACCGAAACCCGGGGCGATGACCGCCATCAGCCAGGGCATGAAGATTTCGCCGAGGAGCACGAAGGCGAGCAGCACCGCGACCAGGACCGCGAATGCTTCTTCGGCAAATTCTCGGACCGCCGGCTTGCCGCCTGCGGCAAGCGCGCCCGAGGCCAGCGGCACGAAGGCGGCGCTGAAGGCGCCTTCGGCGAACAGGCTGCGGAACAAGTTCGGCAGCCGCTGCGCGACGAAGAACGCATCGGCGACCGGTCCGGCGCCGAGAATGGCCGCGGTCAGCACGTCGCGGATGAAGCCAAAGACCCGGCTCACCAGCGTGTAGGAGCCGACCGTGGCGACCGAGCGGAGCAAAGCCATACCGAGCCGGTGTAGAGGAAAATCCTGAAGGAGGAAACGGCCGCGCCGTGCAAGCGGCGCCACGAAACGGCGGCGCTTGTGTTTTTGCCGCGAGACGGCAACGCTGTCGGCAAGTGTCACGGAGGCGCGCGATGGCCGAGACCAGAATCGGAGTTATCGGATGTGGCGGCCGGATGGGCCGCATGCTGATCGTCGATATCGTCGCGACCGAGGGCTGCACGCTGGCCGGCGGAGTCGCCCGGCCGGGCAGCGACCCAGTCGGACAGGATCTCGGCGAACTCGCCGGCATTGGCCGGCTAGGGATCGCCGCCGGCGACAGCACCGACCAGCTGTTGCGCGACTGTGACGTGGCGATCGAATTTACTGCGCCCGCGGCGACCCGTGGCCACGCTGCGCTCGCCGCCGAACTCAAGCGGCCTATCGTGATCGGCACGACCGGGTTGTCCGGCGAGCAGGAGAAGGCAATCCGCGACGCGGCCCGACACGTACCAGTGGTCTGGGCGGCCAATACCAGCCTCGGCATCAACCT
>WNGF01005901.1_pt1 | contig 15396 bp, 13 predicted proteins | sample 5400641 | NCBI WGS metagenome assembly WNGF01 (sample SAMN13153371, study PRJNA577476) | soil metagenome | isolation source: 80 cm soil or saprolite under grassland replicate 2 | place: USA:California | collected 2016-06-15
TACAACCTAGGCATCTTCTCAGAGTGGACGGACCCGGCGACCACGGACGAGAACATCGCCTGGGCGCGCGAGACGTACGCAGGAATGGAGCCGTACCGTGCCCAGCTTCGATACGTCAACTACCTAGACGAGGACGACGTCGGCGAGGCGGTGCGAGCCGCCTACGGACCGAATTACGACCGGCTCGTCGAAGTGAAGCGGCGTTACGACCCCGACAACGTCTTCCATCTGAACCACAACATCGATCCAGCCCCGGGCTAATTCCTAGCCCGCGTCGCAGGGGTTGTTCGCTGCAGTGAACTACCAGTTGTCGCAGATCCCGCATTCGCGACAAGAGGGGAGCGGGCGGCTCATTACCGAACCGCCCGCTTGCCGAGAGAATCGCGTCTGATTGTCTTACCTAATCAGGCGGCGCACTGCCCCAGGCATAGGCCGTCAGGCCCTCCGTGTCCGTCAGCTTCGCTAACTGGGAGCCGTCGGTGTTCGCGGTCCACAAGGACGTCTCGCCGTTGGGGACGTTGGGGTCTTGTCTGTTGAGGAGGAGCTTGGTGCTGTCGGGTGACCAGACCGGGGTCCAGAAGAGAGCACCGCCTCCGCCCAAGGCCGGGGTCGTGACCGGTCTGAGCCCGGTCCCGTCCGGATGAACGACCCACGCCTCGTGGAGAGCGCAGCAGCCGCTGGTGAAGGCGATCAGGTCGCCGTTCGGCGACCATTGGGCGGAGAGCGCGCCGAGAGCCGAGGGGGTGATCTGACGGAGACCGGTCCCGTCCGCGTTCACCACGAAAAGTGCGCTGACATGCCCGCTCTTGGACGCCGCGAACGTCACGCGTGAACTATCGGGTGACCAGTCCGCCCCGACTTGATCGAAGAAATCGAGATCGATGATCGACAGCCCCGGAGGACTCAGCTGAACCGGGTCGCTTCCGTCGGGTTTCACCGAGAACAGGGTGCCGTGGCCGTTAGCGAACTGGGCGTACAGGATCCGGGAGCCGTCGGGCGAGTAGCCGTAGCCGATATCGAAGCCGTAGGGAAGGGTGGCGGTGACCCGCACGAGGTCGCCCGCGTCCGAGGACCGCACCGTGTAGAGGCCGGCGTCCGCCGGGTTCGGGATCCCCTCGCTGTGGCAGAGAAGCCGACTGCCATCGGGCGACCAGTTCAGGCAAAAGAGATCGAGCGGAAGGTCCTGGTTCAGAAACGTAAAGTCGGACCCGTCCGGGTTCGCGGTCGCCGGCTGCGGACCGTTCTCGCTGAACACGTTGCAAAGGATCTTGCTGCTATCCGGTGACCAGCTGGTGCACCCCGTGCTTCGGGGCACCCCGAGCTGATGCACCTGGGTACCGTCCGGGTTGATGGTGAAAACGTCTCCGAAACCGAATGCGATCTTTCCGTTCGTGGCGGAAACGGTCGCTCCGGCTGGCAGCGCCGCCACCGCGGCGACCATGACTGCAAGGAGCACAAGGAAACGGACTCGTCCGCCAATGAGAAACCTCATATCGCCTCCTCTCCCTGGGGCTAAAAGCCGAGGAAGGCAAGCCTGCCGCAGTCCTTGGCCCTAATCGCGACAGCTTGATCCCATCGCTACGAAAGTTCAAGCAGCAGGGGAGGCTTGTCGCAGAACCACCATTCGGCGAGATGGGACTACGGAGACGGGCCGGCGATCTTACAAATCCAGTATCGGCGTACCTGTCGCCCTTCCGAGGAAGGCGGGCCTGCCGCCGTAGTCCGCGGCCCGTGTCCAGCAGAGGTCGCTCCGAGCCAGCCAAGAGGTCAAGCGGTTCCGTCGCGTTTCGCAGAACCACGATCCTGCAACAGCGTCGGTCTCCGGTTTAGTCCCAAACCCTCTACGGCGGGCGTTTTTGCGGAAAATGTAAATGTCACTTGTCGCAGATCCCGCAGTTCGCGACAAGGCGAAGCGGGCGATCCGTCACCGAACCGCCCGCTCCCAAAGGCTCGTGCCCGATGTTCTATCCGACCGGCGGGTGCGTGCCCCAGTCGGGCGACCCCGAACCGGGGGCGTGCGTGACCTGCGTCAAGCCCGTACCGTCTACGTTAACGGTGTAGATCTCGCCGTCGACGTCGTTTGAGTGGGACCTCACGAACGCGATCTTCGTCCCGTCGGGCGACCATGTTGGTTCGTTGCAGCCTTCGGCGTTGGGATCGGCGTTCGCGCCGCCGCACGCCGATGCCGGCTGGACGTTGACCTCATGCAGGCCGGTGCCGTCGGTGTGCACGACCCAGATCGAGCTGTGCACGTCGGGCGTCACGTGCCGTGAGAAGACGATTTCGTTTCCCTGCGGTGACCAGCTGCCGAACGAACTGAGGTCGAAGCCCGAAGGCGTGATCTGTTTCAGCCCCGTCCCGTTGAGGTTGACGACGAAGAGCGCGTCAAGCGTTGTCCTCAAGAAGACGATCCGCTTGCCGTTGGGCGACCAATCCGCAGGGATGTCGTCCCCGCCGGGGACGGACGTGATCTGCGTAAGCCCACCGCCATCCGAGGAGCGGATCGTGTGGATGCCGTTCTGGCTTCCGTCGTCGCTGAACGTCTCGCAGAGAAGCAGCGTCCCGTCGGGCGACGGGGAGTCGCACGGGTTGAAGAGCCCCGGGTACTGCCCGTCGACGTCGCGGAACGTCCCGTCGTCGGGGTTGATGATCCGCGAGCCGCCGCCGGGCATTGGGCAGCAGGTCGCGATGTGGGCGCCGTCCGGGAACCACGTCGGGCCTTCGCCGGTGTCATTCGGCCCCTGGACGAGCCGCTGGCCCGTGCCGTCCGGGTTGACGACGTACACCTGCGTGTCGAAAAGCGTGGGGTTCAACCGCGCGAACGTGATCTGGCCGTTCGTCCCGGGCGGCCTCGCCCCCGCCGGAAGCGCAGTAGCTCCGGCGAGCGTGACGGCGAGCAGCACGACAAGACGGATTCGTCCGCTAAAGAGAAACCTCATAATCGCTCCCCTCTCCCTGGGACTCGTGGCCAAGGAAGACGGGCCTGCCGCCGCAGTCCATGGCTCTCCGGCGGCAAGCTTGATACCGCTGCGACGAAAGGTCAAGCACAGGGACGACGAGCTCAAGGGCATCCCGGGCGAGTGGCGACTGTACGCCGTCGCTAAAGAGGGCTGAGAGCACGCTGCCGAAGCCCGGAGATCCCGCGCGACTGTCGCTCTTCCATCATTCTGCGACGGCGTCGGCCTCGCTTGGTCTCAAACGCCGTCTACGTGGGCAGGCCCTTTCGCGGAAACAGGAACTGTCACTTGTGGCAGTTCGAGCCGAGGCGCTAAATCGAGACCAGTCTTCCGGAAGCCGGTTGACGTCTCGCGGAGAGGTCAGGTGTCGCGAAACAGTTCAGTCGGTGCTCAAGCGAGGGGCAGCGAGAAGAACTCGTTTCAGAATGAGGCAGCACCCGGCCTATCAGGCCGGGTTTCGTCGTGGGAGAATCGGTGGAAGGGGAGACGCTGCGGCGTTTCTGTATGCAGGAGATGGGAGGGCTTGCGATGAACCGCGCGATGCGCTCGCTGCTTGTCTTGGCCCCGACTATCGCAGCCGTATTAGCCATCACGGCGGCCCCGAGTAGCGCAGGGGTGACGCCGGATCAGCTGAGCCAGGCAGGCTGGACCTGCATTGTGCCCATGGCAGACCCGACCCGGCTTATCTGTGCGCCGCCGGGCCTCGGCCTGCCCCCGCTTCCGAACACGCCCGGCTTTGCCGACAGAGCACCATCGTATGAGCTCTTGGTCTTCGCTTCCGCGACGGGCGAGTTGATCGGGATCCAGCACCTCCTTCGGCCCGACATCTACCTCAGTGGCGGGCCGGAATGTCCGCAACAGCCCAATGGGGAGTACATCTACATCCCGCGGAACGACACTTGGTCTTGCTTCCGAGCTAAATGAGCGCAGGCGCGGTTCGAGCGCGGCTCGAGAGGGGCGGCAACCAGCCGCCCCTCTTCCTGACGCGGCACGGGCGGCGTCATTGTGAAACGAGTGTCCTAAGCGCTAGGAGCGATCGCGGCAAGCTGGCCGCACGCGGCCTGGATGTCGCGCCCCCGATTCAGACGGACCGTGGTCGGGATGCCGGCGCGCTGGAGTACATCCTTGAAAGCCGAGATCCCCTTGCGCGTCGAGGACTGATACCGGGCCACAGAGCCGATCGGGGTAAAAGTGAAGGGGATCAGGTTCACCTTGAAGACTCGCGGGTCGAGCAGCTCCGCCAGCGCGCGGGCCTGCTCGAACCGGTCGTTCAGCCCCCGTAGCATCACGTACTCGACGAACACCTTCCGCCGGCGCAGCTCGAAGTAGCGTCTGCATTCGGCGAGCACCTCGTCGAGCGGATACCGGCGGTTGACCGGCATCAGCTCGCTGCGCAGCTCGGCGGTCGGGGCGTGTAGTGATACCGCCAGCCGGATCGGCTCCTCGACCTCGTCGACGAAGCGGCGCAGGCCGGGGAGCCAACCGACCGTCGAGACCGTCGTGCGCCGCGACGTGATCCCGACGTCAGGAAGGGCAAGCGCGGCCTCGAGGACGGCGTCGAGATTCAGCATCGGCTCGCCCATGCCCATGAAGACGGCATGGTCGACCGGCTCGAGCCGCCGGAAGTGGAGGGCCTGATCCAGGATCTCCGACGCCGTAAGGTTGCGGCCGAACCGCATCTGGCCCGTCGCGCAGAACGTGCACGTCAGCGGGCACCCTGACTGCGACGACAGGCAGAGAGAACGGCGGCCGTCGCGATACCGCATCAACACCGCCTCGACAGGATGCCCGTCGCGTGTCCGAAAGAGCACTTTCACGGTTCCGTCGCGGGCCTGTTCCTCTCGCTCGACCTTGAGCGTCGAGAACGGCACGGCGTCTTCGAGCTCGCTTCGCAGCCCCGCCGGGAGGTTCGTCATGTTCCGATAGCCGGCGGCGCCGCGCGCGGCCCACTGCCACACCTGCGCGGCGCGGAAGGGTGGCTCGCCGCGTTCGGCTAGAAGCTGCTGAAGCAGCGCTCGATCCATCCGCGACACGGTACCGTTGCGCATGCCTTCCGGCCGTCAGCCCTGGTGGCAACGCGGGGTCCTCTACCAGGTCTACGTTCGCTCGTTCGCGGACTCGAACGGGGACGGCGTCGGTGACCTCGACGGGATCGTGGAGCGGCTCGAGTACCTGGAGTGGCTGGGGATCGACGCGCTGTGGCTCAGCCCGGTCACCGTGTCGCCTGACAAGGACTGGGGCTACGACGTCGCCGACTACGAGGACGTGCAGCCCGTGTTCGGTGGGCTCGAGATGTTCGACCAGCTCGTCGCCGAAGCAGGCTACCGTGACATTCGGATCGTCATCGACCTCGTCCCGAACCACACGTCCGACCAGCATCCTTGGTTCCGCGAGGCGCGCGCCTCTCGCGATTCGCCGCGCCGGGAGTGGTACATCTGGCGGGATCCGAAGCCGGACGGCTCGCCGCCAAACAACTGGGTCAGCGCCTTCGGCGGCGGGCCCGCGTGGACACTCGACTCGGCGACGGGTCAGATGTACCTGCACAGTTTCCTGCCCGAGCAGCCGGACCTGAACTGGTGGAACGAGGACGTCCGGAGTGCGATGGACGACGTCATGCGCTTCTGGCTGGACCGCGGGGTTGCCGGGTTTCGTCTCGACGTGGCGCATGCGATCGCGAAGGATCGCGAGTTGCGCGACAGGCCGCCGGGCGTCGAGACGCATGTCGTTGTCGACCTCGACGAGACCTTCGCCGTGCTGCGACGCTGGCGCAAGCTCGTCGAGGGTTACGAACCGGAGCGGATCCTGCTCGGCGAGACCTGGGTCATGGATCTGGACCGGCTCGCGGGCTTCTACGGGAGCGGTGCGGATCAGCTCCACCTCGCTTTCAACTTTCCCTTCGTCTTCGCGCCCTTGGAGTCAAATGCGCTGCGGAACGTCGTCGAGCGGACCGAGGAGCTGCTCCCCGAGCGTGCCTGGCCCGCCTGGACGCTCTCGAACCACGACGTCGTGCGCTTTCCGACGCGCATGTGCGCCAACGACGAGCGCAAGGCCCGTGCCGCGCTGCTCGCGTTGCTGACGCAGCGCGGCACGCCCGTCCTCTACCAGGGCGACGAGCTCGCGATGGCGCAGGTCGAGGTTCCCAAGGAGCGGCTGCGCGACATGGGCGGTCGCGACGGCGCACGCACGCCACTCCCCTGGAACGGCGGCTGGACCGACCCCTGGCTGCCACTCGGCGACAACGTCGCGCCCGTGGCGACCCAGCGTCGCGACCCCGACTCGTTTCTGTCCCGCTGCCGCGACCTGATCGCGCGTCGGAAGTCGAACCTCGATCTCCTCGCGGGCACCTATCAGACAGTCCCCTCGCCGCCCGGTGTCTGGGCCTATCGCCGAGGCAAAGGAACGGTGGTGGCCGTCAACCTCTCCGAGGAGCCGGCGGAGATCGACATCGACGGGAAGCGCCGGCTTGCTCCGTGGGAGGGCGTCCTGCTCGACGTTTGAGCGGTCCCCGCCTTCGGGAACGCGACTGGAGAGCGAAAACGAGGAGGAGCGATGGGCGTCTTTGTAGTGGGAGGAGCGCTGGGCGCGCTCTTGGCGTACTTCTTCGACCCGAACAGCGGCACACGCAGGCGCCACATGCTGCGCGACCGTACGGCGGGATTCTTCCGTTCGGGCGGGAGGCAGGCGGCTCGCGCCGGCCGCGGGGTGGCAGCCGAGGCCTACGGCGTCTCGCAGAAGGTTCAACACCTGAAGGAAGAGCCGAAGGACTTCGACGACGCGACGCTCGCGAACAAGATTCGGAGCGAGGTGTTCCGCGATCCCGACGTCCCGAAGGGTCAGATCAACGTGAGCGTGCAGGACGGTGTCGCCCAGCTACGCGGTCAGGTGCCGCGGGCGGAGCTGATCGACGACCTCGTCGAGCAGACGCGCAAGGTCCAGGGTGTCCGCGAGGTGGAGAATCTGCTCCACCTGCCCGGGACCGAGGCGCCGATGCACGAGTAGATCGCGCCGAGTCGCCCAGCGAACGTCGAGGGCGGTTACGTAGCCGTCAGGTTACGAAACCGAGGTCGGCGCATAGCGCCAAGCATCCTGGATGACCGACCGCTCGCCGACGACGAGGTCGACACCGCGTTTGAGGATCCGCTCGAGGGCCTCCGCATCGGCGTCCGCCGGATCGGCGACGGCGACCTCGATTCGTCCGGAGTCGACGAAACGGATCGGCACGACGAACATCCGCCGGGCCACCTCGAGCGGCAGCAGGCGCGCTGCGGACGGGTCGAGGGGATGCCGGACGAGATCGACGTACCGAAGTCCGAACTGCTCGGCCAGGGCGGCGGCAAGCTCGGGCTCGAACAACCAGCCCCGGGCAATCAGTGTCTCGCCCAGCCGCATGCCCGTCGCGCGCATCTCGGCGAGCGCGGCGTCCAGGCGCTCGTGCGTGATCCACCCCTTCTGGACGAGAATCGACCCGAGCATGGGCCGGACCTCGTTCTCGAAGTAGGTGTGATCGAGGCGAAGCGGGGCCGCCGACGCGGTGCGGAGACCGCCGCCGATGAAGCGCTTGTCCTGGGACGTAGTCATCTGTGCACCCTCCGGGTCCTTCATCGGCGTTGCCAGTCGCACAGATGATCACCCGGCGGGGTGAGCACTTGAAAGCGGCAAAATGAGCCCGTGATCGATCTCCGCTCGGACACGCTCACTCAGCCCACCGCGGCGATGCGCGACGCGATCGCGACTGCGGCTGTCGGCGACGAGCAGAAGCGCGAGGACCCGACGGTCAACGAGCTGGAGCGGCGGGGAGCGGACTTCCTGGGTCACGCGGAGGCCGTCTTCCTCCCGACCGCGACGATGGCCAAGCAGATCGCGCTGAACATCCTCGGCCGATCCGGAGACGCGCTGCTCGTGGAGCGGCACGCGCACATCATGCTGTCGGAGTTGGGTGGCCCCGCTGCGCACTCCGGACTCCTCGCGATCGGGCTGCGGGGCACGAATGGACGCTTCTCGCCGGAGCAGGTCGTCGCCGAGATTCGCGACCGCACGAGCGTCCACGTCGCGCCGACCCGGATCGTCGCGGTCGAGAACACACACAACAGCTCGGGCGGGCGCGTCTGGCCGCTCGAGGAGATCGACGCGATGGTCGCGACCTGCCGCGAACACGAGCTCGCCGTTCATCTCGACGGCGCCCGGCTCGTCAATGCCGCGACCGCCGCCGGCGTCGAGCCGGCGCGGATCGGCCGAGGCTTCGACACCGTCACGCTCTGCTTCTCGAAGGGACTCGGCTGCCCGCTCGGCGCGCTGATCGCCGGCTCCGCCGAGCTCATGGCCCGTGCACGCCGCGGCAAGCACTTCTTCGGCGGCGCGATGCGCCAGGCGGGGATCGTCGCCGCCGCCGCTCTCTATGCACTCGATCATCACGTCGAGCGGATCGCCGAGGATCATGCCCGCGCACGTCGCCTCGGCGAAGGCCTCGTCGAAGCGGGCGTGACCCTCGCACTGGAGCAGGTGGAGACCAACTTCGTCCAGATCGACGTCGGCCTCGATCGTGCCGGGGCGATCGAGCGGATCAAGGACCACGGTGTGCTGGTCTCGACCACGGTGCATCCGACGATCGTCCGCGCGGTCACCCACCTCGACATCTCGGACGACGATGTCGAGGCGGCGATCGAGGCGATCCCGGCTGCGCTCGGCGCGTTTAGCCGCGCCTAGGCTTCACTCGTACTGGAGGGCCTCCAGGACGTTCAGTCGCGCCGCACGCCGCGCCGGCAAAATCGCGGCGACGATCCCGACGACGATCGTGGCGATCACGAAAATGACGATCTGCGTGTAGGGCACGGCGAACACGATGCCCTCATCCGACAAAGCGATTGTCACGAGCAGGCCGAGCAGGATCCCAATCGCGATCCCGAGCACTCCGCCGATCAGCGACGTGACGACGCTTTCGTGGCGGATCATGCGCCGCACCTGCCGGCGAGTCATCCCGACGGCCCGCAGCATGCCGAGTTCCCGCGTCCGCTCGAAGATCGTCAGCACGAGCGTGTTGATGATCCCGAACAGGCTGATGAGGACCGAGAGCGCGAGCAGCGAGTACAGCAGATAGAGGATGCGGTTGATCGGCTCCTCGAAGTTGTGCTTGAACTGCGAGCGGGTCTGGACGTCCGCGTCCGCGAAGTCGTGCAGCGGCAGCTCGAGCGAAGCCGTCGTCTTGTCGCTGACGCCGTCCTTCGTGTTGATGAAGACCATCTCGTTCTCGGGACGAGTGAAATACCGGTCGAAGACGCTGTTCGAGATCGTCGCCTCGCCGAACGGAGACCCGCCCTTCGGCTCCTTGAAGATCCCTTTGAGTTTCAGGACGACGGACTTGCCGGACGGGAACTGGAAGCTGACTTGCGACCCGAGGCGCAGGTGCTTGCTCTTCGCGTAGTCGTCGTTGACAAAGAAGCCGTTGGATCCGAGCCGCGCCGGGACGCCCTTGTCGCCAGCCTCCCAATCGAGGTGGATGACCTTCGCCATGTTGGCGTCGACACCCGTGAGGTTCTGGGAGGACCCGAGGTACCTTGCGGACCCCGCGCGCACGCCGGAGACGACGGTCGCCGCGGGTGAAAGGCGTACGGTGTTCTCGGCCTCGACGCTCATCGGGGTGAAGGTGTTCGAGGAGGTCAGTGCGTAGTCGGCGACGAAGAGGTCGTCGACGGCGCTCTCGAACGACGAGCGGAGGCCGGCGCCGAAGATGGCGACGAACGTGACGAGCGCCAGACCGATCATCAGCGCTGCGGCGGTGGAAGCCGTGCGGCTCGGGTTGCGGATGGCGTTATCCCGAGCCAGCTGCCCTGCGGCTCCGCCGATTCTCGTGCCGGGCCAGCCGAGCAGCGACGCGAGCGGTGGGACGAGCCTCGGTGCGTTGAGCGCCACGCCGATGAACATGAGCAGCACGCCGCCGCCGAGCAGCAGCAGCCGCAGACCGGTAGCGATGTCGTGTCCAAGCACGCCGTAGACGAGCATGCCGACGCCCACGACGAGGACCGTGAGCGCGGTCGCGGGGCCGAAGCGCGCGAGGCGTGACTTCGGCAGGACTGCGCCCTCACGCACGGCCGCAATCGGCGGGACGCGCGTCGCGCGAAGCGCGGGCCGGAGGGACGCAAGCAGCGTCACGACGATGCCCACGATCAGCGCGACGACGACGGTGCGAGTCGCGAAGACGGTCGACGCCTTCGGCAGGTCGATTCCGACCGCGACGAACAGGCCGTTGAGTCCCTTCGCCAGGCCGAGTCCCGCGAACAATCCGATCACCGATGCGAGCACGCCGATGACCAGGGCTTCGAGCACGACGGAGCGCAGAATCTGTCGGCGTGTGGCGCCGATCGTTCGCATCGTGGCGAACTCCCGCATGCGTTGCGCGATGGTGATCGAGAGCGTGTTCGCAATCACGAACGCACCGACGAAGAGCGCGATCCCGCCGAACGCGAGCAGCGCGTACTGGAGGATGTCGACGAACGCGACGTCCTTCTTGTCCTCCTTGACCTGCGCCTGCGCGTCGCGTACGACGGCGGTGGCGGGGAGGAGGGGACGGATCTCGCTCATCAGCTTCGACGTCGAGACGCCGCTCTTCGCTTGCACGCGGATCAGATCGAACTGGCCCTGCTTCTCGAACAGCTGCTGCGCCGTCGGCGTGTCGAAGACGGCGATCGTCGCGCTCCCGATCGAGTCGACCGCGCCGTATTTCACGATGCCTGCGACCTCGAACTCGCGAGCCGGACAGTTGGCTTCGATCCTGATCGAGTCGCCCACCCCGTAGCCCTCGTCGTCGGCGCTCGCCTTGTCGATCGCGACCTCCGCCGATCCGTGCGGCCAGTGCCCGGCCACGAGATCCAAAGGGTTGAACTGCTGTTCCGCTGGATCGACGCTCAGTCCGAGGGCCGGCGCTCCGTGGGTCGGGAAGACCTTCCCGTCCTTGCGGATGAGATGGGTCGCCTCGTCCGTGACCTGGCCCGCCGCGGCGGAGACGTCCGGCAGACGCTCGATCTTCGTGAGCACCGACGCGGGGACGCTCGGGGTCTCACTCGCACTGGCTTCGTCGGGCGCCGAGAACGCACGCTGGCCGCTGACGACGGCGTCCGCGTTCTTGTACGAGCCCTGAAAGATCGTGTCGAACCCGGCGTTGATCGTGTCCGTGAGGACGAACGTCCCGCTGATCATGGCGACCCCGAGGACGATCGCGACCCCGGTCAGCGTGGCGCGCAGCTTGCGGCCGAGCAGGCCGCGGAGAGCGACGCGGATCATTGTCCGAGCTGCTCCATGACGGCGATCACGTCGTGCGCGTCGGCGCGACCGAGATCCTTGACGATCAGCCCGTCGTTGAGGAAGAGGATGCGGTCGGCGATCGCGGCGGCGCGCGGGTCGTGGGTGACCATCACGGTCGTCTGCCCGTACCCGTCGACCGAGTCACGCATCAGTTCGAGGATCTCGCCGCTCGTCTTCGAGTCGAGGTTGCCCGTCGGCTCGTCGGCGAAGACGATCGTCGGACGGTTCACGAGCGCGCGCCCGATCGCCACGCGCTGCTGCTGCCCGCCCGAGAGCTCCGAGGGTCGGTGGTCGCCACGGTCGCTGAGGCCGATCTTCGCCATCAGCTCGCGCACCCAGGCCTTCTCGGGCTTCTCGCCTGCGATCGAGAGCGGGAGGACGACGTTCTCCTCCGCGTTCAGCATAGGCAGCAGGTTGAAGAACTGGAAGACGAAACCGATGTGGCGGCGGCGGAGCTTCGTGAGCTCCGTGTCGTTCAGCTTCGTGATGTTCGTGCCGGCGATCGCGACCTCGCCCGAGGTGGGCTTGTCCAGCCCCGCGAGGATGTGCATCAGGGTGGACTTGCCGGAGCCGGACGGGCCCATCACGGCGGTCAGCTGGCCCTTCGGCACGTCGAGTGAGACGCCGCGGAGCGCGTCCACGGCGGTCTCCCCCTCGCCGTAGCGGCGGGTCAGGTCCGTGGCGGAGAGGATGGGTCCGGTATAGGGCGACTCCGCAGCCACCGAAGCGGGCATGGTCAATGCTTCACTCATCTTCGTCCTCCAGGTCGATAGCGGTGAGTGTCCCACTGTGCCTGCGGGCGCACAATGCGGGTGACACTTCCGTCCGTAGTGCGGTTAACCGCACGGCCTCTACGCCCTATCTATCGCCCGCGGCCAGGAACCACACCACGAGGGCCGCGTAGACGCCAATCAGGAGCGCTCCCTCCCACCGGCGCGAACGGCCGTCACGGATCACGAATCCGACGAAGACGGCGGCGCCGCCCATCGCGATCAGCTCGATCGGGCGAAAGGAGAGGGCCAGGGGATGCGCGAACGCGAACGAGATCAGGGCGACGACCGGAACGACGAACAGCCCCACCTGGGCACTCGAGGAAATGGCGATCTCCGTGGCGAGCTTCATCTTGCCGCGGCGCGCGATCACGACCGCGCCGCCGTGCTCGGCCGCGTTGCCGACGATCGCGACGATGACGATCGCGATGAAGAACTCCGACAGGTTGGCGGCCTTCGCGAACGCCTCCAACGAGTGGACGAGGATCTCGCTGATGATCGCGGTGGCCACGGTCGCTACGCCCAGCGCGACGAGCGAGACGGGCAGGCTCCAACCCGTCGGTTCGCCCCGCTCATGCGGAGCCCGACGGCGCACGCCGACCGTGGTGACGACCAGGTAGAGGGCGAGCAGCGTGACCGCGGGGCCGATGCTGAGCAGCGCGAGCGAGTGCCGGTCCGGGTTGCCGTGCCAGCCCGGAATCGAGGGGATGAGCAAGAGCAGCACGGCTCCGAAGACGAGCCCGAGCTGTCCCATCAGGGATTTGCGGTCGAGGCGCGCTCCGTCCTCGCCGAGCAGCAGTGCGGCGCCCAGCACGAGCAGGATGTTGGAGACGACGCTTCCCGCCATCGAGCCGCGTACGACGTTCGGCAGGTTGTCGGCGACGGCGATGATGGCGATGATCACTTCGGGCGCATTTCCGAAGCTTGCGTTGAGCAGGCCGCCGATGCGCGCACCGGTGTGCTCGCCCGCGTGCTCGGTCGCTTCGCCGATCAGCCAGGCGAGCGGCACGAGCGAGAGCGCTGCGAGGACGAAAAGGACGTCCTTGCCCGGATGGGCAACGAGATCGACGAGGATCGTGACGGGCGCGAGGGCAAGCGAAGCCCAGAGGAGTCGGCGCGCCACGACGCAGCAGCCTAGCTCCAAGGCGCCGCTTGTCGGCGTCGACATAGGGGTCGCGCGGGCTCGAGCCCACGCGACCGTCTGACAAAGCAGAAATACAGGGGTCTTGTCAAGTCTTGCGGTGGCCGGCGGCGAACACCAAAATCCCGTTATGCCACCACAGGCGCAGCGCGTCGCAGCCGCGGCCGTCACGGTCACCGAGCTTCCGCTCCGGCCACAGGACGAGCTCGAGTGCCGCCGCTGCGAGGTGCACTGCGACAAGGTCGTCTACCCGTCTGCCTGCGTCGAGCGCGCGTGTCCCTTCCTCTACGCGTTCGAGGAGTTCGGTCACACGTACATCGGCTGCATGCAGAAGGTCTACGGCGTCGAGATCGACCTGGAGATGCTGCGGGAGGCGGAGGCGAGGCGGGAGGGATTCGGCGCGATGCGGGCGACCCGGGCGCCGCTGCCAATGTGTCGCGTCGAGGTGGAGGAGTGCTTCGACTCCGAGCGGTCCGGCGAGCTCGGGTGCGTGAATCCCGAGTTCCACGAGCTGCCCGTCGGCAAGCCCACCTTCAAGGTCTTCGCTCAGCTAACGGACTGAGCAGGGAGTAGCCCAGTAACGGGCTGACTGCGGCGAGCGCGAATGCGAGCCGCCACGACGCGTAGTGGACGACCGCTGCGAAGGCGATCGGCGCCACGATTGCGCCGGCTGACAAGAACGTCTGCTGGAGCCCGATCGCTGCCCCGCTGCGCGCACGTCCTGCGGATTCGGCCGCGGCGGTGAAGGAGAGCCCGTTCCAGGACAGCCCGAAGGTTCCAGCGACGACGAGCGCCGGGACGAGGATCCAGATCGAGGCGTCGAGGAGCGCAGTCGCCGCGGCGACCGAGGCGGCGAGACCGAGGGCGAGACGGCGGAGCGGCATGATCCGCGCCCGCGCTCGGTCCGACCAGCGGCCCGCCGCGATCCGCGAGATGCCACCGAGAACCTGGGTCGCAGCGAGCGCGCCTGCTGCGACTGCCGTCGACACGCCGCGGCGGTCGTGTAGGAAGAGCACCAAAAAGCCGAGCAGACTGATCTGCGTCGTGACGTAGAACGTGCTCGCGATACAGATCCGCCAGACCCGCGGATCGCGGAGCGGGCGCGCGAGCACGCTGTGTTCCTCCTCGTCCGCCTCGGCGCGCAGAAGCGCCGCGCCGACGAGGGCCGCGACGAAGCAGCCCACGCCGAGTCCCTCGAAGGCGGCGCGCAGGCTGACGTGCTCGCTCAATGCAGGGAGCGCGCCGGCGGCGATCGCGCCGCCGAGCGGAACGGCCATCTGACGAATCCCCAGCGCGAGTCCGCGCTCGTGGGGTCCGAACCACGCCATCACGGCACGACCGCTGGCCGCGTTCACGCCGGCGCCGACTGCACCGGCGACCGAAAGCGCGGCGACCAGGGAGCCGAATGACGACGTGTAGCCGGCCCAAACGAGAGCTCCCGCTGTTCCTGCCTGGCCAAGCGCGATCACTGCGCGCTCGCCGATGCGGTCGGCGACGAGTCCCCAGAGCAAGAGCGTGGCGAACGAGCCGAAGTTGAGCGCGGCCAGCACGACGCCCACTTGCGTCAGGCTCAGGTCGTAGTGATGCCGGATCGCGGGTGCGATCGCGGGAATGCCGAGGACGATCGCCGAGAACGCCGCCTGGGCCACAACGCCGGCGGCGAGGATCGTCCACCGGTAACGACGAACGGGCGCCTGAGCAGAGCTCACGCGCCCTCCGTGGAGGCACCAAGCGCTGCCCTAGGTGCTCGCGCGGGAGTGGAGCTCACGCAGCTTCTGGATCTCGTCGGCGTTCGGGCCTTTCCCGTCCTTTCCGGGGACTTCGAGCAGGACCGGTAGGCGCTGCAGCTTCGGATGCGCGAGGAACGTCCCGAGACCCTCGCCCATCAAGCCCTCGAGGATGTTGTCGTGGCGGTCGCGGTTCGAGCCGAGCGGCGTCTTGGCATCGTTCGCGTGCAGCGCACGCAGCCGGTCGAGGCCGATCCGTTCGTCCAGCTCGTCGAGGACGCCGTCGAGGACGGAGGCGTCGGTCACGTCGATGCCGGAGACGTACAGATGACACGAGTCGAGGCAGACCCCGAGCCGTTCGTGGCGTTGCAGCCGGTCGAAGAGGACCGCGAGCTCCTCGATGGAGCGCCCGATCGTGCCCCCGGCCCCGGCGGAGTTCTCCATCAACAGCCACGTCCGTTCGTTGCAGCGGTCGAGCACCTGCTCGAGTGCCGGCAGGGCACGCT
>WNGF01005904.1_pt1 | contig 15394 bp, 16 predicted proteins | sample 5400641 | NCBI WGS metagenome assembly WNGF01 (sample SAMN13153371, study PRJNA577476) | soil metagenome | isolation source: 80 cm soil or saprolite under grassland replicate 2 | place: USA:California | collected 2016-06-15
AAGGTGCCGGCGGGCTCCCAGCTGACGTCGGACCCGATCGTGACCGAGTACAAGATCATCCGGCTCAGCTCCAGGGGGAACGTCACCATCTCCGGTTCCGCCGTCGGGTTCATAACACCGAAGATTTCGATATCAAAGCTCGCTGGACAGATCAGGGGCATGAGCGTGGGCGATGCCCGCAATCACCTCCAGCGCACGGTGCCGGGCAGCAGGGTCGACATCAAGACATCACCCGCGGCGGCGTACTGGCTTCCACTCATCACGAAGAACATCAAGCTGACGGTCGAGGTGGAGCCGGCTCAGGCCTGACCGGATCTCCTGGTCTGCACGAACTGGAATCCAAAGCGACCCTTCACGCACAGGTGACCTGACGTGACGCTGTGGTCGAGCGGCGAGGTCACCTTGACGATCGAGTTGTCCTGGACGTGCAGCTCGAGCATGCAGCCAACGCCACAGTAGGGACAGACCGTCTCCGTGACCTTCTGCTTCGACTCGTCCCATGTGCCAGCCTCACGCATGTCGTGCTCGCTTTTGAACATGAGCGCTCCAGTGGGACAGACGCCGATGCAGTTGCCGCAGTAAACGCACGCCGACTCCGGCAGCTCAACTGTGAACTCGGTCGAGATGTGTGCATCGAACCCTCGGCCGGCGACCCCGATGGCGAACGTGTTCTGCGCGTCCACGCCGCACGCCTCGATGCACTTGTAGCAGAGGATGCAGCGCGAGTAATCGCGCACGTAGAGCTCGTTGTCGACCTTGGCGGGCTGCGCAACGGTAGCCGAGCCGGCTCCGAAACGCTGCGGCGCCGCGCCATATCGATCGAACCACGCGCGCACCTCCGGCGCGCACAGCGACATGTCGACGGCCGATCCCAGAAGCTCGAGCACCAGGCGACGGCTGTGCCGCACGCGCTCGGAGTCGGTGCTGACCTTCATGCCCGCCTCGATCTTGCGCGAGCACGCCGGCACCAGGACGCGCGAGCCCTCGACCTCGACGACGCAAACGCGGCACACGTTGACCGGAGTCAGAGTCTCGAGATTGCACAAAGTGGGCGTATCGATGCCGAGAGAGCGACACGCATCGAGGATGGTGACGCCCTCAGGCACCTGCACCTCGCGGCCGTCGATGTTCGCCTGCAGCAGGGGTTTCGGCAGGCCCACGAAGACGGGACTAGCCATCGAGCACCTTGAGCTGAATCACCGCGGACTGGATCGCGCTGGCGGCTGTTTGCCCCAGCCCGCAGATTGACGCGTCCCGCATCGCCTGGGCGATGTCGCCGAGCAAGGCGATGTCACCCGCTCGATCACCGTTGCGGCGGTCGACGAGGAGGCGATGGAGGATCTCCTCCTGCCGTTTGGTCCCGATCCGGCACGGGACGCACTGGCCGCAGGACTCGTGGCGGAAGAAGCGCGCGATGCGCAGAAGGATCGACTCGATGTCCGCGGTGTCGTCGAGGACGATCACGGCGCCTGAGCCCAGGGTGGCGCCGATGCCGCGCGTACCTTCGAAGCTGAGGGGCACGTCGAGTTGCGGCTCGGTGACGAACGACCCGGCGGCGCCGCCGAGGAGAACCGCCTGCAGCCTGCGGCCGTCGCCCAGCCCGCCGGCCATGTCGATCAATGCGCGCAGCGTGGCGCCCATCGGGACCTCATAGACACCAGGCACCCGCACATGGCCGGACATGCAGAAAAGCCGCGTGCCGGTTGATTCCGCGCTGCCGACCTGGGTGTATGCCGCGCCACCCTGGTCGAGGATGTCGATCACGTTGACCAGCGTCTCGATGTTGTTGACCAGCGTCGGCTTGCCGAAAAGGCCGGCCTGGACGGGAAATGGCGGCTTGTTGCGAGGCTCTCCCCTCTTCCCCTCGATCGAGTTGAAGAGCGCGGTCTCCTCGCCGCAGATGTAGGCGCCTGCCCCGCGGCGCACCTCGATGTCGAACCGATAGCCCGACCCGGCGACGTCTTCACCGAGAAGCCCGTGCTCGCGAGCGCGGGCGACCGCGCCCTCGATGCGGCTTCGCGCGAGCGGATACTCGGTGCGCACGTACAGGTAGCCCTTCTCGCAACCGCCGGCGATGGCGGCGATGGTCATCGCCTCGATGACTGCGAACGGATCGCCCTCCATCAGCACGCGGTCCTTGAAGGTCCCGGGCTCGGATTCGTCCGCGTTGCACACGAGGTAGTGGGGGCGCACCGGCGAGCGCGCCACAGCGTCCCACTTGCGCCCAGTCGGAAATGCGGCCCCGCCCCGGCCGAGCAGCCTGGCTTCGGTGACCTCGCGGATCACTCCTTCGGGGCCGAGCTCCAGGGCGCGGCGCAGCGCGCCGTAACCGCCCGCGGCTCGGTAGCTGTCGAGGCTCTCGGGGTCGGTCTCGCCCACGCGCCGCAACAGGCGCCGCTGTGAGGGGGATTGCGGTGGGGAATACGCCGTTTCGTCAGGCCAATCACCGCCGCTGAGGACGGCTGCCACCGCGCGAGCCGTCGCCGGGGCGAGGCGGCCCTCGCGGTGCGCCCCCGCTGGGCCGAACATCTCGAGCCGCGCTGCCGGCGCCCGCTCGCACAGCCCCAGGCAAGGGCTGCGGAACCACGCGGTGCCCGCTGGCCCGAAGCGCTTTTCGAGATCGGCGCACAGCTCGTCCGCACCGTGAGACTTGCAAGCGACGTCATCGCAGACCGAGACCGCGAGCGCGGGCCGAGGTTCGAGCGCAAAGCGGTCATAGAAGCTCACCACGCCGTAGGCGTCGGCCGGCGGGACGTTCAGGCGGCGGCAGGCGTACTCCATGCCGCCGCGGCTGACCCATCCGACTTCGTCCTGCAGCGCGTGCAGAACAGGCAGCAGGAGATGACGCCGCGATCGCGCAGCGCCGCCTCCAAGCGCCAGGTGGTCATCGGAGGGCGTTCGCTCGCCGCCCTCCCAGAGCGATGCCGGCGCGCCTAGCACGCGGTCGACGGCAGCAATCTCGTCCGCGGTGGCGGGCCCTCCGCTGGTGCGGATGTCCACTAAATGGCAGCTGGGGCCGCGAGCTTGTCGATGCGGATCGCGCTCGCCTTGAACTCGGCCGTGCCCGATTTCGGGTCGGTCGCGTCGATGGTCAGGACGTTGGTCGCAACCTGGTCGGGGAAGTGCAGGGTGAGGAATGCGAGCCCGGGCCGGAGGGTGGCGTCGAAGCGGACGGGCACGTCGACCGAGCCGCGCCGCGAGCTCGCGCGGACTCGCTCACCGTCTTCGATGCCGAGGCGCGCTCCGTCCGCCGGTGAGATGAGGAGAGCTTCCTGGTGCCGCAGCGGCGAGCTGTAGCCGGCGGTCTGAACGCCGGTGTTGAACGAATCGAGGCGCCGGCCGGTGGTGAGGCGGATCGGGAACTCGTCGGTCAGCGCGTCTACCGGCGGGTCGTGCTCGACGACGTGGAAGGGTGCGCGCGGGCCCTCGACCGGATCCTTCCACAGGCGGCCGTGGAGGAACTGCGTACCCGGATGCGCCTCGTCGGGGCAGGGCCACTGGATGCCTCCGAGCTCGTCGAGATGCGAGTAGGACATGCCAGCGTGCATCGGCGAGAGGCCGCGACATTCATCCCATACCTGCTCGGCCGTCGGGTGGCCCCAGTCCCTCCCGAGAAGCCTGGCGATGTCGCAGATGATCTCGATGTCATCGCGTGCGCCTTGCGGAGGCTCGAGCGCGCGGCGCACGCGCTGCACCCGGCGTTCGCTGCTGGTCACGGTGCCTTCGGATTCGGCCCAGCCGGCGGCCGCCGGCAGCACCACGTGCGCAAGCTCGGCGGTCTGCGTCAGAAAGATGTCCTGGACGACGAGGTGCTCGAGGCCGCTCAGAAGGTGGACCGCGCGCGTCTGGTCGGCCTCGGAGCGGGCGGGATTCTCGCCAACGATGTACACAGCGGCCATCTCGCCGCGCTCCATGGCCTCGAACATCTGGCTCAGGTGGTAGCCACGCATCGCTGGAACGGTCGAGTTCCACGCCCGCTCAAACGGTGCGCGTTTGGCCGCATCCTCGACGTCCTGGAAACCGGGCAGCCGGTTGGGGATGGCGCCCATGTCGCCGCCGCCCTGAACGTTGTTCTGGCCGCGCAGCGGGTTCAGCCCGCAGCCGTAGCGACCAACCTTGCCGGTCAGCAGCGCAAGGTTGATGAGCGCGAGGACGTTGTCGACCGCGTTGTGGTGCTCGGTGATGCCTAGCGTCCAGCAGATCATCGCGCGGTCGGCGCGCGCGTAAGCGTGGGCCACATCCTTGATCGCGCCCGCCGGCACTCCAGTGTCAGCCTCGGCCCGCTCCAGCGGATACGCCTCAACGCACCGCGCGTAGTCCTCGTAGCCGGTGGTGGCGCGGGTGATGAACTCAGTGTTGGCGAGACCGGAGTGAATAATCTCGCGTGCCATCGCGTTGGCGAGCGCGATGTCGCTTCCGACATCGATGCCGAGCCACGTGTCGGCCCACTCGGCCGAGCTGGTGCGCCGCGGATCGACAGCGACCAATCGCGCTCCGTTGCGAACACCCCGGAGCAGATGGTGGAAGAAGATCGGATGCGTCTCGCGAGCGTTCGAGCCCCACAGGATGACGAGGTCGGTCTCTTCAGTCTCGCGGTACGAGGAGGTACCTCCCCCGGCTCCGAACACTGTCGCCAGACCGACGACACTGGGAGCGTGTCAAGTCCGGTTGCAGCTGTCGACGTTGTTGCTGCCCATCACCACCCGCGTGAACTTCTGCGCCATGAAGTTCATCTCGTTCGTGGTCTTGGAGCAGCTGAACATGCCGAACGCGTTTGGACCTTTGACGCGAGCGTTGTCGAACCCCTCAGCAGCTCTCTGCAGGGCTTCGTCCCATGAAGCCGGACGGAGCCGGCCGCCGTCTCTCACCAGCGGCTCGGTCAGGCGCTGGAGGCCGTCATCCATCGCGCGATCAATATAGTCTGGGGCTGCCGTAGGGTATGTGTAGCTCGCGCTGGTAAACCTACATGTAAGCGCGCAAAGGCACCACGCAGGAGGTACTCATGTTCAAGAGTCGATTGGTGAGACTGAGCGCAGCCGGGATAGCCGCGGTGGCCGGGGTCGTCCTTGTGGTCGCGTCCGTAGGGGCACACTCCGGTTCCGTCTCGACCCGCCTGGCAAACACCTCGGTCATCAACAGCGTCGCCAAGCTGGCGACGGCGGCCGGCGTCGGTGCGAACCAGGATGCAGACGAACTCGAGAACGAGGCGCAGGAAGAGGCCGCCGAGCTCGCCGCCGAGCAGCAGAAAGAGGCCGCCGAGGCTGCCGCTGAGGCCGCGCAGGAAGCCGCCGAGGCTCAAGAGGAAGCCGCCGAGGATGCTGCCGAGGCACAGGACGAGGACAACGACGATCAGGCCGAGGCGGCCGAGCAGGACAACGACAACGAAACCGAATCGGACTAGTCGGCCCGCCTAAAACGGCGCCCTAGAACTCGCCCGGCATTCGCGGGTATCAATTCGGCTGGAAACCCGCCGGAGCGCGCTCGCGGGTTAGACCCGGTTCGCCGCGATGAAGTCAGAGATTCGCTGCAGGCCGAGCTTGAGCTCGTCTTCCGACTGCGTGTACGCGATCCGAATGTAGCCCTTGCCCGCCTGTCCGAAAGCGGTCCCGGGCAGCACGGCTACGCCGGCTTCAGTGAGCAGCCGGTCGGCGAGCTCCCGCTCGCCAAGGCCGGTGCCCTCGATATTCGGGAATGCGTAGAAGGCGCCCTGCGGCCGCATGCACCGCATGCCGGGGATGACGCTGATCCCATCGACGACCAGGTCGCGCCGCCGCTCGAACACCCTGACCATGTGGGTGACCGCCTGAGCCGACTCGGGTGCGGTCAGCGCCTCGATCGCGGCCATCTGCGTGAAACCGGCGGCGCACGACGACGAGTTGATCATCAGCTGATCGAGCTTTGCGGCCAGCGCTTTCGGCGCCACCGCGTAGCCCAGCCGCCACCCGGTCATCGCGTATGACTTCGAGAGGCCATCCATCAGAACAGTTCGGTCGCGCATCCCGTGCTGGGACAGCGGCGAGACGTGATGGAAGCCATAGACGAGCTGGCTGTAGATCTCATCCGAGACCACAAGCAGGTCGTGCTTGTGGGCCAGCTCGCAGACGAAACTAACGTCCTCATCGGTGAGCACGCCGCCGGTCGGATTCTGCGGCGTGTTGATGATGATCATCCTTGTCTTCGGGGAGATCAGCGACGCCAGCTCGTCGAGATCCATTCGAAATCCGGTCTCCTCGCGCAGCGTGACCGTTTTCGGCACCGCACCGATGAAGTTCACCTGTGATGCGTAGGCGGGATATCCGGGATCGGGAAGGATCACCTCGTCACCCGGCTCGATACACGCAAGCAAAGTGAAGAGGAGCACGTTCTTTGAGCCAGGCACGAGCACGACCTCGGTGGCCTCGACGTCGGTGTTGAGCATGTGGCTCACGAATGTGGCGACCGCCTGCCGCGCCTCCATGATCCCACTGGCGGGCGTGTAGTGCGTGTATCCCTCCTGGATGGCGGAGACGCCGGCCTCGATGATGTTGTCCGGGGTCGCGAAATCGGGCTCGCCGATCTCGAGGTGAACGATGTGTTTGCCATCCGCTTCCAGCCGGCGTGCCTTGGCGAGGACCTCGAAGGCGCCCTCCGTGCCAAGCCTCGACATACGCTCGGCGAATCGGATCCCCACGGCCGAATGCTAGTGCACGCCGAGCAGCGAGCCGCCGTCGACGCCGAGCGTCTGGCCGGTGATGTAGCCCGCCTGCCGCGAGCAGAGGAACGCGCACGCGGCGCCGAATTCGCTCGGTTCGCCGAGGCGCCCCATCGGAGCGGCAGCCGCCTGGCGCTTGATCGCCTCTGCCGGATCCTCGCCACCGGCGGCGGCGATGGAGCGCATGCGATCGGTGAGGATGTTGGAAGGGGCGAGGCAATTGACGGTGATCCGATCCGGAGCCAGCTCTAGCGACAGGGTCTTGGCGAGGCCGGTGACGGCGGCGCGCAGGGCGTTGGAAAGAGTGATGTTGGGGATGGGCTGGCGGACCGAGATCGACGTGATGCACACCACTCGGCCCTGATCCGAACGCCTGAGATGCGGCAGGGCCGCACGGATCAGGCGAACCGCGCTCATCAGCGTCAGGTTGAAGGCCGGCTCCCAGGCTTCGAGCGACGTGCTCTGAAACGTTCCGGGTGGTGGGCCGCCGGCGTTCACGACCACCACGTCCAGGCCGCCGAGCCGCTGGACGGCTGCATCCACCAGGGCCTCAGGCCCACCGGCCTGAGAGACGTCGGCCGGCAGCCAGCCTGCCGCCCCGATCTCCTTCGCAGTGCTCTCGATCGCCTTGGCGTCGCGAGATGAGATGAAAACGTCGGCCGCCTCCTGAATCAAGGCCTCGGCGCAGGCGCGCCCCAGGCCCTTGCTGGCGGCCACGACGAGCGCCTTCCGGCCCTTCAGCCCAAGGTCCACGATCCCATTCTCGCTAGGCCCCCGTGTTGACGTACCACTGGGTGACGTACTGGAACCGGTCGCCCGGCTCGATGACGCCGTTGAGCCGGACGCCGTGCACGCGCTGCGAGACCGCGTAGTCGTAGCGCGGCGAGTACAGGAAGATGGCGGGCGCTGCATCCGCCATCTGGGCCTGAAAGTCGAGATACGCCGCGAGCCGCGCAGACGGCTCGACCGCTGCCCGTCCGTCCTCGAGGTCTTTGTCGATGAGACCCCATCCCCGCGCGTAGGCGAAGTTGAGAGTGCCGGCGTCCGTGGTCGTATGCCAGTACGTGTACTGGTCGGGATCCGGGCCGACATCGATCGCGACCAGCGCCATCTGGTAGCTGCGGCTCAGCAGGTACTGCTGCACAAGCGCCGAGGCGGCCACGGGTTTGACGTCGATCTGCACCCCCACCTCGAGCAGCTGGCGCGCCACGGCGTCCGCGATCTGGTGATTCGGGAAGGAGTTGGCGACCACCATCTCGACACGGAAAGCCGCGCCATTTTTGGTGCGCACTTTGGCGCCGGAAGCCAGCGTCCAGCCGGCGGTCTCGAGCGCCCTGGCCGCCGTCAGCTGGTCGAACGGATGCATGGCCGCGGCGGCAGATGAGTAGGCCCAGTCAGCAGTCGGTATCGGCGTCGCATCCGGATCGCCGCGCCCTGAGAGCACCTCGTTGATGAGCCGCTGCCGATCGACGGCCTGCGCCAGCGCGATGCGCACCTTGACGTCGCTGAAGAACGTCCTTCCCGCGCCCTCGGCGTTGAACGCCGCAAATGTGGTCGTGAACGTCTTGACGTTGTGGACGTCAACGTCAGGGCGTCCCTGCAGCGTGGCCACCTCCGGTGGCTCGAGTCCCCCGACGAGGTCTGCCGCCCCCTGCAGCACGGCCCGGATCGCAGTCTGCGGATCCGTGACGGGATAGGTCCGCAAGACAAGGTGGTCGAGATACGGCTGCGGATCGGAATACGTGTTGCGATCGAGCGTGATCGCCAGGGAGTTGATGCCTGCGACCTTGAACGGTCCCGTGCCTATCGCGCGGATGCCGCTGTACGGGCTGGCGGCGATCTGGGCCGGCGACATGCCCGCGAAGAGATGCTTGGCGATGATCCCGATGCGCAGATTCAGGGGAAATGACGCACTCGGGGCGCGCAAAGTGAAGACCACCTGATTCGGGCCACCGGCCGCAACCCCGATCTGACGCCAGACGTCAGCGCCAGGCTGCTGATATTCGAGGTCCTGCAGCACGTGAAACGTGAACAACACGTCGTCGGCGCCAAAGGGCTGGCCGTCTGCCCAGCGCACATCATTTCGCACGTTGAACGTGTAGCTGAGATGGTCAGGTGAGATCGTCCAGTCGCGGGCCAGAAGGCCTACTACCTGCTGGCTTGCATCGACCGTGGTCAGGCCCTGATAGATGACGCTGTCGACATCCCGAGCGCTGTCATCCTCCTCGAACAGCGGGTTCAGCACGCCCGCCTGCCCGACCAGCGCCTCGATGGCGGTGCCACCTCGCGCCGGCTTCGGCGCGGTCGCGACCGGCACGCAGCTCACCAGCGCCACCGCGATCAGCGTGGTGGCGCCGGCAAGAAACCTACTTGCTATGAGTCGTCACCCAGATATTGGCCACCGAGCAGATGAGGAACGCGGCCACCAGCACCCACGTGGTCCAGTAGATCTGGCGCTCGAGGCCGCGACGCGTGCGGTACCCACCGCCGAGTCCGTCACCACCGCCGCCTCCGATGGTTCCCCCGAGCCCGCTGGCTTTCGGTGTCTGGATCAATACGCCGGCCATGAGCAGAACGGCGAGAACCACTTCGATGATGACGAGTGCTTTTGCGACGTTAACCATCTGTGTCTACTCGTAGCGCTCCGCGATCGCTTTCCAGTTGAGGGTATTGAACCAGGCGGTGACGTAGTCGGCTCGCCGGTTCTGGTACTTCAGATAGTAGGCGTGCTCCCATACGTCAACGCCCAAGATCGGAGTGTGACCTTCCATGTACGGACTGTCCTGGTTCGGGTACGACTTGATCGACAGCTTGCCGCCGCCGTCACTAAGGAGCCACGCCCAGCCGCTGCCGAACTGGCCGACGGCCGCCTTCTGCAGCTGCTCCTTGAACGAGTCGTAGCTGCCGAAGGTGCTCGTGATCGCGTCGCCCAGCCGGCCGGATGGGGCGCCGCCACCACTCGGGCCCATGATCGTCCAGAAGATCGAGTGGTTGGAGTGGCCGCCTGCGTTGTTGCGGAGGACGTTGCGGACGTCCTCAGGCACTGAGCTGATCGCACTCAGGAGGTCCTCGACAGACTTCTTGCCCAGCTCCGGATGCTTCTCCAGGGCTGCGTTGGCGTTGGTCACGTACGCCGCGTGATGTTTGTCGTGATGGATCTCCATCGTCTTCGCGTCGATGTGCGGCTCGAGCGCGTCGAACGGATATGGGAGCGGCGGTAGCTCAAATGCCATTTCGGAATCCCCCCTTATCTAGATCTCGTCGGTCTGAATACGAAATCAGTCTAGGGTTTTGAGCCGGTCGCCTGGCCTTTGACAGCTGCCGCCCTCCGCTCGATCTCCTTGGGATCGCCGAGGTATCGATGTGAGCGCGTGCGAAAGTCGGAATCTAGCTCGTACACGCGTGGCACGCCAGTGGGAATGTCCAGGTCGACGACCTCCTGGTCGGAAAGGCCGTCGAGATGCTTGACGAGGGCGCGCAGGCTGTTGCCGTGCGCGGATACGAGCACACATCGGTGGGCGATCAGGTCGGGGACGATGGCGTCGTACCAGTACGGCAGCATCCGCTCGACGACGTCTTTCAAACACTCACTCTTTGGGAGGAGCTCAGGCGGCAGCGCCGCATAGCGAGGGTCGTGCGCCGGATGGCGCTCGTCCGTCGACTCGAGGCCAGGCGGCCGCACGTCGTAGCTGCGACGCCAAACCTTGACCTTGGCCTCGCCGTAGCGCCCGGTCGTCTCTTTCTTGTTCAGCCCCTGCAGGGCGCCGTAATGGCGTTCGTTGAGCCGCCAGCTGCGGCGCACCGGGATCCAGCTCCGTCCCATCTCCGCAAGGGTGATGTCGGCGGTCTGGATGGCGCGAATGAGAACCGACGTGTGGACGACGTCCGGCGCCAGGCCCGCCTCGGCCATCAGGCGCCCCGCCTCTTTTGCCTCGGACTCGCCCAGCTCGCTGAGCGGCACGTCGTGCCAGCCCGTGAAGAGGTTCTCGAGGTTCCAGGTGCTCTGCCCATGCCTGAGCAGCACGAGCGTCCCTGGCTCTCTAACGATGCCCATACACCCCGGCGGTCACGTTCACTATCTCCGCGAACTCGTCGGCGATCAGGCTGGCCCCGCCGACCAGGCAGCCGTCGCAAAGCGGCAGCTCGACATACGACTCGACGTTTTTCGCGTTGACGCTGCCGCCATACAGCACGCGCACCTTGCGCGCGGCCCCGGCTCCGATCATCTCCCCTACCACTCGCCGGATCAGGCGCATCGTCTTGTAGGCGTGCTCAGGATCCGCGTTCTTTCCGGTCCCGATCGCCCAGACCGGCTCGTACGCGATCACCAGCCGCGCGGAGTCGTCCGCAGAGCACAGACCCAGGCCCGCCTTGACCTGCTTGGTGACCACCTCGTCGGTCTTGCCGGCGTCGTAGTGCTCGTCGAGCTCGCCGACGCACATGATCACGCTGAGCTCGTTGGCGAGGGCGGCCGCGGTCTTGCGCGCCACCATGTCGTCGGTCTCACCCAGGTAGGCGCGTCGCTCGGAGTGGCCGGTGATGACCCACTGGCACCACCCTGTGAGCATCGCCGGCGACACCTCACCCGTGTACGCGCCGGACAGCTCCCAGAAGCAGTCCTGGGCGCCGAGCTTGACGCTCGTCTGCTCGATGAGCTCGGCCACGCCCAGCAGCCAGGGATAAGGCGGAAAGATGGCGACATCGACCAATTCGGGGTGGGCGGTCGAGGCCGGGAGCACGCCCTTGACCAGTTCGAAAGCATCGCCGGCGTTGACTGGATTCATCTTCCAGTTGGCAGCAAGCAACGCCTTTGGACTTACGCGCGCCGTCACCCTCTCTCTCTCTCGCCTCCTTAAGGACGGCGACACCGGGTAGCTCCCTGCCCTCGAGGTACTCGAGGGTGGCGCCTCCGCCGGTCGAGACGTGGGAGAAGCGGCCAGTGAGTCCTACCGCGTCGATGGCGGCGGCGGTGTCGCCACCACCGACGAGAGTGTAAGCGCCGGAAGTTGCGATCGCCTCTCCTACACCCTTGGTTCCGACCCTGAAGTCGGGGATCTCGAAAACGCCCATCGGCCCGTTCCACACAATGGTGCCGGTGCCCCGCAGACGCTCACCGAAATTGGCCACGGTCTGGGGGCCGATGTCGAGCGCGATCCAGCCCGGATCGACGGCGTTGGCGGGAAAGGTCTGGAGCGGCTGGCCCGGCTGAACCTGCTGCGCGCAGACCAGGTCGGGGGGCAGCCCCAGCCGTGAGCCGAAGATCTTCCAGACTTCGTTGGCCGCTTCGAGCGCGCTCTCTTCGACCAGGCTGCGGCCAGTCTGAAATCCCTGCGCCCGCAGGAACGTGTTCGCCATCGCCCCGCCGATCAAGAGCGAGTCCACCTTCGTCACCAGGTGGTTGAACAGGCCGATCTTTGTCGACACTTTGGCGCCGCCGATCACCGCCACGAACGGCCGCTGAGGATTGTCCACCGCCTGATGCAGCGCATTGAGCTCGGTGAGCATGAGCTGGCCAGCGTAAGCCGGGAGGTAGTTGGCCACGCCTACCACGGAAGCGTGGGCGCGATGGGACGCGGCGAAGGCGTCGTTGACGTAGATCTCGCCAAGCGACGCGAGCTGTCGCGCGAACTCGGGGTCGTTCTTCTCCTCCTCGGGATGGAAGCGGACGTTCTCGAGCAGCAGCACCTTGCCCGGCTGCAACCGGCCCACAGCGGCCTCGGCGATCGGCCCGACGCAGTCGGGTACGAACGGGATGTCGCCCCACAGGTGCTTGGAGAGCTCGCGGGCGACGGGCCGAAGCGACAGCGACGGGTCAGGTCCCGTGGGCCGGCCGAGGTGCGACATCACGACGATGAAGGCGCCCCGGTGCATCAGGTCCCGAAGGGTGGGGATGGCGGCGCGAATGCGCGTGTCGTCCGTGATCTGGCCGTTTGCCATCGGAACGTTGAGGTCCTCACGCACGAGGACGCGCCTGCCGGCGACGTCGACGGACGTGATGGAAGCTTTCAGAGCCGCGCCGCCACATAGGTGATGAGGTCGACCATCCGGCAGCTGAAGCCCCACTCGTTGTCGTACCAGCCCACGACCTTGGCCCAGTCCGAAGAGAGGATCAGGGTGAGCGGCGCGTCGACGATCGACGAATGCGGGTCGCTCTTGAAGTCGGAGGACACCAGCGGCTCGTGGCTGACCGACAGGATGCCCTCGAGCTCACCCCCAGCCGCCTCGTCGAACGCCGCATTGATGTCCTCGGCGGTCGCGCTCTTGCTCAGCTGGACGGTAAGGTCCACCACCGACACGTCAAGAACCGGGACCCGGAACGCCATGCCCGCGAACTTGCCGCTGAGCTCGGGCAGGACCTCCGCTACCGCCCGGTTGGCTCCGGTCGATGTCGGGATGATGTTGTCGGCCGCGGCGCGCGCCCTGCGGAGGTCTTTGTGCGGCAGGTCCTGCAGGCGCTGGTCGGAGGTGTACGCGTGAATCGTCGTCATCATGCCCCGTTCGATGCCGAACGACTGGTGAAGCACATGGGCCATGGGCACAAAGCAGTTCGTGGTGCAGCTGGCGTTGGAGATTACGTTGTGCTTGCCGGCGTCATAGCTCTTGTGGTTCACGCCCATCACGACCGTGAAGTCCTGGTTGGTCGCGGGTGCGGAGATGATCACTTTCTTCGCGCCGCCCTTGTCGATGTGGACGCGCGCCTTTGTCGCATCAGTGAACAGGCCCGTCGACTCGACGACCACATCGACGCCCAGATCCTTCCAGGGCAGGTCGCCAGGGTCCTTATGGCTGAGGAACTTCATCGCGTGGCCGTCGACCTGGATCTCGTCGCCCTTGGCACTGACTGCAGGCCCGAACGTCCCGAGCGCGGTGTCGTGCTTGAGCAGGTGGGCGAACGTCTGCGCGTCGCCGATGTCGTTGACGGCGACGATCTCGAACGAGGGGTTCATCTCGTGGGCCGCGCGATAGATGTTGCGGCCGATCCGGCCGAACCCGTTGATGCCGACTCTGGTGGTCATCTGGGGAATGTTAGCTAGCGCTGCAGCGCCGGCCGGTACTTACGCGAGGCGCCGCGCGGGTTTTGGCGATGAGCCGTTGGCCGCCATGGTGTCTGCCACCTGCTGCAGGCGGCGCAGGCGGTGGTTGACGGCGGACTTCGACAGCTTCATGCGCCCCGCCAGCTCGCCGAGGTTCAGCTCTGGGTTTGCGCTGCGCCAGCGCGCCATCTCCCTCAGCGCCGGCGGCAGCCCGTCCAGCCTGCCCGCCGACTCGAGTCGGTCGATCGCCGCCGCCTGCCGCAGGCCCGACCCGATGGTCTTGCCGATGTTGGCGGTCTCGAAGTTGAGGCGCCGGTTGACCTCTCCGCTCATCTCACGAACCACGCGCACGTTCTCGAACTCCATGACCGCCCTGCTGGCGCCCATGAGCGAGAGCAGGCGCACGATGCCATCACCCTCTTTCACATATACGACCGACTGTCCCTGGCGCTTCATGACACCGACCCTTGTGCCGGCGCTGTCGGCAACGTCGCTGATGGCGGCTGCCCACGAGGCGGTGGGTGCGATGAACTCGAGGTGATAGCGCGAACTGGGGGCATTGACCGATCCACATCCGAGGAACAGCCCGCGCAGCATGGCCTTGCGATCGCAGGCGGCATCGGGCACTGCCCTGGGCGCGGACTGAGTGAAGGCGGGTGCGATTCCGGGCGGCAGCGAAAGCTCGATGAAGAACGACATCCGCTTTCGCGTCTTGACCGCCTGGTACTTCGCCTCCAGATGGCCGACCGCACGACCAAGCCTGACGACCTTGCGGGCGACCGCGTTGCGGAGCAGCGAGAAGTACGCTGCCTGCCCGCTGTCCGGCCCTTTGATCAGCCGTGCGCGCGAGCCGAAGTAGATGCCCAGCAGCTCACTCAGCTGGCAGCAAGGCCTGGCGGGCATGAGCCCGGCCATCTCGTTCTTGACGTCTGCCGAGAACGAAATCTGGCTACCTCCGAAGGATCAGTGTTGTCCTCCCTCCCCAGGTGCAGTCTACTCACCGATGATGTCGCCGGCGGTGCACTCGGGAACCCCCGATCGAGAGCCGCACCAGCTCCTCGCCAGCTATCACGCGATGGTCACGGCACGCGCCATCGAGCGCCGACTCTGGGTCGTCGAGCGACTCGAGCCGTCACGTGTCATCCCGGTCCCGCGAGCGATGCGCGGCGGTGGGGAAGCGCTGCAGGTGGCGGCGGCGACGGCGCTGCGAGCGGGCCTTGACTGGGTCCTGCCTGGAGGCGGTGACGTTGCCCTCTGCCTCGCCATGGGCCTTTCACCTCTCGACGTAATGCTCTCGGTTTACGGACGCGCGTCCGATCCTGGCTCAGCCGGGCGCGACGGCGCGCTGGGCTCCAGGGCAGCCCGCATCGTGACCAATTCAGGCGATCCGGCTCGCCGCATGCTGCACGCCGCCGGCATCGCGTACGCCGCCAAGGTGCGGGGCCTGGACGAGGTCGCGCTCGCCTGCATCGATGAGGCCAGGACTGCATCCGGCGACTGGCACGAGGCGATCAACTTCGCCGCTGTTCACTCGCTGGCCTTGATCTGCCTGGTCCAGGGACGCCGGTTGGGGACATCCGCATTGGCGGCGCCGCAAGCGGCCTCGCCAACGAGCAGCGCCGGCGGGTATGGGATCGCGGCAGCGTGGATCGACGGCGACGACTTCCAC
>WNGF01005909.1_pt1 | contig 15386 bp, 18 predicted proteins | sample 5400641 | NCBI WGS metagenome assembly WNGF01 (sample SAMN13153371, study PRJNA577476) | soil metagenome | isolation source: 80 cm soil or saprolite under grassland replicate 2 | place: USA:California | collected 2016-06-15
GTGGAGGTGTCAGACCTTTCGCGCGCGATGGCCGCTGCGGTCTCGACTGCTGTAGGGCTCGACCTGGCGGTAGATGACGCGATCGTTCTTCACAACTCGAACAAGCTCGCGCTGCGTCTGCTGCCGTGCGACGTCCTTGCCCGTGTCGCTCGTGTAGGGCACGAGGTTGCGGAGTTCGAAGTCGACCTCGCTCAACGGCTCGCCGATACCGGGAGCCCTGTTGCCGTTCTTGAGCCTCGAGTGGAGCCGCGAGTCTACGAGCGTGACGGCTTCGCAGTGACGTTTTGGAAGTACTACGGACCAGTGACTCCTCAAGAGGTCTCTCCTGTCGACTACGCGAGTGCGCTCGAACGTCTGCATGAGGGCATGCGAAGGCTCGATGTGGCGACGCCGCACTTCATCGATCGAGTCATGGACACCCAACAGCTCGTTGCGAGCCGAGATCACACGCCGGCGCTTGCCGAGGAGGACCGGACGCTGCTGAGCACCACGTTAGAGAGCCTGCGACGGGCGATAGGCGACAGCGGCGCGGCTGAGCAGTTGCTGCACGGCGAGCCGCATCCCGGGAACGTCCTCATCACGCACAAGGGGCCGCTGTTCATTGACCTCGAGACGTGCTGCCATGGCCCGGTCGAGTTCGACTTGGCCCATGTGCCCGAAGAGGTAAGCGAGCGCTACCCGGGCGTTGATCAAGAACTCGTGCGCGAGTGCCGGCAGCTCGTTCTTGCGATGGTCGCTGCGTGGCGCTGGGACCCCGACGACCAGTTCCCGAACGGACGGCACGCAGGTCGAGCAATCCTGAGAGTGCTACGCGAAGGTCCTCCGTGGCCGGCACTTGGCGACCTGCGCCGCCTGTCGTGATGGGCCGACTGCCTGGTCCGTAACGGCAGCAGCGGTCAGATCAGAACCGCGCGCCACGGGGCCGGCGCTCATCACGTCCGCGCAAGCGCGTGGCATCGAGGCGCTGCCGTTCAGCGACGGAAGAGGGTGGAGAGATCGGGGAGCATGTTCGGGCTCCACAATCACTCCCCGATCTCTCCGCGCGGAGGCGGACGGGAATCGAACCCGCCGGCGAGCTTGCGCTCGCCCACCGATTTTGAAGGCATGTCCGACACTCGCGCTGCCTTCAGGCCTGTGACCAGCGTCTTGTCTTCCGACGCCGTCCCAGAACGTGCAAAGACTTGTGAGGCCGATCCGGCTCGAAGACTTGTGGCCTGACCAGGCAGAGCGCTTGGAGCGGCTCCGGGGGGCCCTGGAGGTCGCCCGCAGGGTCCCCGCCACGGTCGAGCGGGCCGATGCTGCCGCATGGCTCGAGGAACGCCTGGCCGACCCGCTGTCAGGTGCCGCAACGGTGGTGTTCCACTCCATCGTCTTCTTCTACCTGGACGCCGCCTCGCGGGCTCGCGTCCGTGGCCTCATGGCAGAAGCGGGCGAGCGGGCCACCCCTGGCGCTCCTGTTGCCTGGCTGTTCTTGGAGATGGAGTCCGAACGCTTCGTGGTCCGCTCCGTCTGTGGCCGGAGGCAGAGGAGCGTCCGCTGGCTACGAGCACGGCGCACGGCCCCCCGGTCCGGTGGCTCGTATGACCGTGACGAAGACCGAACCGCAACCCATCGGGTACCTTGCTCGAGCGCGTACGATGAGCAGGGACTGAGATGTGGCATCGGCGGTTGACGATTCTCGTGTTTAGTGGGGTGGTAGGAGCGCTTGCGGCCCTGGTCCTTCCGGGGTCGGTGCATGGGGGAACGGTATCGCGCGCCCTGCTCGATGAACGCGCAACCTTCCCGATCCCGTGGCCGCCTTGAATGTGGCGGAGCAGACCGCGCCGTACACGCTGCACCTTCCTTCCCCCCTTCCCGACGGAGCGGTTCCCCTGGTTATCGATTCGATCCAGGACGGGGGAGCGACGGCCGTCGACGTCTGGTGGACGCTTCCCGGCGCGGCCCGTTTCCACATCTGGCAAACGAACGATCCCAGTCTGGCCGATGAAGGGAAGGATGTGCTGTCGACCGGCACCGCCGTGTCGGTCGGCGACGTTTCGTGGCGGCAAACAACCACGAACTGGGGGCGGGATGGCCATGACCGAACTCTGCCGGAACTTCGATGATGGCGTGACTCTTTGCGTCTCGTCTAATCTGGGCTCGGCTTGGGTAAGCTCGGTTGCCGAAACGATCACGTAGGTACATCCGGATCGACCGCTCCAGTCCGGAACTCCATCCTTGTGGGATGCGAAAGCAGCGGGCCAAGGGGATCGGCCTCGACTAAAAGGAGCAACGGTCATGGCCGTGCGGTCCCGGGTGGTGGTGCGGGTGGCCTGGCCAGGCCCCTGAGCCGACCGTCGGGGCGGCCCTGCGGCCATCCCTTCGTATGTGAAAGGCTAGCTGAGGATGTATGAGGGATAACAGCGCGGGTTCCTGTGTCCTCATTGCCGTTGGACTAACAACCTTGGTCCTGGCGGCATGCACGAGCTCTGGACCGACATCCGGCCTGGACAAGCATCCCACGGGCTCCCTTGCCCCGGTATCGGGAGCGGCTTCGAGCCACAGCGGCAGCATCGAACTATCCTCCCTTCGCGGCCGGATCGCCTTCTCCGCGGGGACTCCGCTCCATGAGGACGTATACGTCATCAAGGCCAATGGGAACGGCCTCACCCAAGTCACCAGAGACCCCGCGGCCGACTTCGACCCAACGTGGTCCCCGGAGGGCACGCAAATCGCCTATCGGCACCAGGCGGGCCCACACACCACCCAGACCGACATCTTCCTAACAGCCGTCGGCGGTGGAGAGCCGACGGATCTCACCACGAGCCGCGGGGTCTCGGACTGGGGCCCAGCTTGGTCCCCGGATGGGGCGTGGATCGCGTGGAACTCCATGCGAGACGACCCGCGGAGCGGGGTCCTGCACGGCTTCGTGATGCATCCCGACGGCTCCGGAGTCCGAAGGATCACCGATGAGATCTGGGTCGAGTATCCGGCGTGGTCCCCCGACGGAAGGAAGATCGCGTTCATGGCCCAGGAACCAGGCGCGAGCGGGCTGGATCCCGACTACAACATCTACGTCATGAACGCAGATGGATCGGGGATCACCAAGCTCACGGATGGTCCAGGCACCGAGGGGTTCCCCGACTGGTCGCCCGACGGCACCCAGATCGCCTTCTCCTCCACCCAGGACGACTGCTCCAATACCGACGATCCGGATTGCCTGTCAACAGGAGACCTCGGTCCCTTCTACGCACTTTTCGTCATGAATGCCGACGGGTCAGGGCAGACGCGACTCACCGATGGGTTTGCCCAGTTCATGGACTGGTCGCCGGACGGACAATTCATCGTGTTCAATGGGCAAGACGGACTGAACGTGATCAGGGCTGACGGCTCAGACCTGACGACCATCCCGATCGCCCTTCAGGATCCCTCATTCCCTGACTGGATAGCATGAAGCGCTACTCTCAAGGTGAAGCCGTCTCCATTCGGTGATCGCTCCAGACGAGCATCGCTCGGTGGCTGCGACGATGATCGACCGGCATATCGGGCAGGTCGAGACCACGACCCCGCACCTCAGGTGACGCCGGAGTGACCAGCATCACCCGAACACGACAGGTCAGAGTGCCCCCGGGAGGCGGACCAGACCTCCGCAAAGTCGTGCGCCTGAGACACAGACTGCCGCTCCCAATTTGCGGCGCGTCTATCAGAGTTGAATGGCGCTTCGTCCCCGGAGGCGAAGGGAACACTGTAAGAACCATAAATGCTCCGGTTCGGGGTGTCTGGGTGGGTGCTCGAGAGCGGGGGTCGAGTTAACTGATGGCCGTCATGGACGCCTTGCACACGTGCGACTCGAGCATGCGGGCCGCTTCATCACCAGAGGGGTTGCGGTAGGGCGTCCTATTGGGTTCGATGTAAGAATCGAAGCACGGCTGGATGCGTCGTACATCTCGCGGGCAGTGATCACCCGCTCCATGTGAGCCACGGCCCCAGTCGCGCGCGATCGGGTCGACCAGCTCAGTGAGCGAGTTCTCCACCCGGGGTGGAATCGCCGGGAAGATCTCGCGCTTGACGAGACCGTCCCGTTCCAGCGCACGAAGGGTTTGCCTAAAGATCTTGGGGCTGATCCCGCGGGACGAGCGAGAGAAGTTGCTCGAGGCTGGCTCGTGCACGCCGGATGGGCGAGACAGCAACTAGTGATCCCCTATCGGCAAGGCCATGCGAAGAATCGACAGCAGGTACGACGAATGGTGAGGCGAGTCCTGCCCTGAGACCCCTCGGCGCTCAGCTCCTGGTGAATCGCCGATCCGGGATGAACCACATCACCGCCACACCCGCGTAGATCGCATAGGCGATCCAGGGACTCACGAACGCGAGCCCCACCGCGGCGGCGTACAGGCCAAGCGACGCGTAGCCCTTGACGTCCGACCCGATCGCCCTGGCCACTGCGGAGTTCAGGCCATTCGCGCGTATCAGCGTTCGGACCAGTAGGGTGTATGCGAGGGCGGCGGCTAGGGCCACGATGCCGTAGGCCGCGGCGGGCAGTGAGTGCCGGTATTCATCACGAATCCACACCGTCACCACGGGAATGAGGGACAGCCAGAAGAGCAGGAACATGTTCGCCCACATCGCCGACCCGCTTATGCGATCGGCGGCTCGAAGCAGATGATGGTGGTTGTTCCAGTAGATGGCGACGAAGACGAAGCTCAACATGTAGACGAGGAGGCCCGGCAGCACCGCGCGGACGGCGGTCCAGGTGACACCGTTCGGAGGACGCAGGCTGAACGCCATGATCGTGATGATCACGGCCATCACGGCGTCGCTGAACGCCTCGACGCGCCCCGTCCCCAGCTCGAGCGTGCCGGTCGAAGGACTGCGCTGACTCACGGTCGAACGATCATATGTCAGCCCTGACCGGGCTGAGCCAGTAGGGAATGATCGAAGGTGCGTCAGTAAGGCGCCTGAGTCACTCGAACATCGTGAGCACCCTGGAAGGGACATCGAGCGCGGGCATACGCCTGGCCGAAGGCTTGGTGCCCCCGGGGGTCGGTGGAACGCCGTCGCGAGCGAAGGCCTAGATCGCCCCTCACTCCTTGGCTATGCTCTTGGCGAGGTCTCGCATCGACACCATCCCCACAACGGCGTCTTCATCCATCACCGGCAGATGCCGGAACCCGCCGAAGAGCATCTGATTCAGTGCCTCGGCTACCGTGGTCTCGGGCCCGATCGTCACCGGGTCTCGGGACATCCATTGCGTGACCGACGAGATCCTGGCCAGGTCCGCCTTGGGGGAGTGGGCCAGGGCCCGGAGGATGTCTCGCTCGGTGAAGATGCCCACCAGGGAGCCGGATTGAAGCACGAGGACCGACCCCGAGCGGCCGGCGGACATCGCGTGCACGGCCTCCGTCAGGTTGGCCGAGGGTTCGACGGTGACAAGCTGGGTGCTCATGATGTCGCGAACAGTCGTCAACGCCCCACCACCAGGCGAATCTGCAGCTTTAGTCGCTTCTAATACCTATCATCTCGGTCAAGTCCCAGACCGGCAAGGGCGCTAGAAGGGCGCGAACCTTCGCTCCGCGCGCATGCCTGCGGTCCTAGCGCGTCGAGGTCGGCCCAGTGAAGGTCGCCTTGGTGTCTGTACCGGGGCGGGCGAGCAGCCGACACAGCCAAGCCCTGGAGTCGTCTTCCCCCAACCTTTCGATGAGCGTTCGCCGGGACCAGTCCGCGTACATGAGATGTCGCGGGCTTTCCCATCGATGGAAGAGCCTCCGGCCCAATCAGGGTGGCCTCAAGCTCTTCGCGACTGACGATGCGGTCCTTTATCGATTGGGCGCCGCCTCCTCGTCCATGGCAGTAAGGCTGCCCTAGCGCGTCATTGCCGTATTCGATGCCGACTGTCTCGGCAAGGATGAATGGCGCCAGGCCCGCTTCGGGTGATCCGGCCGGGGCCACGATCCCTCGGGCGTCTGGGTCGCGTCGCACATCGACCTCATGCCGGAGTTCATCGGGACGCGCCGTTCTGCTGAGCTGTCGGTGCTACCTTTGACTGCATGAAGCGGTTGGTCCTCGCCATCGCGGTTGGCTACATACTCCTCGCCCTGGTCGGCCGGGCGAAGGAGGCGGTTGGCATCTACACGTGCGAGTGCTACGCGGACTGCTGGTGTAAGAAGCCCGGGGTGAGTCTGTTCCGCTGGGTGTTCCCGCGGTTCCATCACTTCCCGGTGAACGACGGGGGCGTGCCGTTCGACGCCCCGGGATCGTGCTGACTCCGCCTCCCGTGATGAACGTCACGCTCCGCTACTTCGAGGGGTGCCCCCACTGGCAGACGGCGCACGACCCATTCCGCGAAGCGCTCCGCGCGGAGGGGATGGCCAATGTCGAGCCCGTTCTCGAGCGGGTCGACACTGCCGAGAAGGCCGAGCGCCTTCGGTTCATCGGCTCGCCGACAATCCTCGTGGACGGTCGGGACCCGTTCGCGGGAGCCCAAGCGGCCTTCGGCCTGACGACGGCGACATGGTCGCTCTTGCGCTCGACACGGCGGAAGGGCTTATCGACGCGCCGACCATCGCAAAGCGCCTTGAGGGTTGGGTGCGGCGACTGGAGCTGCCCGAAGTTGAGCCCGGGCCGGATATTGGCCCGATCCAGCGCCTGCACGATCCCCGTTCGTAGCCTCTGAGCAGGGTAGTCCCAACGGGATTTGAACCCGTGTCTCCACCTTGAGAGCGTGGTCCAGGCCGATTTCGTGACCTGCGACGGAGGGTGAAAAGGAGCTGCTGACCTGTGGATTCCGCTCCTGGTCGATTCCGGTCGCTACCCCTCGATTCTCGATGTCATGCGGGATAGATACGGGATCACGGGGCTTGGAAGGCTACAACCACCCTTGAGTCGGTCTTCGAAGTAGGCCTCGGATCACTTCGGCCGGCGGCGCACGGCGAGACGCCTCCGCGCGCCTCCGCCTTCAGCTGCTTGGCGCGCTCCTTCATCGCGGCTCGTTCCTGGGCCGAAAACCCGTCGAACGTCTTGCCCTTCCGGGCGGTGCTCTTCGCGGTCTCTTGCATGGCCTTCGCTGCGCTCATGGGAGCCTCCCGTACCCTCTCCTTGTTTCATTCCGCCCAGTCTCTTGCCGGCCCTGGGTGACTCGCCTGGGGGCCTTCACCGGAAAAGTCGGAGTAGAGCTCGAAAGAGGCCTCGCCGTACGAGCCGCTGCGGGTAGCGTCCTCGCCGGATGGCTTGGTAATCGCCCAGCATTCTCGTACCCAACCCGATGTTGTTATGGTCGGCATGTGGACACGCCCGATCTCGGGTCGCTTGGCTTCACCGAAGAGAAGCTGTACGACGTCAAGAACGACATCGTCGGTTTCGACGCCACCCGGGACGGCAAGTTCCTGTTTTGGTTTGAGAGAGGCAACGACGGACGGGTGATCCCGGTCGTCAACGGAGCACCGGGGGCAAGCTTCGACGCGTTTGTGGCCCCGTTTGAACACCTCCGCCGGTGGCAACGTCAAAGACTGCGGTGGCTCGTCGGCAAGTCGGACTACAAGTTCAGCGGTGATGGACGTCGCTTCGCATATGTCGGCAGGCGACGTAAGGGATTCTTCATCTCCATCGACGGAGTCCAGAGCAGGGAGTACAAGGCGATCGGCGGCGATCCTTACTTCGACCCAACCGGATCGACCTCCTTCTACGTCGCGAGGGTGGACGGGGTAAACCGCCTCGTCTTGAACGGGGAGGTCCAGCTCGAGTACGAGGTCGTCCCAGGGCTGGGACCTGCCTTCAGCCCAGACGGATCACGCATCGCGTTCGTCGCCCGCGTTCCGGGCGGCGAGGCCGTGGTCTTTGACGGCAAGGCCGGACCTCCGTTCGTTCGGATCGCGGTCGACATCAAGATCGCGCCCAACGGGCGGGTGTCATACGACGCCGCCTTGAATCGGAAGCGCTTCCGTCGTCCTGAACGCTTCGCTTTCGTGGTCGACGGAAACGTGGTAATCGAATCCCGTTCCTTCTACGCCAGGCTGAGTCCCGACGGAAGGCGGATCTACTACCTCGACCATGATTCGCACCGGTGGTTCGTGGATGGTGAGCCTCTGCCTGAAGGCACGAAGGGCGCTGAGTTCGCTCCCGACGGCCGCCTCTACACGGATCTGGAGGGCCAGGCCTTTGTCGATGGCGCCCCGATGGGCGTGCCCGCCTGGAACTACGGCCCCGACTTCACGCCCGACGGCCGACATTCAGCGTGGTCCGCGAGGGTGGGCGAGAAACAGGTACTGGTTCATGACGGCGAGATCGCCAGCGACCAGATGGACGCTGTCCTCAACACCGTATTCAGCCCGGACGGAACGCGGATCGCCTTCCGGGCCTATGAGGGGGAGTACCCAGAACAGCGGGAGTTCGTGGTCGTGGAAGGCATCGAGGGCCCGCGATTCGACGACACTGCGTTATGGCACTTCAGTCCCGACTCTCGGCACCTCGCCTATCGAGCTACGGAAGGCGGGAAATCGTTCCTGGTCCTTGATCACACCCCGGGCCCGCCCGTCGATGACCTGCGCCTGCCGCCGTGTTGTGGCCCCTTCCCGGGCGCTTTCGACTTCAGCCCGGACAGCAACCACGTCGCGGCGGTGGCTATCCTGGGCGCGCAGATGAGGCCTCTGGTCGACGAGAGGCTCGGCCCAGCGTTCGAGAGATTGGCACAGCCGGTCTTCCAAGATGACGGGATTGTTTCGTTCTTTGGAGTCCGCGAGAACGCTATCTTCCGAGTCCGCGCAACCCTGGGCACAATCTGACTTCGCCTGCCCCAGCGCCCCTGCCCGATATCTGCCCGATGAAGGCCCGAGGGTTGATAGCGTTATACCGTGTGACCTGCGTAGACCCGAGGGGACGGTATTCGAACTCTTGGCAGAATCTGATGGAGCGGCTCCAGAGCCTCATTTGTGACGTGGATTTCCGGGCGTGAGCAGATGGGATCTCTGATGCCCGCCTCGCCCGCGCAAGGCGCACGCAATCCCATGTCAGGGGCGTCGTCAGACGCCCTCCATCCGAAGAGGGTCCCAGTTCATGCCGTACGAGCACAGGATGTCTGGGCTTCCGACACCCGGCACATAGTCCCGGCGCTCACTGCACGGGCTGGAAGGCGTTTTCGAGGACGAAGCGCGCCACCCTCCGCCCGAGGGTGGATCCCTCCACGTCTGAGTTGCGGAAGTGGAACCCTGCCCACACCCGGGCGTTGTTCACCTCTCTGATGGCGTCTCCGAAGTGCCGGTAGTACCGAGTCTCGCCAGTCACCAGACTGTCGAGGGTGAAGTTGATCTGGCCGTTACCGAATATGGCGGCGAGAACAGTCGTCACCGCGCCGCTGTGGCAGGCGTGGGCGGAGGGATACTCCGGAAATGGCGGCGTAGTCCGCAGTGGCACCCAGGTGGGATCGGGCTCGGTATTGGGGTTGCCGTCGGTGTCGGCTCTGGGGATGGCCTGGATGGGGCGCCAGAAGTTGTAGTGGAACTTGGCGTCGAAGCAGGCAATCATGGCGTCTCCCCCCGCCACGTGGGCAAGAGCAAGCATCCGGGCTGTCTCAGTCGCGTCGAGGTCCTCCCTGTCGGCCAAGCGGACCATGGCCCGGTTCCACTGGGCGATGTCGTTGTCGGTCCAGAACAAAGCGGTGGCCGTCTGCTCGGGCGTCCGATCGGTGCTGTCGGCCCGGCCCAGCGCCTTCACTTCGTTGAAGTCGTCCGCATACTCATCGCTGGTGAGCGCCGAGGGACCGTCCGGACGGAACTGTGAGGCCGATTCGAGCACCAGGGGAACCACATCCGGGAGGTTGGTCCCGAGGACGATAGGGCCGGTGGGCTCGTAGACGCCGGGGCCGGGCGGGGGCTGCTCGTAGGGAGTGGGAGCGGCCGTCAAGCCGGCGACGGCCGGAAGCTCAAGGATGCCCTCGAACACCTCCTCACCCAGGGTGATCCCGTTGTCCTTGGCTTCCCCATCGGGGATGGAGGAAAGATAGGCGTCGTAGGTGGCGTCAAGGCTGCCCTGCTGATCGGGGAACAGGCCCACCAGGACCCCGTAGGCCGCCGTGGCGACCGCGGCCTCGAGCGAGGTATTGGGAGGGGCCTCGGGCGCAACTGCGAACGGTTGAAAGCGCCCCTCTATCGCTACGGTGGCGTCGTAGATGGCCGCATGGACGACCCCCATCAGTCCGGCGCCGACGCCCGGGAACTTCTTCGCAACCACAACGATCGAGTTCTGGGCGATCAGGCTCCAATCCATGATGGCGTCTGCTGATGCCTCACCGGGCGCGTCCGCTCGTGGGATCCCCAGTCGCCCGGTGGCCCCGACCGCGGCGGGCGACGCGATGAGCGCAACGGCGACGGTGACGAGGACCAATGATCTGACTCTCATGGTTGCGCCTCCTAGCTCGACTTGGCCGCCCCTCCTCAGTCCACCTCGTCGCTACAAGACGGCACCTCGGGGCTCAGCTCGTGTACCCCTGCAAGGTGACAGAGGGTCCTTGAGCTTTCCTGGAGATTCGCTTGATCCCAGAGGTCCGGGCTCCACATCCTCTCTGAGCCGGGAGGTAAGTTCCCCCCAGGTTCGGCTCTTCCTAGAATGGCGGCATGGAGTTCAGGATGCTCGGCCCGTTGGAAGTGTGCGACCAGGGCCGACCGGTGCCTCTGGGCGGCCCCAAAGCACGCGCCGTGCTGGCGATGCTCTTGCTCCATCGCAACGAGCTCGTGCCGGCCGATCGGATCATCGAGGACCTGTGGCATGGGAAACCTCCTCTGAGCGCCACATCGACACTCCAGACCCACGTCTCCCATGTGCGCAGGGCGGTTGGGGCAGCGGACGCGGGGAAGGAGGGCTCGCGGCTGTTCTCTCAAGCCACTGGATACGTCCTTCGAGTCGAGCGCGGGGAACTCGATGCCGATCTCTTCGAGCGCCTTGCCCGGGAAGGAAGCGAGGCGCTAGCCCGCGGAGCTCATCGAGTAGCTCTGGACAGACTCCAGGAGGCTCTCTCCCTGTGGCGGGGACCTCCCCTGGCTGATCTCGCGTCCGAGGATTTCGCCCGGCCCGAGATCACTCGGCTGGAGGAGTCGCAGATTGTGGCCCTGGAGGATCGCATCCAGGCGGAACTCGCACTAGGCCGACACAGCGCTGTCATGGGGGAGCTGGAGGCATTGGTGACCGCCAACCCTCTCCGTGAGCGGCTTCACGGCCACCTCATGTTGTCCCTGTATCGCTCGGGACGCCAGGCGGATGCCCTGCACGTCTACGAGAGCCTACGGAACGACCTTGCCGAGGAGCTGGGCATCGACCCGAGCCCGGACGTGCGAGACCTCCACCTGAGTATCCTCAGGCAGGAGCCAGGGCTCAGAGCCGCAGAGGGCGGGCCCGGGGAAATCCCGAATAACCTTCCCTTTCAGCTGACCAGTTTCATCGGCCGAGCAGGACAATTGGCGCAGCTCAAGCAAGCCCTTCAAGAGGCTCGGCTCGTGACGATCGCCGGCGCGCCTGGAATGGGAAAGACCAGGGTGGCGATCCGCCTGGCGTGTGAGGTGTTGCGCGACTATCCGGATGGGGTATGGCTGGTCGAACTGGCCAGCATCTCCGACGGCACGCTCGTTCCGCAGGCTGTTGCCGCCGAGGTCGGGACGCGGGAGGCCACCGGTCGATCTGTCGAGAAGTCCCTCATCATGCATCTGGAGAGTTGCACCGCCCTGATCCTGCTGGACAATTGCGAACACCTCGTTGACGACTGCGCCACGCTCGTCGAAGAGCTCCTCCAACGATGTCCGAACTTGCGGATCGTGGCCACCAGTCGTGAAGTACTCAATGTTCCCGGCGAACTGGCCTGGCGGGTCCCTCCGCTCTCGCTTCCGGACCGCCAAGTGAGCGTGCTCGTTGGACAGCTCCAGGGGTACGAGGGCGTCAACCTGTTCGTTGAGCGCGCCCGGATGAGCAGGGCCGGGTTCACCCTCTCCCAGGAGAATGCGGAGGCTGTTGTAGGGATCTGCCGGCGCCTCGACGGCATCCCCCTCGCCATCGAACTCGCTGCGGCAAGGATGAGCGTGATGTCCCCGCACGAACTCATGGATGGGCTGAGCGACCGGTTCAGACTCCTCACGGAAGGAAGCCGAACAGCCCCCGCCCGTCAACAGACGCTTCGAGCGACGATCGACTGGAGCCACGATCTCCTCACCGAACAGGAGCGATCCGTTTTCCGACGGCTTTCCGTATTCATCGGCAGGTTCCGTCTGGAAGCAGCCAAGGCCGTGTGCTCCGGCGACGACCTCAATGTTGGCGAGACGCTCACGGTCTTCACCCGGCTCGTGGCGAAGTCACTCGTCGTGGTGGAGGAAAGCACGACATTTGGAACGCATTACCGCTTGCTCGAGACGATCCGCCAATACGCCAGGGAGCGACTGGAGGACGATGAGGATTCTGACGCAGTCCATCGTCGCCATGCCCTCTTCTACGCAGAACTCGCCGAACAGGCCGAGGGCGGGCTCGCGACGGGAGCCCAGTCAGCCTGGCTCTTCCGCCTGGACGAGGAACTTGACAATTCGCGAGCCGCTTTGGAGTGGTCGTTGGGTGTGGAGCCCGATCTTGCCCTTCGCATGAGCGCAGCACTCGCTGCGTATTGGATCACCCGAGGCTTCCTCACCGAAGGAAGGAAGTGGCTGGAAGCCGCGTTGGGGGCCTCATCCCAACGGGGAAGGCTGCGAGCGAAGGCTCTGGCTGGAGCCGGGCTGCTCGCGTCGGCTCAAGGAGATTGGGGCGGCGGCCGCAGTTTGCTCGGCGAGAGCATACGCATCTCCCGCCGGCTCGCCGACAGAGTGACATTGGCCACCGGTCTGAACTATCTGGGTCGCCTGAAGGTCGTCGAGGGACAGGCGATAGGCGAAGGTATGCGCCATCTCCACGAGGCTCTGGGACTGTGGCGGGATCTTGGCGATGAACCAGGGATCGGCTTCTGCCTCCAGAACCTCGGGCTGGGCGCCTACTTCCAGGGGGAATTCGTCGATGCCCGGGAGTTCTATGTGGAGTCCCTGGCGATCTGGCAGGAGCTCGATGAACGCTCGTTCCGGGTTCGTTCCCTCTTTAACCTCGGTGCAATCGCCCTGGAGACAGGGGATCTGGCAGAAGCGCGACACAGGTTCGAGGAGTCGCTCCAGCTCTCGAGACACCTCGACGATAAGTGGGCGATCGGGTTCGAACTGGAGTGTTTCTCAGCACTGGCCGTGGAGATGGGACAGCCGGAGCGGTGCATGCGTCTCGCGGGCGCTGCTGCGAGCTTTCGAGCCAAGTATGGGTCCATTCGCCCCGCCCCGTGGCGCGAGAAGGTGGAAAGATGGATCGCCCCGGCGAGGGAAAGGCTGGGGGAGAGGGCAGAAGTTCTCTTCTTTGAGGGGCGCTCGATGACGGTCGACCAGGCGATGGACTACTCGCTTGAGACAGCGGCACTCAGCGAGCGCTGACAGGGCCAACTCTCTGCGTGATCGCGTGCGTTGTTTTGGCCTTGCAGGGCAGCAGGCCTGGCGCGTGATCCCGTAGTACCGGCAGGTCTTCGAGACGTTGCCGGTCACCAGTCGGGTACGAAAACTCAATCATGCCGCGTAGTACTCATTGGTGAGTCCGCCGATAGCGGATCGCCGTCGCACCTGGCCACGTAGTGCTGGGCGGCGTTGCGGGTCTGGACCTGCCGGCGCCTTCAGGTTCAGGCCCGGTGAGGCCGGTGGTCGTTGAAATGCTAGACGTAGATCCGAAGGACCCGTTGCAGGTGGCGGCGTCCTTGGATCAGCGTCCAATCCAGACACTACGCCCGAACGGTTCCCACCCACCTCTCGGCGAAGGCGTTCGCGTTCGGGCCGGGATCGGCGTGCAGATGATCCTGGTCCGTCGGCCTTGAACACCGTATCGAAGGAGCCTGAGAACTTCGTGTCCCGGTCGTGGATCAGGAAGCGAGGGGACGTTCCCTGTTCCTCCAGTGCCCCGGCGACGTTTCGTGCTTGCTGGGTGACCCAGGCCGAATCCGGATTCCGGGTCGCTCCGGCCACCTGCACCCTCCTGGTCCCGAGTTCCACGAAGAACAGCACATACAGCGTCCGAAGCCAGACCGTCTCCGCGGTGAGGAAGTCGCGGGCGATGATCCCTGAGGCCTGGTGGATGAGGCATTCCCTCCACGTCGGCCCTCGCCGCGGAGCGGGACCGGGATGATGGGCCCGAAGGACAGTGGCGATGGTGGTGGCAGATACCCGGATCCCATGCCGAGGAGCTCCCACGTTCTCTACCCATCTCTCCACGCGGAGGCGGACCGATGGGCGTACGAACCTAAGCAAGCCGGGCGGCAGCATCGGGGTGGCCGCCGGTTCCTGGGGTCGAACCGCGTAGGGCCGCGGATCACCGCCTCTTGCGCCCCTACCATGCGAACCCGCACTCCACGATCTCTCTGTCGGGCCGGATCTCCCCAAGGTCTTCAGGGACGGGGCCGAGCGGCGATGCCGCTCAGCCATCCGGTGAGATGCAGACAAGTCCAGGTCAAGCGGGCTTCCTGGGCTTCCGATCTAGGGGATATGAGTGATGCCGGGAGAGGAGACGCACCGGGCAGCTGGGCTTATCGATGGACGACGAGAGCCATCCGGGCTCAAGGAGCCTCATCCCCCGGCCGGGGCGTTGCCATCGTGGCGGGGCTCCTCGGTCTCTCATGGCTGGTCAGCTACGTTCTCGGCGGAGCCGGCCGAGTCCCACCCCACTGGTTCTATATACCGATCCTCCTTGCCGCGGCCCGGTTCGGCTTGCCCGGAGCGGCCGCCACGGCCGTTGTGGCGGGCCTTGTGGCCGGCCCGCTCCTGCCCCTTGACGTGTCGACGGGTACGCAGCAGCACCTCTTGGACTGGTCGGCCCAACTCGGTTTCTTCCTCGGAATCGGACTGGTGATGGGCGCAGTCATCGTTCGCCTGAAGGGCTCACTCGAGCGCGAGATAGCCCTTGCCCGGGAAGACCGAGACCTCGCTCTTCGAGAGAGCGAGGCCACGCTGCGTGCCGTGTTCGCCGCCTCTCCCGACATGATCACGATGGTCGAAGCGGACGGGGAGCTTGGGCCTCCCAGCCCCGCCGTCCGCGACATCTTGGGTTATGAACCCGGGGAGTATGCGCAGATGGACAGGATGTCCCTGATCCACCCCGACGACCGGAAGCGGGTCAACGAAACGCTTCGATCTCTCCTGCAAGGAGGGCCCCCGGTCGAGTTCAGGTTCAGGATCGCCCATGCCGACGGGCGCTGGGTGGTCCTCGAGTCCCACGCCCGGGGGATGAGCGATGCCGAGGGTCGACCGAGTGGCCTGGTCGCGGTGTCGCGTGACGTCACCAAAAAGGTCACCCTGGAGGAGGCGCTCACGTCGGCCAAGAAAGAGGCTGAG
>WNGF01013825.1_pt1 | contig 15386 bp, 10 predicted proteins | sample 5400641 | NCBI WGS metagenome assembly WNGF01 (sample SAMN13153371, study PRJNA577476) | soil metagenome | isolation source: 80 cm soil or saprolite under grassland replicate 2 | place: USA:California | collected 2016-06-15
CGGAATCGCTACACCCGTGTACAGCGTGGACGAAGTCGTCGGCGTCGAGCCATCCAGGGTGTAGTAGATCGACACGCCCGGAGTCGCATCGCTCAGCGTGACCGTTTGCGGACTGGTGTATGTGCCCGCCGATGGTGACAAGGTCGGTGTCAAGGCGACGATGCTGTAGGTGCCGGTTTTCACCGCGCTGGCGGCGTAGCCGTTGCCGGCGGCAATGGCTTTGATTGTGGTGATGTTGGAGACCGGAATCGCCAGGCCCCTGTACAGCGTGGACGAAGTCGTTGGCGTCGAGCCATCCAGGGTGTAGTAGATCGACACGCCCTGAGTCGCGTCGCTCAGCGTGACCGATTGCGGAGTGGTGTATGTGCCCGGCAATGGCGACAAGGTCGGCAACGCGGCCGGCGTTAGATTGAGGGTATACTGCGCGCTGCTTACAGTGCTTGTGCCGTAGTTGCTCACCGCGATGGCGCTGAAGGTGAAGGTGGCTGAAGCAGAGAGCTGGACCGGTCCTGTATAGAGGGTCGAGCTCGTGTTGGGCGCCGAGCCGTCGAGGGTATAGTAGTACGTTACATTGGGCGTGACGTCAGTCAGCGAAACCGAGATCGGCGTGATGTAGGTTGCACTCGCCGGTGACATGGTCGGCGCCGCCGTCTTGAAGGTGTATTGCGCGGTGGCGACCGAGCTTTTGCCCCAGCCTCCCACGCCCACCGCGACAGCCTTGAACGTGGTGTTCGCGTTGACCGGAATTTGCGTGCCCAGCGAATACTCAATGGATGTGCTATTGGGCGGCGTCGAGCCATCCGTGTTGTAGTAGATCGTCATGTACGGCGCCGACTCCGAGATGGTCACCGTCTGCGGCGTGTTATAGGTCCCCCCATCGCCCGGCGTAAAGGTGGGTATAGGCGCTTTGGTGTCGGCACCGTGCATGCCGCCTTCTGACTCTCCCACCCCGCCCCATAACCACATTAACAAATACGACTTGGTTATACGAGGCGCGCGGGCCGATGCCGGCGGCGGGGTTAAACCGTATGGGTTGACGATGCCATTGCCGCCAATATGGCATTGACCACACATGAGATCGACATCATTCCAAGCCGCGTTGTTGATGACGCCGTCCGACGTGATATTGGGCGAGGTGATGTTCTGGTTATGCAGCTGATCGGCGGTGGGGAACGTCGAGTAGCTGCCCGATTCGTTGACCCGGAAAAGATGGCTCTTGACCTGGCCATCGGCCGCTACCATATGACAGGTTACGCATGCGCCGGGAATATCGGCGCTGGTTCCAGTCGGGAATGGCGTTCCGGTCCCGGTCGGGTGATTGAACGTCTGCAGCACGGTCTGGGACAAGTTGTGGCAATCATCGCAGACGTAAGGCGCGGGAATTCTTGACGAAGGGTTCACGCTTTGGTGGGGATCATGGCAGCCCATGCAGCCGCTGTTCTTACTCGTATCGGTCGGGTTGCTGGTGAATAGACTCTGATAGGAGCCCGTCAGCGTGACGGAAAGATCCGGCGAATGCTGCGCATTTTGGGTCAGGGTTCCAGTAAAGCGCGCATGCGGGCTGTTCAGGAACGTCGGGCCGGCCTCGTGCTGAAATGCGGGCTTATAAACCCAGATATTGGCCGGGTTGGCGACGCAGGCCGAATAGGTCGAGCCGGACTGGTCGGAGCAATAGCCATTGTCGATGACCTTCGGAGTGGCCTCAGGAGTGATGCTGCCCTGCGTTGGGGGAACCGTGTTGGAGTTGGCCATGGTGATGTTCTCCCCGCGGTGACACTCCAGGCAGAGCGCGGTCGCAGCCTCGGATTGCGGCATCGTCGCCTGCCAGGGACCCGAGCCATGCGAGCCGTAGGACCAGGCCGCCTGATGGCACCGTTCGCACTGGACACCGGACAGATACCAGGAGGAAGTACCCTGCGTTCCCGGAGCTACAAATCCGTCGCTGGGGATGCGGCTGAACTGGGCATCGGGAATCGGGGAGATGAAATTATTGGTGTTCTGCGTTGGTTCAGGGGCTGACGCGTCAAAGTTGTAGCCGGTAGCGTGGCAGCGTGCGCAATCGAAGCTGCCGTTGGGATAGAGTTCCCCGGTGAAGCCCTTGCTGAAGATCGTGCCCAGGTGCGTCGCAGCGGGATTGGCGGGGCCGCCGTATCTTTGCCAGCCGCCGAAGATGTAAAACATGTTTTGCACGCCCCCGGCGGAGGTGGTGGGGGCCACCGGGGTATAAGGCGCGGGGCTAGAAGGATTGCTCAGGGTGTAGAAGGGGTATGAGCATGTGGGGTCGTGTGCAGGCAGCCCGAGCAGGCCCGGCACCCGGAGCGGATCGCACCAGCCGATTGTGACCAAATTGTTGATCCAGTCGTAGGTGCTGCCCGATCCATAGTGAGCATCATTGGTCGAGTAGGAACTGCCATCGGGACCTGACCAGAGTACGCCGGGAGCCAGCTTCCGGAGCGTGTTCTTGTGGCCGCTCATCAGGAAAGTTGTGATGGTCAAGTCGTTGTGGCAGCTTAGGCACTGGTTTGAGCCTGCGTAGGCCGTCGTCCAGCCTCCGGCGCCGTTATTGGACGCGCCATCGCCAACGAAGACCTGGCCCGTTCCATTCGGGTTCAGGGTCAGATTGTCCGCAGGCTTGCACCCCTGGCTCAGATTACATTGAGCATAGATGGAAAATGGACAGGCCAGCAGGAGTGCCAGCACGATGTAAGCTGTATAAAGCCAAGATCTTGTCCTCACGGCAACACCTCCTGAAGTTGTGCCGGGTGCGCTCGAACTGCTGCAGCAATTCTTTGTGTGAGCTGTGTACTGATCGCCCGTGAATTGTCTAAGCAGCCAGCGGGGGCCTGTGGATTGCGAAACAGCCGTGAACCAACCATTATTAAGACTGGGGATTTATATCTTGACGCCAGAAGCGGGCAATATCGGTGACTTGCATCACCAGAAGGAGTGACTCCGGAGTCTCAATGTGGCGACAATTTCCGGAGTCTCAATGTGGCGACAATTTTTCGACAGAGGCTTCGCGCGAACCATTTAGACGGTGGGCTTAAGTTTTGCGGCCGACTGTAAATGTTTTTGAAGATGTTCTTGCATTCTGGATTCGGCGTCGGGCCATAGGCATCGAGCCGTCGTAGTTCAAGACGCCGACTTCTCGCGCAGAGCCTGCCGCTGCTGGGTGAAGTGCGGCACGATGCCCAGCAATCGCTCGATCACAGTCAACTGCGCCCGGTGATGCATTTCGTGTTCCTTCGTGCCGAGCAGCAGCTCGAGGCGGTTCGGGGGCGCCGCCCGGCATGCGCACCGCTTCCGCCAAAAGTTCCAGCGGTTGTGCTTCCAACCATTGACACCAACGTTCCCCTTCGGCGCGCAGCAGTTCGATGATCTCGTTCTTGGTGCGCGCTCGTTGCTCCTAGCGTTGAGACCGCCTGATGAACTCCCCAGTCAGCCCGGCGCGATAGCGGTCGTTCGAGAGTTTGACCGCTTCTCCGTTCGCCACGCGCCAGATTCAAGTACAACAAACGGCGGTGTTTATAGATTTCAAGGTGCGCACGGAGGTTTGACCGAAACATTGGATTTGTTGGGTATTGTCGGGCCTCAGCCAACTGCGTTGGTCAAAATTTAGTCAAACTCATCGCAAATTTGCGTTCACGTCACAGCCAAATTTGTTGGCAAGCTGAGATAATCCGCGCATAGCGAATTCGCTCAGCCGTTGACGAGCCTCTCTGCTACAGTTTCGGTTCAAACAAAACCTCATCCATCGGGTGGCTATGGCCTCGATCCAGGACTCCTATGTGGCGCGCGATGCGCGGGCCGTAGCCTCCAAGCGACTGCCCACGCGCGAATTGTGTGCCGGCCGAGAGGTGATCGACCTTTCAGCCAACGAGAATCCCTCCGGACCTTCCCCCAAGGCACTTGCCGCGATCATGCACGCGGCGAAACAGGCGCACCGATACCCTGACAAAAACGGCACGGCCCTCAAGAAGGAGCTGGCAACCCGGCTCGGTGTTGCGATCGAGCAGATTGTGCTAGGGAATGGCTCGGCCGAAGTCATTGACGCAATCGCGCGCGCCACTCTGGGACCCAGGGATGAGGCGATCGTAGGATCGCCTTCTTTCCCCGCATATCGATCCAGCATCGCCCGGACGGGCGCTGCCGTTACGGCGGTCCCTTTGATCGACGGCGCCGAAGATCTGGCCGCCATAGCGAAGCGCGTGTCCGACCGCACACGGTTGGTGATGCTCGCCAATCCGAACAATCCCACCGGCGGCAGCTTTGGAGCCGCAACCTGGGAACAGTTCATTGCGCAGATGCCGGGGCACGTCGTAGTGGTGGTCGATGAGGCCTATTACGAGTATGTGACGCGCCCCGATTTTCCGAGAGCGCTCGAACAGGTCGCCGCCGGGCAAGGGGTAGTTGTTTTGCGCTCGTTTTCCAAAGCCTACGGACTTGCCGGGCTGCGGCTCGGCTACGGCATTGCTTCCATGCCGCTAGCGCAACGGATCGAGAAGCAAGTGCAACATTTCAACACCAACCGCGTGGCGCAGACTGCCGCCTTGGAAGCCCTTTGCGACGAGGACTACCTGGCCCACTGTGTCGAAATGAATGCGGAAGGCCGGCGCTATTTGCACCGCGAACTCACTGCTCTCGGGTTCGCAGTGCCGGAATCGCAGGCCAATTTCCTGCTCGTGCAAACCTCAAATGCGGTGGAGGTGCACAGGCGTCTCCACGATCGTGGGGTGCTGGTCAAGTTGCTCGACGGTTTTGGCCTGCCTGATGCCATCCGCGTCAGTGTTGGCGGGCCTGAGGACAATGAACGTTTTCTTGAGGCGCTCGCGAGTGTGCTGATGCGCCCTGAGCGAGATCTGCAGGATGAGAGGATCTGAGATGGTAATGATGATGGCTCCAGGCGGGAGCAAGCAGATGGCCAGGATGGCCTTCGAGGAAGGCGCCGAAGCCGTATATGTGGGCGTGGTGGGTTGGAGCCGGCGTGGCTCCGAGCACGAACTCGTGGATGAAGAGATCCGCGAACTCATCGACTACGCCACAGACCGGGGTAAAGAGGTGCGCGTGGTCGTCAATACCTTGCCTAGCTCCACCGAAATCCCGATGTTTATCGAGCGCATCGAGATGTACGCATCGTGGGGCGCCCGGGGATTCATGATCAGTGACATCGGCTGCATGCGCCTGGTTCACGAGCGCCTGCCGAATGTGGACATCCACACCAGCGTTGGCTGCGGCATTAGCAATTACCAGGATGTGCGTTTTCTGGCCGACATTGGCGCGACTTATGTCGTGTTGCCCTACCGGATGACGCCGGAAGAGGTCGCGCAGATCACGGCCAACACCAACGTGGGTATCGAGTTCTTCCTGTTCAAAACGCCATCGGGAGGCAAGATCTGCCCAGGCAAGTGCATGATGAGCAGCTACTTTAGCTATCGCCGCTGGCTCGACGAAAACGGCAAAGACCACTTCTTTGGTAGCGCGAGCCGCGGCGGAGATTGCCTGCGCGTGTGCCAGTCGAACTGGCAGTTCAGCGTGGACGACGTTTCCTACCAGGAAGGGATGAGCATCAAGACCAATCCCTCGCTGTGGCTGGAGGAACTGCCGGCCTACCTCGCGGCCGGCGTGAACTGCCTCAAGGTGCCGGGGCGCGATCGTTCGGACGAACTGGTGCGCGACCTGGTCCGCTTTTATCGCCGTGTCCTCGACACGATCGCGGAAAAAGACAACCCCGATCTGTCGCGTTTCCGGCCAGAGTTGGAGAGTTTCCGGCAGCGGTGGAGTACGGAGCGCAGCAACCGTGACCGGCGCCTTATCGGAGAGGCAGAGCGGGAGGCGCTTCGCGCCGCCAGAGCTGCTGCCCGTAATACCACTACCAATTTCGAGCTTTCGCGGTAAAGGAGTGCATGGATGTTTGAACTGTCAACTGACGTGGCTTCGCCCACACTGCTGGAGCAGGGAGATTACTCGGCCTACGATGCGTTGTACCTGGGCGACTTCTCCTGCCCGAACTTTCCCAACAACTTTACCTCCAATCCGGAACTGCTCGCAGAAGCGGTGAAAACGGTTCACAGCCAGGGTAAGAAGTGCTATCTGCGTCTTTACGCCGTGCCCAGCAATCATGACCTTACCTGGGTTCGCAGTCTGATTGAAGCTGCGCTCGCTCTGCCGTTTGACGGGCTGGAGGTGCACAATCTTGGACTCCTTCGGATGCTGCGCGAGATGGGCTGTACCAAGCCGCTGCACCTCGGCGTCTTCGGCAACCTCTACACCGATGCGACCGCCCGCGTGGTGAAGGAGTACGGCGTCACACGGGTGTATCCCAACCCGGAGTTGAGCCTGAAAGAAGCCATCTACATCCGCGATAACACGCCCATCGAAGTGCTGATCCCCGTACACGGAAAGATCCCGCTGGTCATCTCGGAGACCTGCTTCATCCAGGAGCACACTGAGGGCACCACTGTCGGACAGTGCACCTTCACCTGCAACGAGGAACACTGGCTCACCCGCTCCGAGGGCGAGTGGTCGCTCAAGGACACTGGCCGCATGACCCTGAGCGGCAGCGACCTGTGCATGCTCGAGCACGTCGAGAGCCTCGCGGCAGCCAAGTTGACTGCCTTCTACGTCCAGAGCCATGGCGAGACAGCGGAATTCGTGAGCAAGGTAGGCAGCATCTACCGCCAGGCACTCACCAGCGCCTTCGCCGGTATACCCGTTGGGGACCTCACGTCTCATGTGGCGGAACTGTCAGCCCTGGCGCGCATGGGATTGTGCAACGGCTACTACTTCGAGAGCGCCGGGGGGCCTGAGATGGCGATGCTGTTGGCGCCGGGCGGGACCACCGAGATGGCTGTCATGGCCATTGATGAGGGAGCGGACATAGTCTACGTCGGCCCGCTGGGCTGGAGCCGCCGTCCGTCCGAATCCGAAATGACAGACGACGATATCCGGGCGGTGATCCTCTATGCGGCCGAGCGCGGCAAGCAGGTGCGGGTCGTGCTCAACACCTTTCCCAGTCCGTTCGAGATGGCGGACTTCCTTGGCAAGGTAGAGCAGTACGCTGCCTGGGGAGCATCGGGGTTCATCGTGACCGATTCGGGCGCGATCGACCTGATCCGGCGCCGCGTCCCCGACACGATCATCCACGTCAGCATAGGGAGCGGTATCACCAACGCCATGGATGCCCGTTTTTATGAAGGTCTCGGCGCGAACGTGATCATCCTGCCATATCGTTGGGGTGAGGCAGAGGTCGAGGCGGTGCAGAAGGTTTCCAAAATCGGTCTCGAGGTATTTCTCTTCGAGACCGTGCAGACCGGCAAGATCTGTCCCGGCAAATGCATCATGTCGAGCTATTTGAAGTACCGCGAGTGGCTCGACATCGAAGGCAAGGACAACTCCTACGGCAGCGCCAACCGCGGGGCCAAAGAATGCTACAGGGTGTGCCAGACCGAGTGGGAGTTCGGCAGGCAAGGTGACACGCCGGACAAAGTCAAACTGCGCCGCGACGCACGGCTGATGCTGGAACAGCTTCCCCGGATGGTTGAGCTCGGAGTCGAATGCTTCAAAATCTCCGGCCGCGAGCGCCCCACCAGCATGATTCGCGACCTTGTGCGTTTCTACCGCAAAGTGCTCGACGGAATCCATACGGGCGCAGCAACCGACATGGATGCCTATTCCGATGAACTGGCGACCCTGCGCTCGCGCTGGGTTCACGAAAAGCGTAAGCGGGTTGGCGACCTCATGGGGCGTGCCGCCATCTACGGGGTCGCCGCGCAATGACAAGCTGCGATGAAGCCGCCTCGTTGGGAACCCTGCGTGGGGCCTTTGAAGCCACGGGTAGTCCCTCCTGGATCATGCGGACGATCCAGCGCCAGGGTCTCGACCGAAGTTACGGCTTCACGCTGGAACTTAAACTCGGCGGCGACACGGTACAGCACTCGCTGCAGGCGACCGAAGCGGTGCTGGCTGAAGGCGCCGCGGATATCGTCGACACGGATTGGTTGTCGATCGCACGCTGGCGGCGCGACGGCTTCCCCGTTAAGGCTGTCTTTCCCTACGGACGCATCATGGGTGGCATGGTGGTCCCGGCGGCTTCCGCCATTCATCAGCTCCCCGACCTCAAGGGCCGTCGGATCGGCGTGGTGCGCACCTTTGACAAGAACTGGTTGGTGACACGGGCCGCGTGCCTGGAACGGCACGGCTTCGACCCCCAGAACGAAGCCCACGTGAGCGAAGCGATGTCCAAGACCGTGCTGCTGGACTGGCTGGAGAACGGCGCCATTGACGTCGCTGTTCTCTACTGGCATCTGATTCCGGGGTTGACCGCCAGTGGCCGATTCCGTGAATTGCACGACGTGCTTGACCTCGTTAGCGGCATCGCCGGAGTGAACCCGCCCACTACGTTCTTCGTCTGCCGCGAAGAGTTCATCTCGTTCAAACCCGACCTGGTCCAGGCCTTCGTCGCTGCCTATTGCGACGCTGTCGCTGTGATGCGCGGAGATCCTCTTGCCTGGGCTGAGGCGGTAGGCGAGGTGGAAAGCTCCGATACGGAGCGAATGCGCGGGCTGCGCGCAAGTTGGGAGCGCCGGGTGTGCACCAGCTGGGGGCCAGACGATCTTCGCGCGCTGACCGTCCTCTTCAACCGACTGAAAGCGATTGGCGGAGAGGGTGCGGTCGGCGGCATCGAGGCCATTCCGCCGGAGATGTTTGCTCCGGCGTTCACGAATTAAGGAGACGTGCCGTGGTTGTTCTGATGGGACCGGGTGGGACTCTGGAGATGACCATTGCAGCTCTGGAGCGAGGCTGCGATTCCGTGTTCGTGGGACCGAAGGGCTGGAGCCGCCGCCCTTCGTCGGACGAACTCACTGACGACGAAATCCGCGAAGCCATCGAGTACGCCAACTCGGTTGGCAAAGACATTCGCGTCGCAATCAACGTGATGCCGTGTCCCGACGAGATTCCATTATTTCTGGCCAAGGTGGAGCGCTTCGCCAGCTGGGGAGCCGGCGGCATGATGATCTGCGATCCAGGTTGCATTCAGTTGGTGCGCCGCAGCTTTCCCGATCTCGACATCCACGTCAGCGTCACTGCGGGTGTGTTCAACCTCGAGGACATTCATTTTTATCGCGATCTGGGCGCCAACGTCGTAGTGATCCCCTATCGCTGGGGCGTAGAGGAGCTGGAAGCCATACGCGACCAGGCCCAGGTTAAACTGGAGGCGTTCCTATTTCAGTCCACCAAGCGCGGGCGCATCTGCCCCGGCCGCTGCTATTCGAGCAGCTACTTCCAGATTACCCACACCTGTGATGACGAGGGTAAGGACCACTTCGTCGGCAGCGCAAGCCGTGGAGGAAGCTGCCATCGGATCTGCCGCGCCCAATGGGATCTTGAGGTTGGCGAGGAGATGCGCCCCGAAACTCCGGAACTGAAGGCGACCCCGGAGCTGCTTTTGTGGGAGATGCCGGAATACGTCGCCCTGGGCGTCAGCCGCTTCAAAATCCCGGGCCGCGAGCGCTCGGTGGCATTGGTTGGGGATATCGTCGCCTTTTACCGGAAGGTGCTCGATCACGTGCAGGGTGGCTCGAATGACGTGTCGGCATTCGAAGAAGAGTGGCTGCACATTCGCGAGCGCTGGGTGCGGGAACGGGGACGGCGTGACACCAGCCGTATCTCGACCGCTGCGCTGGAGGCCAGCCAGTGACTGCGACAACGGCAGAGGGTCGCGGCGTGCCACAGACCTCTGCTGAGGCACCGAACTGCAGGCCAGGCCACCAGGATCTGATCCGTGATCTGGCTGACATCGGAGTGGACGATGCGGCTCTGGCCGGCGGCAAAGCGTATCCGCTGGCGATGCTGATGCGTCAAGGTTTCACCGTACCCAAAGGTTTTTGCATCACCACCGAGGCTTTCCGCCTGGCGGGCGATTGCCATGTTCCGGGTGGTAAGCTACCTGACTTCCTTCTCGACCTTATTGTCGCCACATGGCGGCGAGCTGGCATCGCCGCAGCCGCGGTCCGCAGTTCCGCCACCGAGGAAGATGGCCGTACCGCCAGCTGGGCCGGGATTTTTCCGACCACCCTACCGGTAGGAGACGAGCACGCTCTGATTGCCGCGGTCGAGCGCTGCTTCCGCGCAGTTCATGCTCCAGAAACCAGCATCTACCGGTCGCTGGCGGCCAATGGCTCACGCCCTGCCATGGCGGTGCTGGTACAGGAACTGGTGGACGCCGACGCGGCGGGCATGGTCTTCACTTCAAACCCGGTGAGTGGCGCGCGCGATGAGATTGTCATCAACGCCGTCCTTGGCCTTGGCAAGGCGCTGGCTTCCGGAAGAGTGACGGGCGACACCTTCGTGGCCGGACGGGATGGCACGATCAAGACGCAAAGCGTGTCGGCAAAGCCGTTCCGGATCACACGCCGCGGCGAACTCGCAATTTCGCCCGAACACTGGGAACTCCCGGCCTTGACGACCCAAGCTGTAGCTGCGTTGGCCAAGCTGGCCGTGGACATTGAAGCCACGTTCGGTTGCCCGCAGGACATTGAATTCGCACTCGCCGATGATTGCATCAGCATCCTGCAAGCGCGCCCCATCACCGGCTTGCGTCGTGATAACGATGAGGTCAAGGCATTTGTTGGCCGCGAGCGGCGCCGCCTGAAAAAGCGCGTGGATGCAATGCGCCGCCAAGGAAGGCTCACCGCGACAGACGCCGTCTTCAGCAATGGCAACGTCGGCGAACTGCTGCCTACGCCCACACCCATGAGCTTTGGTCTCTTCCGCGAGATCTTTGCCGGCGATGGCGGCGCCATTGTTACCGGCCGCCGCGCGCTTGGATACAAGCTGGCCGATGATTCCGCTGTCGGGCTCTACGAGCTGATTTGTGGTCAACCTTATTTCAACCTGGAAGTGGACGTCGCCACATTCGATGTTGGCGTTCCGCTGGAAGTGGACAGTATCATCCGGCGCGTCGGCGATGATCCGAACCGGGCGAACTACCCCGAATTCGGCTTGTATCAGCAAACTTTCGAGGCCAACCAAAGTGAGTTGCGCGATGGCAATGTAAAAGAATCGCCATGCGACGAATCATCGCGAAACATTGTGCGACGTTTCCACGAAAGTATGGTGTCCGCCGGGCAGTCCGTACTCGACCGCTTCGCCGGAGAAATCGAGCCTAGGTTGCGCAAGGCCGTGGCAGAGGCCCGCCAGCAGCTCGATGCCGACCTGAGCGTACCGGAGCTGGTTTCCGTTATAGGCCGACGGATAGACAGATTGAAACGCGGCTCCTGTGTTCAATTCGTCATTGCCGCGCGGCTGGCCTTCTTCTTCGCCGAGATGGTCCGTTCGCGCCTCTCGCATCATACTGGCGATCCGGGGCTGACCCCGCGTCTGCTGCAAGGGCTCGAGGGAAGCCGCATCACGGAGCAGGCGCTCGACCTCGAACGCCTCGCCTCCGGACAAATCACTCGCGAAGCGTTTCTGGAAAACCATGGGCACCTGGCGGCGAATGAGCTAGAGATTTCACTTCCCCGCTTAGCGGAGGATACTTCTGTCCTCGACTGCCTGCTGAACGATCTTGCGACGTCGGGCCGCCGCCCTGGCGATGATTTTCAACAGCAGCAACGCCGTCGTCGTGAAGCTGAAATGGAGTTGCAGCAACGCCTTTTGCACGCACAGTTGACGGCGGAAGACGCTGCGCAATTACTCTCGGACCTTCGCCTGGCGCAGGCTTTCCTGCCACTGCGCGAAACCGTGAAGTACTACTACGCTGCGGAATATGCGGTGATCCGGTCGCTGCTGTTGCGATTGAACTGCGCGCTCGATTGGCAGCAGGACGACATTTTCTATTTACAGCCAGACGAGATTCCGCGCTGCACCACTGCCGCAGGCAAGCTGAAACAACGGATCGCCAGGCGCCGTCGTGAACACCGCCTGGCCGGGCGCATGGCGCGTCAGTATCGCCTGCCTGCCGTCGTGTTCAGCTCTCGTCTGCACGAGATCGGCGCGCGTCATGATCTTCCGTCGGCGCAGCAATTGGCCGGAACTCCCGTAGCTCCTGGTTCGGCGATTGGCGTCGTCCGGCTGTATGACTGCGCGAATGGTGCCGCAGCCCTGAAGGACATGCACGGAGACGAGATCATCGTGGCTCGCTCGGCCAACCTCGGACTCGCCCCGTTCCTGCGAATGGCCGCCGGGCTGATCGTCGAGGTCGGTGGGGTTCTCGCTCACGCCGCCTGCCAGGCGCGCGAGAGCGGCATTCCGGCGATCGTCCTGCCCAACGCCACGCTCACGTTGCGCGACGGAATGGCCGTGCGGCTGGATGGCGACATCGGCCTGGTCGAATTGCTGGAGGCCAGCGGCGCGGCATGAGTTTGTTTAGCCTGGAGCAGAAAGTGGCGGTGGTGACCGGCGCCGGAGCCAATGGCGGTATCGGTCATGCGATCGCTCTCGGATACGCCAGGGCTGGCGCCCGCCTGGTAGTCAGCGATATCGATGAAGCCGGCTTGACCCACACAGCGGACGAAATTGCGACCCTTGGCGCGCCGGTGCTGGCACTCCGCTGCGACATCGCCAATTCCGCAGAAGTGGAAAACCTGTTCGCCGCCGTGGATCAGCAAATTGGACGGCTCGATGTGCTGGTCAACGTGCCGTTCTATTTTCCGCGCCGTGTCGCCGCGCACGAGGTTTCCCTTGACGACTGGCAGCGGATGCTCTCGGTGAATCTCACCGGGTATTTTCTATGCATCCGGGCCGCGCTAGTTCGCATGCTTGCTTGCGGCGGCGGCAGCATCGTCAATATAGGTTCGAACGCGGGCGTGAGCGCTCTCGGCCGTGGCGCGTTCCCTTATAGCACCGCCAAGGCTGCGGTCCACCAGATGACGAAGGAACTGGCAGTCGAGTATGCCAGCCGAAACATCCGCGTCAATGCACTGGTCCCCGCTCAAGTATTGACCCCAGGGCTGCAGCACCACCTGAACGATACGCGCTTCCGTGAGTCCGTGCTGCCACGCATCCTTGCCGGATTGCCCATCGGCCGTCTGCTGGAGACGGAGGAGCTGGTCGGCCCGGCAATCTTTCTTGCCTCCGACGCGGCAAAAGCTGTCACTGGCGTGCTCCTCCCCGTTGACGGCGGAAATCTCGCGCTGAACGCGGGGGGAACTCCCAATTGTTTCGCCGACTGAGAGTACTCAAGGTTAGACCAAAACGGTGAACGCATCATGATCGAGGTCCATCCGCGGCTGTTCGTTGGCACCCAAGTCGAGTACGAGTCTCGTGTACGGCAAGAGAGTGGCTGGGCTATCGTTCAAGCCTGCAAAGAGCCGTACCATCGGGACGCGGTTGGCTACACGACACCAATGCCCTTGAAGGGCCATCCGGAGTACTTTATCGCGCGGCGCGATAGCCGGCTCTGTCTCAACCTTCTCGATGCGCCAGATCCGGCGGAGATCCCCGCCGAGGTCATGGACGCCGCTGTTGCGTTCATTCATGAGTGTCTGATGGCAGGCGGCCGCGTGTTCCTCCACTGCCAAATGGGAATGTCCCGCTCGCCTTCGATTGCGATGCTTTACCTGGGAACTCATACGGACCGGTTGCCGGCGGACTCATTCGACGCGGCACTCGCCAAGTTTTCCGATATTTATCCGCCGTTCTCTCCCCGCCTGGGTGTTCTCGGGTTTCTGCGAGATCGTTGGGCATCGCGGGGCGAAGGTCTTGGGTGAAGGACGTGGCGATGGCTGAGGATTTCGCAGTCGTGCGTGGGAGCAGCCTCTTTCCAGGCGTGTCGCATGCGTGGCGAGCTCTGAGGCATCGGAACTTCCGTCTCTTTTTCGCAGGCCAGAGCATTTCACTGATCGGCACGTGGATGACGCGGACCGTGACTGTCTGGCTGGTGTACAGGCTGACCGGCTCCGCGATTCTTCTGGGCACGGTGGGTTTTGTGGGGCAGATTCCCATCTTCCTGCTGGCGCCATTTGCCGGCGTGTGGCTGGACCGGTCGAATCGGCGGCATGTGCTGCTGATGACGCAGGCATTGGCAATGTTGCAGGCGGTAGTGCTGGCCGTCCTGACGCTCACACATCGCGTGACCATCCACGAACTCCTTTGGCTGAGCGCCTTGCAGGGCGTTATCAACGCGTTGGACATACCCGTACACCAAGCTTTCCTGGTGCAGTTGGTCGAGGACAAGAAGGACTTGGGCAATGCCATCGCGATCAATTCCTCCATGGTGACCGTAGCCCGGCTGGTGGGGCCCGCGCTAGCTGGTTTGCTGATCGGCGCCACCAACGAGGGCTGGTGTTTCCTTGTTGACGGGGTTAGCTACCTGGCGGGGCTGGCATCATTACTGATGATGCGGGTGCATGTGGCGCCGCAGAAGCGCGCGGGCACATCCATGCTGGAACAATTAAGGGAAGGCTGGACGTACGTTTCAAGATCGGCGCCGCTGCGGACGATTTTGCTGCTCTTCGCGTTGGTGAATCTGATGGGAATGCCATTTACCGTGCTGATGCCGATCTTCGCGTCGAAGGTGCTGCATGGCGGCCCGAATACGCTGGGCCTTTTGATGGGGGCTGCCGGCGTGGGCTCCCTGGTGGCGGCCTTGTCGCTGGCGGCGCGCAGGAGCGTGCGCGGGTTATTGAAGATGATTCCCATCTCGGCGGCGCTGTTTGGCGGGGGGCTGATCTTCTTTGGACTGTCGCGATCACTATGGATATCCGTGGTCATGATGTTGCTGACCGGATTCGGCACGATGCAGGGCATGGCGGCCAGTAACACCATCATCCAGACGATTGTGAGCGAGGACAAGCGCGGGCGTGTGATGAGCTACTACGCAATTGCATTGGTCGGCACGCTGCCGTTTGGCACTCTGCTGGCCGGAGCGATGGCGCGTGCGATGGGCGCCCCGCTGACGATGATTGTGAACGGCTGCGTGGTGATTGCGAGTGCGGTTTGGTTTACGACTTGTCTGAAGGGCATACGGCGGGAGATCAAGCCGATCTACCAGGAACTGGGGATCATAGCGTCGACTGAAATCGTGGTTACGGGCGCCACCGGCAATTAGTTTTTCTCCCCGGGCGGCAACTGATTCAGAATCAGTTGTGGTGCATCGGAGGGTCTGGACCAACGGGCAATATCACGTTCTGAGGGACACGAGACACGGAGGGACTGTGTTGCGGATGCGCACGAAGCTGCGTGGCAACATGTGAAGCAGGAAGCGCCGCAGGAACACGGACAGCCCGAAAAAGTGTTGCTGGCCATCACGCGCTGTCGCACCGTCGCGCTCGGCGGACATCGCGATCAGTGCTCGGACTGCGGACATACTGCCATCTCGTATAACTCGTGCCGCAACCGGCATTGCCCACGGTGCCAGGGCAACGCCCGCGTGCGCTGGCTTCAAG
>WNGF01010390.1_pt1 | contig 15380 bp, 15 predicted proteins | sample 5400641 | NCBI WGS metagenome assembly WNGF01 (sample SAMN13153371, study PRJNA577476) | soil metagenome | isolation source: 80 cm soil or saprolite under grassland replicate 2 | place: USA:California | collected 2016-06-15
CAAATACCTGCGCCTGACCGGCCGTGACGAGGAGCGGCTCCCGCTCGTCGAGGCGTACTGCAAGGAGAATGCGCTCTGGCACGAGGCGGAGCGCGAGCCCGAGTACTCGCAGGTCGTCGAGCTCGACCTCTCCGAGGTCGAGCCGTCGCTTGCCGGCCCCCGGCGCCCGCAGGACCGTGTGCCCTTGCGAGAGGCGAAGCAGTCGTTCTTCGAGGCGCTGGAAACCTTCGGCGTCGACTACGGCAACGCGCGCGACGAGGCGGTTGCGGAGTCCTTCCCAGCCAGCGATCCGCCCTCGAGCATCCAACTCGGAAACGGCGGGGCGCGCGTCGAGATGGACGGCGGCGGCGTCGCGGTGGCCGTGCATCCGCAGGCGGTCGCCGTCGAGCTGGACGGCAGCGAGTTCGAGCTCGAGCACGGCTCTGTCGTGATCGCCGCGATCACGTCCTGCACGAACACATCCAATCCTCAGGTGATGGTCGGCGCCGGGCTGCTGGCGAAGCGTGCGGTCGAGCGCGGTCTCAAGCGGAAGCCCTGGGTCAAGTCGAGCCTCGCACCGGGTTCGAAGGTCGTGACCGAGTACTACGAGCAGGCGGGCTTGACGCGGTATCTCGACGAGCTCGGCTTCCAAACGGTCGGGTACGGCTGCACGACCTGCATCGGGAACTCGGGCCCGCTGCCGGAGCCGATCTCGGAAGCCATCGCCGAGGGCGAACTCGTCGTCTGCTCGGTGCTCTCCGGAAACCGTAACTTCGAGGCGCGCATCCATCCGGAGGTGAAGGCGAACTACCTCGCCTCGCCGCCGCTCGTCGTCGCGTACGCGCTCGCCGGGCGGATGGACCTCGATCTCGTCGAGGAGCCGCTCGGTCAGGACGAGGACGGGAACGACGTCTTCCTCCGTGACATCTGGCCGAGCTCGGAGGAGATCCAGGAGACGATCTCGCGGGCCGTCCAGGGGGAGATGTTCTCGCGCACGTATGCGGACGTGTTCACCGGGGATCCCGCCTGGCGAGAGCTGCCGGTTCCCGAGGGCGATCTCTTTGCCTGGGATCCCGACTCGACGTACGTGCGGCGGCCGCCGTACTTCGAGGGCATGTCGCGCGAGCGGGGGCACGTCGAGGACATCGCGGGCGCGCGCTGCCTCGTAATCGTCGGGGACTCGGTCACGACCGACCACATCTCACCGGCGGGCGCGATCAAGCCCGATGCCCCAGCGGGCAAGTACCTCGTCGAACACGGGGTCGAGCGGAAGGACTTCAACTCCTACGGCTCCCGGCGCGGAAACCACGAGGTGATGGTGCGCGGAACGTTCGCCAACGTGCGCCTGAAGAACCTGATGGCGCCGGGCTCGGAGGGAACATGGACCGTGCACGTGCCGGGCGGCGAGGAGATGACGATCTTCGAGGCCTCGGAGCGGTATCTGACGGAAGGGACGCCGCTGATCGTGATCGCCGGGCAGGAGTACGGCTCGGGGTCGTCACGTGACTGGGCCGCGAAGGGCCCGCGGCTCCTCGGCGTGCGTGCCGTCATCGCCGAGTCGTATGAGCGGATCCATCGCTCGAACCTGCTGATGATGGGGATCTTGCCGTTGCAGTTCATGGACGGTGAGAGTCGGGAGTCGCTCGGGTTGAGCGGACGCGAGGAGTTCGCGATCGAGGGCGTCGAGAACGGCGAGGCGCACGAGGTGACCGTGCGTGCCGACGACAAGGAGTTCCGCGCCCGCGTCCGGCTCGACACGCCGCAGGAGCGCGAGTACCTGCGGCACGGCGGGATCTTGCCGTTCGTCCTGAGGCGGCTGCTGGGCGAAGACGGTCGAGCGGGCTAAGCCCGCCCGACCTCTTTGGACGGCAGCGCAAGCGCTGCCGTCGGCCACGGCGGGATCTTGCCGTTCGTCCTGAGGCGGCTGCTGGGCGAAGACGGTCGAGCGGGCTAAGAGGTTCGCGCGGCTTCCGCCGTCGCATCGGCCGCCGGCTCGAGCGCCTCGTCTCCCGACGTCTCGCGGAGCTTCGCGATCCATTCGGCGAACAGGGGGTCGATCAAGACGTACTCATCGTCCTGCTGCTCGACGGTTGCATTCGCGACGAGAGTTCTCAACGCCGCACGAGCGGTGCTTTTCCGCAGATCGAGCTGTTCGAGCACACGTCTTTGGAACGGCGAGCCTCTGCCGGCGACCACCGCGCGCAGCGCCTTCTGTGCATTAGTGGAGAGTCGGCGCCAGTTCGCATCGAACTCCGGCTGCAGCTCTGCAAGCGCAGCGGCGTGAGCGCGCTTCCAGTCGCCGAGAGTGGCGGTGCCGCCAGGCTCGACCTCATCCCAGAGCCGGTGCGCGACGAGCATGGCTCGCTGCGGATGACCCTGCGCGGTGCTGAGGAGTGGGTTGACGCCTTCGCCGACGCTCCGTTCCGTCTCGCGAAACCGGCCGATGATGTAGCTCGCGATGTCGGCGTCGGCGAGTCTTCCGAGCCGCACGGGAACAGCCTGGCCGTACAAGGGGCGATCCCTTTCCTCGAACAACTCGCGCATGAGCCCCGGCTCGGACCCGGCGAAGATAAACGAGGCCACCTCGCCCTGGAACTGGATGTGGCTACGGATGACTGCGTCCATCTCCTTGACCTTCGTGATGTCCTGGAACTCGTCGAGGACGATCAGCGCGCGGAACCCGCCGCCTTCCTCGAGACGCAGCGGAAGATCCAGAAGGGCGTGGAGCGCCGGCAGTGGGTCCGTTCGCGGATCAAGTTGCAGCTTCGCGCTGATCCCGAGAGCGCCGAGCGACAGGCCGAGTCCTGTGCTCTGGAGGAACTCTTCAACCCGGGCGCGTAGCTTCCCCTTCAACTGCCGTGCATATGCACGCTCGAACCTGATCGCGACGTCCGTAATCGAGAGAACGCCGTAAAGGTCGACGAGGATCGGAATCATGCCCTCCTGGCGCTCTGCGTCACGAAGGACCCGCCGCAGGAGGCTGGTTTTGCCGTACTTCCGCGGCCCGTACAGCCTGATGTAGTGACCACCCACGGCGGACGTGAGAAGCCGCCGTGTCTCCTCGTCGCGGTCGATGATGTCGTCCGGAGCGACGGGGTGGGAATAGATGAACGGATTGACGTCGGTGATCATCGGTGCCGGATTATTGTACCACCTAGTGCCAATCTTTGGCACCTGCGATTAAGTGGTGGGTGGTACGTCATCTCGGCACTGATTGGTGCCACATTGTGGTCCGGCGGTTCACCGACAAAGGCTGAACGAAGGCGATTAGATTCGCCCTATGCGACTCGGCAAGGACCGCAAGGTCGCGCTCATCAAGAAAACCCCGCTTTTCTCGCGGCTCTCGAAGAAGGCCCTGGAGGACGTCGCGCACATCGCCGACGAGATCGATCTCCCGGCCGGCAAGGTGATGGCGAAGGAAGGCGACCGCGGTCGCGAGTTCTTCGTGCTGATCGAGGGTGAGGCCGACGTGACGAAGGGCGATCGCAGCATCAACACGATGAAGGAGGGTGACTTCTTCGGCGAGATCGCGCTCGTGACGAAGATGCCCCGGACGGCCTCCGTGACGGCGACGACCGACGTGCGCGTGCTCGTGATCACCGAACGAGACTTCGGCGCGCTGCTGAAGCGGTCGCCCGAGGTCGGCCGCGGCGTCGCCGAGGCGCTCGCCGAGCGCATCGCGCCCGAGCTCCCCGTCTAGTCCGCCGGCAGCGCCGGCGCGCCCTGCTCGAGCGCCCTGCGTCGACGCTGGTACGCCTCGCTCACCTGCAGCTCGCGACAGAAGCTCCTCACGAAGAAGAGCACCGCGAGCGGCAGGACGAATGCGGCAAAGCGGAAGAACCAGATCTGCCACAGGCGACCGCGGTGTGCCAGGCGCGATCGCGGAGGCGGTCGAGCAAATGGTGGAAGCCGTAGTCGCCCGTCAAACGCCGCTCGAACGAGGACCAAACAAGGAGAATGAGGAACACGACGAGCGGGAAGAATGCACCACCTCAGAAGGGGTTCGGCACGAGCGTGTAGTCCCCGATCGTCACATCGAAACCGGGCATCAGCTCGGACCGCCCGGCCATCGCCAGGCGTGTCACCCGATTCTTCTTGGGCTAACCGCGCGCGAGCAGGCGCGCTTGCGTCGCCTTGAAGCTTGCCACGATCGTCTCGCCGGGCGACAACTTCAGCCGCTCGGCCGACGTGGTGGTGACCTCCGCGGTCAGGGTCCGGAGCCGCACGCGCGCCCGGTTACCCAGCGGCGTGACCGAGGCGATCTCGTCCCGGATGTGGTTCAGCGCGGAGTCGTCGGGCGCCTCTCGCGCCAGCGACACGTCCCACGGATACACGACGACCTCTGTCCGCCCGCGAGCGGCGTCGGCCGAATAGATCGTCGGCCCGTCGTCGAGCGCAACGGCCGTGAGCCCGCCGCCGGCCGGGGCCGCGACCCCCGAGAGGACGTTCGCGCCGGCCGACCACTCCAACGCGGTCGGCGAGCGCCGCCGCATCCTCGAAGTCGTGCGTGACGAGCAGCGTCGGCAGCGCGAGCTCGCGCAGCAGGTCGTGGAGCTCCGCCCGCACGCTCCCCCGCGTGTGCGGGTCGAGCGCGGCCATCGGCTCGTCGAGCAGCAAGACGCGCGGCTCACGCGCGAGCGCCCGCGCGAGCGCGACACGCTGCCGCTCGCCCCCGGATAGCTCGGTGGGCTTCGCCCTGGCGAGGTGCTCGATCCTGAGCCGCCGCAGGAGCCCCTCCGCGCGGCCGCCTCCGAAGGTGACGTTGTGCTCGACGCTGAGGTGCGGGAACAGCGCGTACTCCTGGAAGACGAAGCCGACCGAGCGCTGCTCCGGACGCCGGTCGATCCGGCGTGCCGAGTCGAACCAGAGATCCTCCCCGCACGCGATCGTCCCCCGAGCCGGGCGCGCTAGGCCGGCAACCGAGCGGAGCACGGACGTCTTGCCCGCACCGGACGGGCCGACGAGGGCGACCGTCTCCGGCCCGACCTCGAGCTCTAGCTCGAGGTCGAAGGCGCGAAGAGGGAGCGAAAGCTGCGTCACCCCCTGCAAGCTTCCCGCGAAGATGATCGTTGCCCCGAACTCGCCGAGACCGCGTGCCAGCGCGAGCGCGGAGGCGGCGCCGAGTCCACCGGCGGCCAGCGGCAGCGCCACGCGTGCAAAGACGCGCGCCGGACTGGCGCCGAGCGTGCGCGCAGCGTCGATGAGCCCGGCGTCGACACTTTCGAACGCCGCAATCGCGCCGCGAAAATAGAACGGGCTCTCCACGAAGGCGACGGCGAGCACGACCGCAGCCTGCGTGAAGGGGATCTGCACGCCGAGGGCGTCGAGCTCGTCTCCGAGCAGTCCGGCACGGCCGAAGGCGGCGAAGAGCGCGATCCCCGCGACGGCGGGCGGGAGCACGAGGGGTAGCTCGATCAGCGTCAGGACGAGTCCGCGCCCGCGAAAACGGCGGCGCGCGAGGAGATATGCCGCCGGGGTGCCGACCAGCAGGACGCTTGCGTGTGCGATCGCGCTCGTCTTCAGGCTGACGACCAGCGCGTCGCGGGCGACGTCGTGGCCGAGGGCGTCGAGGAGATCTCCTGGGGGAACTCGCAGGAAGATCGCGGCGACCGGCAGGAGCAGGAATGCGAGCGCGATCGCAAGGGCAACCGCGAGCACGGCGGCAAACGCCGCTCTCATCGGTTCTTAGGGAGCCCGAAGCCGGCCCGCCCCAGCAGGAGGCGTCCGCGCTTCGACAGCACCTTCTTCACGAACGCCTTCGCGGCAGCCGGATGCGAGCTCGCCTTCACCACGGCGATCTCGTAGCGAATCGGCGGCTGCGCCCATGCGGGAAGCGTCACGGCCCGTGTGCGCGAAGCCACGGGCTTGGCATCGGTCCGGTACACGAATCCCGCATCCGCCTCGCCGAGCGCGACCTTGGCCACGATTCCCTTGACATCCGTCTCCTCGCTGACGACGTTCTTCAGTACGTCGGCGGAGATGCCGAGCGTGTCGAGGATCCGTCGGGTGTACGACCCGATCGGAACCATGCGGTCCCCGATCACGACCTTGAGCCCGCTGCGCCGCAGGTCGTAGACGGAGCCGATGCGAGCCGGGTTCGAGCGCGGCACGAGCACGATCAGCTTGTTCGTCGCGAAGGCCACGGGCTTGAGGACGAGCCCCTCCCGATAGAGCAGCTGGGTCTGCTTCGGGCTCGCCGCCGCGTAGACGTCGACCGGCGCACCCTGCCGAATCTGGAGAGCGAGCTGGTCCGAGCCGGCGAAGCCGTAGCGCGGGGCTTTGTCGATGCGCTGAAACACCTCTGTCAGCGAAGCCGCGGCGAACACGGTGATCGGCGTAGAGGCCGAAACGGACGCCGGCACTGCCAAAGCGACTGCGGCGACCGCAAGAAGCCGTCTCACCATTCGACCATCACGGAGGTCGCCTTGACTACCGCCGTCGCAGGCCGGCCTGGTGCGAGACCCAGCGACTCGGCTGACTCGCGTGTGATCACTGCGACGAGTCGCGCGCCGCGCGTCACATCCAGCTCCACCTCGGCGAGCAGGCCCTCGATCTTCACCTCGCGGACGACACCCTCGAGGCGATTGCGTGCGCTCAGCGTCGGCCGGGCGCCGCCGCGGAGGCGCTCTACCTCCCGCGCCGGAACGACGCGCCGGTTGGCCGCGTCGCGGCGGACGCGGATCCGGCCCTGCCGGTCCCACCGGCGCAGCGTGTCGAGGCTGATCCCGAGCGCGCGGGCAGCCTCGCTTGCCGTGTAGGCCTTGCGGGCCACGAGCCGGACGCTACTGCATAGGCATTACCTAGGCAACCCCTAACACACACACCATGCGGATCATGGCGGTCGGTAGCCTACGTACGCCGGGGTGCGCCGCCGGGCGGCGCTGAGATCAGACCCGTCGAACCTGATCTGGTTAGCACCAGCGAAGGGAGCGAATCTTGAAGGAAGCGCCGAGGTGGGGAATCGAGCCGGTGCCCGACCGCCTGCGCGTCCTCGGCCCGCTCGACACGACACTCCTCTGGACGAACCTCGGCATCTCGCTGCTGGTACTCGTCCTGCCGGCCTACTTCGATCTCTCGTTGCGCGATGCTGTCGCCGCCACCCTCCTCGGCGGTGTGATCGGGAACAGCATGCTCGCGGTCGCCGCGCTGATCGGTGCCGACGCACGAGTCCCGACGATGGTGCTGCAGCGGGCGCCGCTCGGCCGCCGCGGTTCCTACCTCGCGACGGCGCTCAACATCCTCCAGTGCCTGGGCTGGGCGATCTTCGAGCTGATCGTGATCGCGACCGCCGCGGGACTCCTGTGCGACAAGCTCTTCGGCTTCAAGGCGGTTTGGGTCTGGAAGCTCGTCTTCGGCGGCGTGGCGGCAGTGCTGGCGCTGCTCGGTCCGGTCGGGTTCGTGCGGCGCTTCGTGCGCAAGTTCGCCATCTGGGCGGTGGTCGCGTCGGTGATCTATCTCGCCTGGTGGATCGTGGACGGCGCGCACCTGGGGAGCATCTGGTCGGAGAGCGGGCACAAGGGTTCGTTCTGGCTCGCCGTCGACACCGTCGTCGCGGTCACCGTCTCGTGGGCGCCCCTTGTGGCGGATTACACCCGATTCTCACGCGACCGTCGCAGTGCGTTCCTCGGCGCAGGCATCGGCTACCTGCTGCCGACGCTCTTCCAGTTCGGTTTCGGCTCGATCCTCGTCCTCTCGCGCGGGGTGGATCCGAATCATCCCGAACTGATCCTGACGGCGATCGCCGGAGGCGGCGTTGCGGCCGCGCTGGCCCTGCTGGCACTGACGGTGGACGAGACCGACGAGGCGTTCGCGAACGTCTACTCCACCGCAGTGTCGACGCAGAACCTCGTGCCGCGAGTGTCACAGCGGGCGCTGATCGTCGGCGCCTCCATTCTCGCCACCGCGGGTGCGCTCGCGATCGACATGCGCAGCTACCAGCGCTTCCTCCTTCTGCTGGGCGCGGTGTTCGTTCCGCTGCTCGGCGTGCTGGTCGCGGACTGGCTGCTCGCCGGTGCGCACTACACGCGCGCACACGTCTTCGACGGCCCGGCGGTGAGACCCGGATCGATCGCGGCCTGGCTCGCCGGCTTCCTCGTGTACGAGTGGCTCTATCAGCCGACCGACCTTGGCTTCTGGTCGCGCTGGCTTGGCCACCTGCCGACGCCCTCGTACCAGGTTGGGGCGTCGGTCCCGAGCTTCGTCGTCGCCTTCCTCCTGACGGCCGCCGCCGTGAAGCTAGGCTCGGCGCGTGCCGCCGCTCGCGCTCGTCGGGAACCTCTCGCGCGACCGCGTTGACGGCGGCCAGCCCCGGATCGGCGGCGCGCCCTACTACGCGGCTCGAGCGTGGCGCGCGCTCGGGGCTCGCGCCACGATCGTCACCCGTTGCGGACCCGACGAGCGTCTCGCTTACGCGCGGCGGCTGAGCGCGCTCGGGCTGCCGGTCGTCATGCTCCCGGGGACGAAAACGACGTCGTTCTCGTTCTCCTACGACGGCGATACACGCGAGATGACCGTCGAGCAGCTGGGCGACGCGTGGACGCCTGCCGACGCGGCCGTCGTCCCGACCGGCGCCTGGGTGCACGTCGCGCCGTTGCTGCGGTCAGACTTTCCCGCCGAGACGCTCGCTGCGCTTGCACGCGGACGCCGTCTCTCGCTCGACGGGCAGGGACTGGTACGCGTTGCCGAACGGGGCCCGCTCCGGCTCGACTCGGAGTTCGACCCTGCGCTGCTCGAGCACGTGCAGATCCTCAAGCTCGCCGAGGAAGAGGCTGAGGTCGTCGGCGCTGTCGACAAGCTCGGCGTACCCGAGGTCCTCGTGACCTTCGGACCGCGGGGGTCCTGTGTGTACGTCGGCGGCCGCGCGCAAGACGTCGGCGCGTGGCCGGTGGCGGCCGATCCAACCGGCTCCGGCGATGCCTTTTCGGCCGCGTACCTCGTGGGCAGATCGCAGGGTCTGACCCCGACCTCGGCGGCCCGGAAGGCAACTGCGGTCGTAGGCGCGCTGCTGACGGGGAACTCGGCGTGAAGGCCGCCGTCCGGACAGCGTCGGGAACGTACGTCGTCGACCTGGAAACCGAGGAAGTCCTCGGCGAAGGCGATGAATTCGAACCGGCCGCGGTGAGCGTCGAGCTTCCGCGCGTCGTTGCCGCAGCGGCAGCGGGCTCGACCGTCGTCGCCGTCGTGGACCGGCGCCCGCCACTCGCGATCTCCCGCGATGCCGGCAGCACGTGGCGGGAAGCCGGCGGCGGCCTCCCACCCGGCTTCGCCATCGCAATCGACGAGGACAATCCGGATGTGATGCTGTTCGCCGCGCGGAATCGCCTTTACCTGTCCGAGAATGGCGGGATCTTCTGGCGCGCGCTGGTCCCGGAGCTGCCTGAGATCGAAGCGGTCGCATTCGCGGGCTAGCCTGTCAGCATGAGCCAGCAGATCGGGACGCTGCGTGCACCGCCCATGGCGGGCGAGCGGGAGAAGCTCCAGCGGCATGCCCGACTCCTCGCCTGGGGCGGGATCGCGTGGCACTTCGTCGAGTTCGCGATCGCCATCACCGCCGGAATCGCCGCCGGGTCGATCGCGCTGATCGGCTTCGGCGCCGACAGCCTGATCGAGAGTCTCGCCGGTTTCGTCGTCGTCTGGCTCTTCACGGGTGCGCGCCTCGTCTCGTCGACGGCCGAGCGCCGCGCGCAGCAGCTGATCGCGGTCTCCTTCTTCGTTCTCGCCACCTATGTCACGGTCGAGGCGATCCGGACGCTCGTGGCAGCCGACGAACCCGGCACGAGCTGGGTCGGAATCGGCCTCGCAGCATTCACCGCCCCCACGATGCCGCTGCTTGCGCTCGCGAAGCGACGCATAGGTCGGAAGCTCGGATCGTCCGCGACGGTGAAGGAGGGTGCGCAGAACATGGTGTGCGCGTATCTCTCCGTCGCACTCCTCGTCGGCCTGCTGCTGAACGCCCTGGTCGGCTGGTGGTGGGCCGATCCGGCGGCTGCGCTCGTGATCGCCGCTGTTGCCCTGCGCGAAGGTCGCGAGAGCTGGCGCGGCGAAGGTTGCTGCGATGTCTGCTAGAAGCGAAACTCGCCGCGCGCAACGATGACGGCTGAACCGCCGACCTCGACCCGCTCGATCCGATCCGGCGAGCCTTCCGCACGCGCATAGAGCTTCGACGGCCGCCCGATCTCCGCGCCCTGCGAGATCTCGATCTCGTCGCCGAAGGCGATGCGCCCGTGGCGCGCGAGGTGGATCGCGAGGGGTCCGGCTGCGGAACCGGTCGCCGGATCCTCCGGAACGCCGTCGGCCGGCCCGAACATGCGCGTCTTCCACCGCGTCCCCGAGCCGGCGAAGCAGTTCACGCCCACATGCGTAAACCGCGCGAGCGCGCCGAGGTCCGGAGCGAGCGAGGCGACTTCGTCCTCGCTCGAGAGCTCGAGGAAGACGTGCTTCGGCCCGAGGTGGTAGAGCTCGACCGGAAGCCGCGACCACACGCCGAGCAGCTGCTGCAGCGCTTCGGCTTCGGCGAACGGCTCGAACTCCGGAACCGGCTGCCGCATCCACCCGAAGATGATGCGTGCACCTTCCCGCTCGAGCGTGACCGGCACGATCCCCGAGCCGGTCTCGAGCCGGATCTCGCCGAGCTGCAGCGGTCCGCCGAGCACGAAGGCGGAACCAAGCACCGGATGGCCAGCGAACGGCAGCTCGATCGCTGGAGTGAAGATCCGGATTCGCGCGTGCCCTCCCGCCTCCGCCGGTAGGACGAACACCGTCTCCGAAAAGTTCATCTCCCGCGCGAGCCGCTGCATCGTTTCGTCGTCGACGTCGCGTCCGTCCGTGAAAACGGCCAGCTGATTGCCCGTCAACGGCATGTCGGTGAACACGTCGGCGATGGCGTAGCGGAGGGACGCCACGCAGGTAGCCTACGGCGCCGACTCGATGAGACTCGTGCTCGTCCGCCACGCCGAAGCCGCGCCGGGCCGCCCGGACGAGCTCCGCGCGCTCACGCCCGAGGGACACGAACAGGCTCGACAGCTCGGCGAGCGGCTGCGCGCGGACGGGATCGAGCCCGAGGCCGTGCTCTCGAGCCCGCTCCTCCGCGCGCGGGAGACGGCAACCGATCTGGGCTTCGGCCCGCCGGAACCTCGCGACGAACTCGCGCCCGGGGCGACCGAGGAGAGCGTTCGCGCGGTCGTCGCCGGTCGGGGTGAGACCGTCATCGTCGTCGGCCACCAGCCCGACTGTGGACAAATCGCCGCCGCGCTCAGCGGCGGCCCCGAACCGGCCTTCCCTGCGGCCGGTGCGCACGTCCTCGAGCTGTAGTGGCCATCTCCGTCCGCGAGCTGCGGAAGTCCTACGGCACGCACGAGGCGCTGCGTGGGATCAGCTTCGAGATCAGGGAGGGCGAGGTCTTCGGCCTGCTCGGCCCAAACGGCGCCGGCAAGACGACAACCGTCGAGATCCTCGAGGGATACCGAAAACGCGACGGAGGCGAAGTCGAGGTGCTCGGCTACGACCCGGCGACCGCACCCCGCGCTTTCCGGGAGCGGATCGGAGTCGTCCTCCAGCAGTCGCAGCTCTGGCCGAGCCTGACGGTCGCCGAGACGCACGCGATGTTCGCGGGCTACTACGAGCACCCGCGCGACGTGGACGAGGTGATCCGCCTCGTCGGGCTGGAGGCGAAGCGCGATGCGCGTGTGAAGACGCTGTCCGGCGGTCAGAAGCGCCGGCTCGACCTCGGCGTCGCGCTCGTCGGCGATCCGGAGCTGATCTTTCTCGACGAGCCGACGACAGGCTTCGACCCGGCTGCGCGGCGCGCGGCGTGGGACATGATCCGTTCGCTCCGCTCGCTGGGCAAGACGATCTTGCTCACGACTCACTACCTCGACGAGGCGGAGCAGCTCGCAGACCGCGTCGCTGTGCTGCGCGAGGGACGCCTCGTGCGCAAGGGAACGCCGACCGAGCTGACCGGCGGCACGCAGGAGACGGAGATCCGATTCCAGCGCGACGGAGCCGAGGTCGTCCTGCACACGAACGAGCCGACAAAACTCTTGCACCAGCTGACGGAGCAGGCGCTCGCCGAAGGCCGCGAGCTCGAAGGTCTCGTCGTACGTCGCCCGACGCTCGAGGACGTATACCTGCTGCTGACGCAGGAGGAGCTTGAGTGAGGCTCTTCTGGCACCAGCTTCGCAACGAGCAGCTTGTGTTCTGGCGCAGCCGCGAAGCCGCGGTCTTCGTCTTCCTCTTCCCGCTCCTCCTGTTCGCGCTGTTGACCGCCGTCTACAACGGCCACATCTACGGACGGCCCGCCGCGTGGGCGCTGCTCGCCGGAATGCTCGGCTACGGCGCCGCCAACACCGCGTTCGCGGGACTCGCGCTCATCCTCGTCGCTCGACGGGAGATGGGGATCCTGAAGCGGATCCGGTCGACGCCGCTGCCAGCGGCGACGTACCTGTTCGCGGTCCTCGTCTCGATCCTGATCGTGTTCGCGCTGCAGGCTGCGTCGTTGTTCGTGCTCGGGAAGCTGCTGAAGTCGACGCCCTGGCCCGGGCACCTGCTCTCGTTGACGCTTGCGCTCGCGCTCGGCGCCGCCGCCTTCGCCGGCCTCGGCCTTGCGGTCACCGGTGTGATCCGCTCGCTCGAGGGGTCCTCGGCGGTCGTGAACATCCTCGTGCTGCCGATGGCGTTCCTCTCCGGCTCGTTCGGGCCGACGCGCCACTACCCCCGCGCGTTGCGCGCAATCGGCGACGTCCTCCCCCTGAAATACCTGCTCGATGCGGTCAACGCGATCTACCTCCACGGCCGTGAGCTCTGGGACAAACCCACAGCCGTAGCCGTCCTCGCCGGCTGGGGAGCCCTTGGAATGGCGGTTGCACTGCGGAATTTCCGCTGGGAGCCACGGGAGGGTTAGCGCTCGCCCAGGGTCGGTATACGGCTTCACATGCAGGTCGAGAACGCGATCGCCTTCGTCGTGGAGCAAGAGCCGGCTGGACTCGAGATCCGAGTCAACTTCGGCGTGTTCGCAGGACGGGACGCGACAACGGCGGAGCTCGAGGAGCTCGGCAAGCTGCTGGTCCCGGAAACCGGCGAGGTCTCGATCGTCGGCGAGGAGCGGCACGAGGTGGCCGAGGACGCTGAGGTCGTCCTCCACCAGGTGCGTGTGGCGATCCCACCGGAACGCGTGCCGAACGATCGCGTCGAGCGGACAGCGTTCTGCGAGCGGCTCGTAACGCTGGCGGAGATCTGGGCGCGCCAGTGCATCCACGACCGCCACGCGGAGATCACCGACCTCTAGAACATCCGCCAGCGTTTGCGTGACAGGAAAAATCTGTGTCGCGTGCGGTTCGTGCAACGCAAACCTGTGCGCTGTGACATGCATATGAACCCCTCGATCCGCAGCGTCGCCCCGTAGGCGAGAATCGGCCCCCGCGCGAGCGCGGTATCGCCCGCGCAGAACGTCTTCGGCCGAGACACCGGCGTCATCTCCAGCCCGTAGGCCCAATCCAGGTCACAACCTCGTGGCCGCGGGGGCGGCGGTCGCAGTCCCGTTCTGACGTCGCACCTGACCGAGCGCGGTGACTGGCTGAAGATGCAGCCGATGTTGCGCGACGGCATCTGGAGCCCCTCGGCCGGCTCCACACCCTCGCGCAGCAGCGGTCGCGTCTGGACGAGGCGCTTTCCGTTCCAGCGAAAGCGCACGGTGATGACGCGTCCCTTGGGACAGCACTTCGGGTCCTGCGAGCGGTAGAGAGTCAGCGCGAAGACGGCCTCCGTGCGCATACGAAGCCCGAGTTGGCCGAGCTGGCCGACGTTCCCGAAGTCCGAGTCGGTGCCGAGGTACGTGCCGCCCGCAAAGAACGCGACTCGACGCTTCGACCCGCCGAAGCCGACGACCCAGTTGAGGTCGAGCAGCGGCTTCCAGGCGCTCGAGTCCACCTGCGGGACGTGCAAATGCGAGCGCACGTACCGCTCGGCCGCCGCGCGATCTACGCCCACGCGGACCGGCGCGGGCCCCTGCTGTACGCGCACTGCTACCGGCGCCTGGAGGACGGCCGGGAGGGCGATCATCGCGCTCGAGCTGCACGCAGCGCGAGCCCGGCGACCCGCGTCGGACGTCCCGCCTTCGCGACCACGTCGTCGAGCGCCGAGACGAACCCGTCGATGTCCTGCTCCGACAGAACGAGCGGCGGCAGCCCCTTCAGCACGGGCAAGTCGTGACCCGCGACCTGGCTGAGCACGTGATGGCGCGTGAAGAGCGGCACGACGACGAGCTGCGCGAAGAGGCCGGCCTGCATCCGCTCCATCATGCGCCAGGCCAGGCTCCCTGACTCGGGCTCGCCGAACTCCATCGCCCACATCAGGCCGAGACCCCGCACTTCCCGGACGACCTCGTGCTCGTCCACCAACGAGCGCGTCTGCTCGAGCAGCAGCTCCCCGACCCGCGCCGAGTGCTCCACGAGCCCTCCGTCGTCGAGCTCGCGCAGAGTCGCGAGCCCGGCTGCCATCGCCAGGTCGTTCGGCGCGAAGGTCGAGCCATGACTGACCGAGTGCTCGAGCGAGTCGAAGACCCCGTCGTACACACGCTGGGACATCAGCAGCGCGCCGACGGGAACGTAACCGCCGGAGAGCGACTTCGCGAGCGTCACGAGGTCGGGCTCGAGCCCCCAGTGCTCGAAGGCGAAGAGGCGTCCCGTCCGGCCGAGGCCGGTCTGCACCTCGTCGACGGCGAACAACGTCCCGTAGCGGCGGCAGAGCTCCTGCGCTCCCTCGAGGTAGCCGGCGGGTGGAAGGTTGACGCCCTTCCCCTGCACCGGCTCCACCAGGAAGAGGGCCACCGCTTCGCTCCGCAGCTCACGCTCGAGCGCGTCGAGGTCCCCAAAGGGAACCTGCGAGAAGCCGGGCAGCAACGGCCCGAAGCGATCGACGAAGTGGGAATCCCCAGTCGCGGTGAGCGAGCCGAGCGTGAGCCCATGGAAGCCGTGCGCGGCGGAGACGACGCGCGAGCGTCCCGTCGCCGCGCGCCCGAGCTTGAGAGCTGCCTCGTTCGCCTCGGTGCCCGAGCTCGTGAAGAGCACGCGGGCCAGCCGCTCGGGCGTCCGCTTCAAGAGCTCCTCGGCCAATAGCCCGGGCAGCAGGGAGACGCCAAGCTGCACGGAGCCGGGCGTCTCGAGCTCGAGCGCCTCGACGAGCGCCGCGTGCACGCGCGGGTTGTTCCGCCCGACGTTGAACATGCCGAAACCGCCGAGCATGTCGAGATAGCGGTTGCCGTCCCGGTCGTACAGGTACTGCCCCTCGGCGCGCGCCCAGACGCGGTCGAAGCCGATCGTCTTCAGGACGCGCATGAACTGCGGGTTGATCGTGCGGGCGTAGAGCTCGTAGTCCTCCCCCGCGCGGGCCTCGAGGAGCTCGCGGAT
>WNGF01009691.1_pt1 | contig 15377 bp, 11 predicted proteins | sample 5400641 | NCBI WGS metagenome assembly WNGF01 (sample SAMN13153371, study PRJNA577476) | soil metagenome | isolation source: 80 cm soil or saprolite under grassland replicate 2 | place: USA:California | collected 2016-06-15
GTCCGCCGACCCCGCCCGCGAGTGAAGCTCACCCGGCGCGAGGTGTTCGTCCGTGACCGGCACACCTGCCAGTACTGCGGCAACCAGATGAAGGACCTCACGCTGGATCACGTCGTCCCTCGACACCGAGGTGGCGGCCACACGTGGGAGAACCTCGTCACGGCCTGCAAGTCCTGCAATCACCGCAAGGGCGGCAAGACGCTCGACGAGGCCCGCCTCCGACTCCAGCGTCCGCCATACGAGCCTCGCAGCGACGTCTACTCGCTCTTCACCCCGTATCTGGTCGACGAGCGCAACGAGGCCTGGAGGGACTACCTGTTCCTCGGCCGGAACTGAGGCAGTCGGCGAGTGACGCCGGCCGACGTCTCGGCGGCCGTCCGGCCAGCCGTCCTCGAGCTCATGGATCGCCTGCGCGCCGCTGACCACGCGGCATACGTGGTTGGCGGGAGCCTGCGCGACCTCCTGCTCAGGCGCGAGCCTCACGACTGGGACCTGACCACGGATGCGCGACCGGCCAGGCTCCAGGAGCTATTCCCGGATTCGCTCTACGAGAATGCCTTCGGTACGGTCACCGTTCGCGACGCCGACGGGCAGGCGGTGGAGATCACGACCTTTCGCTCGGACCACGACTACGCCGATTACCGGCGACCGCGTCGGATCGAGTTCGGGGACCGCGTGGAAGACGACCTGGCCCGGCGTGACTTCACGGTGAACGCCCTGGCCTGGGGCGGCCCGGCCGGTCAGGAGCCTGCGCTCGTCGACCCCTTCGGCGGCCGCGAGGATGTGACCCGACAAGTCCTGCGTGCCGTCGGCGACCCGGCCGAGCGATTCGGGGAGGATGCCCTCCGGATGCTCCGGGCAGTACGGCTCGCGGCGACGCTCGGCTTCGCCATCGAGCCGGCGACGCTCGAAGCCATCGGCCGCCGCGCGCAGCTGGCCTCGCACCTGTCGGGCGAGCGGATCGCGGCCGAGATCGACAAGCTGCTCGCGGCCAGGCGGCCGTCGGTCGGGCTCCGGCTCATGGCCCAGACCGGCCTTCTGGCGGTCGTCGCGCCGGAGCTTGCCGCCCAGATCGGCGTCCCTCAGAATAAGACGCCGGGCGAGGACCTGTGGGACCACACCCTGCGATCGGTCGATGCGGCGGCCGCGGCCGGGCGGGACGGCGTCGTTCGCCTCGCCGCGCTGCTCCACGACGTGGGCAAGCCGGCCACCGCCGCCGACGGGCACTTCTACGGCCATGAGGCCGTCGGCGCCGAGGTAGCCGCGGCGCTCCTTCGTCGCTGGCACCTGCCGCGCGACACGACCGATCGAGTGGAGCGCCTCGTGCGCCACCATATGTTCTCCTACGATCCGTCCTGGTCCGACGCTGCCGTCCGGCGGTTCATCGCCAAGGTCGGGATGGAGACGCTCGACGATCTGTTCAGCCTCCGCGAGGCGGACAACGTCGGCAGCGGAATGCCCAGGGCCGCCGGCGACCTGGCGGCGCTTCGCGGAAGGATCGCCGCGGAGCTGGCCTCCAACGTCGTCCTGGATCGGGCGGGCCTGGCGATCGACGGTGACGACCTCATCGCGACCCTCGGGCTTGCGCCGGGGCCGGCGATCGGGCGCCTCCTCGATCGACTGGTAGAGCGGGTCGTCGCCGAGCCACGTCTGAACGAGCGGACGACGCTCCTCGCCCTGGCGAGGAGCCTTGCGGAGGACGGATGATCGAGTTGATGCTGCAGGCGGAACATGCTCTCGGGAGGGGCCGGCTGGACGAGGCCGAGAAGCTCTACTGGCAGGTCGTGGAGTCGGATGCGAGGAACGCGATCGCCGTCGTCGGACTGGCCCGCGTCGCGGTCGAACGCGGCGACGAGCAGACCGCCCGCGAATTCACCCGCCGCGCCCTGGCGCTCGACCCGGAGAACGCGGCGGCTCTACGGTTGACGTCGCGCCTCGCAGGCGGCAAGTGACCGGCCCCCGCTGATGCGCGTCCTCGTGACGGGCGGTGCCGGCTACATCGGGTCGGTGAGCGTCGAGGCCCTCCTCGCGGCGGGTCATGAGCCGATCATTCTCGACGACGCCTCCACCGGCCACCCGGGGGCCGTCCCGCCGGGCGTGCCCTATCTCCACCAGGACTACACGGATGAGGCGGCTGCCGCCGACGCCCTGCGGACGTACCGTGTCGAAGCGATCCTCCATTGCGCGGCTCGATCGCTGGTCGGCGAGTCCGTCACGGATCCGTCGCGCTACTTCCGCCAGAACGTGGTCGGCGGGATCGGCCTCCTGGAGGCGGCCCGGGCGGAGGGCGTGAACCGATTCGTCTTCAGCTCCACGGCCGCGGTGTATGGCACGCCCGACGTCACGCCCATCCCCGAGGAGGCGCCGCTTCGCCCGATCAACCCCTACGGGGAGACGAAGCGCATCGTCGAGACGGCCCTCGACTGGTACGGCCGTGCCTACGGCATGCGCAGCGTGAGCCTGCGCTACTTCAACGCAGCCGGCGCGTCGGAGACGAGCGGCGAGGACCACGACCCGGAGACCCACCTCATCCCGAACGTGCTTGCCGCCGCGGAGGGGCGAAGTCCCCTGACGCTCTTCGGCGACGATTACCCGACGCCGGACGGCACCCCGATCCGCGACTTCGTCCACGTGCTCGACATCGCACAGGCGCACGTTCGGGCGCTCGAGGCAACCGAGCAGGACGACGCGGGCGGCCTGCTCATCTGCAACCTCGGCAGCGGCTCGGGCTTCAGCGTGCGCGAGGTCCTGGCGGCGGCCGAGGCCGTCGTGGGCCGGCCCATTCCCGTTCGCGTCGGCCCGCGCAGGCCTGGCGATCCCCCGATCCTGGTCGCCCGGGTGGACCGCTCGCGCGACACCCTGGGCTGGACGGCCCAGCACGGCACGCTCCAGGCGATGATCGAATCCGCCTGGGCCTGGCGCCGCCGCCACCCGCGCGGCTACCAGGACTGAGGCGAGCTCCAGCCCACGAGCGTCGGCATCATCATTATCTCGCCGCAGTGGCAGCGCCGAGACGCCGCGTATGCCCGAAGACGGCCTGCATACCACCTTCGGCATCGACGGCCCCAATGGGACGGTCCGTAGTGGCCCGTAATCCGGCCGCTGCGGCCGGCTCGGGCGCCCGGAGACTGCGTCCCGGTAATGATCAGGCGGCCAGGTGCCACCACGTCCCGGTCACCTGAGTGCCACCACGTCCCGGTCGGTAGTGTGGAAGGAAACGGGCTGGAGGAGGGTTGACGTGGGCGAAAAACGAGCCCTGCTCGGTCGGCGCGCCGGCGTGAGATGGTCGCCGCGGTGCGGGCGGGTCAATCGCAACGGGCCGTTGCCCGGTCGTTCGGCGTCAGCCTCGCGACCGTCCAGCTGTGGCTCCAACGGGCGGCCGACGAGCGGCTGGACCGGGTGGATTGGTCGGACCGGCCGTCGACCCGGCACCGCCTCGCGCGGATCGACCCAGGTCTCGAGGATCTGATCCTCGATCTTCGCCGGGAGCTGCGCGAAACGAGCGTCCTCGGCGAGTACGGAGCGGCCGCGATCCACGGCGCGTTGCTCGAGCGGCCCGACCTGCGGTGGCCGCTCCCGGCGGTTCGCACGATCGGCCGTGTCCTCGACCGCCGCGGCGCCCTCGATGGCGGCCGTCGGGTCCGACGCCCGGCGCCACCACCCGGGTGGTATCTGCCCGACGTGGCCAGTCGTCGCCGTGAGCTCGACAGCTTCGACATCGTCGAGGGTTTGTATCTGCGCGGGCAGCCCGAGCTCGGAATCCTGACCGCGATCAGCCTCCACGGCGGGCTGCCGGGCGCCTGGCCGGGCTTCGGGATGCGAGTGGGCCAGATTGTTCCGGCGCTGCTCGAGCGCTGGCGCGCGTTCGGCCTGCCGGCCTATGCCCAGTTCGACAACGACACGCGGTTCATCGGCGGGCTGGCCAAACCCGACTCGATCGGACCGGTGATCCGGTTGTGTCTGGCACTCGGCATCGTGCCCGTCTTCGCGCCACCCCACGAGACCGGCTTCCAGGCGTCGATCGAGGCGCTCAACGGCCGCTGGCAGGGGAAGGTCTGGGCCCGCTTCTGGGAACCGACGCTCGGAGCCCTGCAGCGGAGATCGGAGCGGTGGATCGAGGCCGCCCAGCGGCGCTCGGCGGTCCGGATCGAGGCCGCCCCGGCCCGCGAGCCGTTCCCGGCCGGACCGATCGAGCCGTGGCACCCGCCAGGTGGCCAGATCGTCTTCCTCCGGCGGACGACCGAGGCGGGTGGCGTCTCCGTCCTCGGCCATCGCATCGACGTCGACCGTCATTGGCCGCACCGGCTGGTCCGGGCCGAGCTCGATCTCGCCGTCGGCCGGATCGACTTCTTCGCCCTGCGTCGGCGGGATCCCTTCGATCAACCGCTCCTGGCTCAAGCCCCGTACGTCATCCCCGGGCGCTGGTTTCGGTGACCGGGACGTGGTGGCACTGTCAGCGTTTCTTCGTTCAGGTGACCGGGACGTACTGACACTTGGCCATTGTAGGTCGCGCCCGGAGCCGCGGCCCCGGAGCCGCGGCCCCTTCGAGCCGCCCCGCCTTACCCGGCCGGGGCGACGCCCGAGCCGACGGGCGGAACGGCTGCGTCGAGGAGATCGTCCGTGGTGGCGCTCCCCCAGCGGTCGCTGACCGGCCAGATGAGCCACAGGCCCACGAGCATCGTCCCGAGCAGGGACAGCACGGCGAGCTGGTAGGCGCCATTGCCGATCCGGTCAACGAGCAGGAACACGATGACCGAGTAGAGGATCTGCCCGATGACCTGGGAGGCCTTGCCGACGAGGCCGTAGAGACCGAAGAACTCGCCGATCTGGCGCCGCGGCGACAGCCGCAGCATGAACACCCGGTCGGCGACCTGGACTCCGCCCAGACCCGAGCCCAGGATCCCGCCGGCGACGAGGAACAGCACGACGCCAGGCAGGGTGCCGGGAAGCGACAGCGCGGCGGCCCCCAGCGCGAGACCGACCGCCCATGACGCGAGCACCCAGACGAGCGTCCGTCGAGGCCCGAACCGGTCGACGAGACCGCCCCACACGAACGACGCTCCGATCGCCACGACGGTCAGCCCGAGCGAGATGAGAAGGAACTCGCCGGTGGTGAAGCCCATCCCGCGAACGGCCACCACGCTCATGACGACGATGATCGTATTCACGGCGTCGCTGTAGAAGAATCGGCCGATGAGGAACCGTCGAAGGCCCGGCACCATGCCGCTGTCGGCCAGCGTCCGGCCCAGCTGGCCTATCACCGCCGGTACGTCCCTCAGCCGGAACTGCTCGCCACCGGTCGGAGTCTCGCGGACCACGAGGAAGATCGGCGTCGCAAAGATTGCGAACAGGACCGCCGATACCAGGAACATTGCCTCGGGCGCCCTGATCCCCGTCGCCAGGAAGAACAGACCCACGAAGATCGTGCCCATGTAGCCGACGGCCACGCCGGTTCCGGAGAGCCTTCCCCGAGCCGCCGGGGTCGAGACCACGGACAGCGTCGCGTCGTAGTAAATGAGGGCCGCCTGGTAACCGAAGTTCGCGATGGCGAAGAGCGCCGCCCCGACGAGCGCCGGGCTGGCCCCGATGAGCGCCGTCGGAAGGATCGTGAGGACCGTGAAGAAGAGGAGGAATGGCAGTCGTCGGCCACCACGATCGCTCATCGCGCCCAGGACCGGCGAGATCAGTCCGTTGAGGCCAACGCTCGCGGCGACCGCCAGGCCCTGGACGAGCTGCCCGGTGGCCTGGCCGAAGCGTGTGTCGTCGGTCAGCCACAGGCCGATCGCGACGGAGACCACCGCATAGCTGAAGATCGTGTTGGCGAAGTCGTACAGCGCCCATGCGGCGGGAACGCGCGCTCGACCGCCCGGTGTCATGGCGGCCAGCACGCGCCCGGGGTTCGGCATCGCCATCGATGATAGCCGGGGCGAAGACGCCCCCGGAGCCCCTGCTACGATGCCGAGATGACCGGCCGTATGATCGCGACCGAGCGCCGGACATGGCGCCCACAGGCCTTCGGGGGCAGGCGCCCCCGAGACGTGCGCGACCCGATCATCGAGCCACTCTGGGCGGGCGAGCGGATCCTGCTCGCGATGGACAGCCCGGACGCCGAGCCCGAATTCCACGACGAGGACGGCGAGGCCCTTGAGGGGCCGGCGCTGGAGGCGATCGCCGTCCAGCTCCGCGACGCCATCCGGACCTGGTCCCTGGTCGTGGACGGCTACCTGACCCGCCAGGCGACCATGCCAGAGCAGGGCATGGACCAGGGTATCGCGACGCCGTCGGCCGGCGAGCTGGTGGGCCAGATGATGTTCGGCAGGCGGATGGCCGAGGCCGTCTCCAGGGGTGCAGGCAGGACGGCGGCGAACGACCCCGGCCGGCCGATCTGTTTCGTGGCGGTCGACCTGCTGGCCATCGACGACGACACCCTGCTGGACGTCCCCCTGCTGGAGCGCAAGCGGATCCTGGACAGCGCGTTCGAGGAGCGGGCGCTCCTTCGCCGCACCCCGTTCGTCCGGCCGCCTGCGGACCGGTGGATGGTCGCCTGGCGCGGGATGGGCTTTCGCGAGGTCGCGTACAAGGCCGCCAACAGCCGGTACAGGCCCGGAGACCCCAATGACGACTGGGCGGCGGTGGCAATTCCCCGCGACTGAGCCGAGTCCAGCGACGGCGTCGACTCGCCGGTGGTAGGGTGAACGCAATGCCCGCGACCGCACTCCCGTCGGCTATCCGCGACGAGATCGCTCGCCTCGGTCGCGCCGACATCATGGTCGGCATTCCGAGCTTCAAGAACGCGGCCACGATCGGATACGTCGTGCGGGCCGCGCAGGCCGGCCTCGTCCAGTACTTCCCCGACCTCAAGCCCGTGCTGGTCAACGCGGACGCCGGCTCGCCCGACGGCACCGGCCGCGTCGTCGTCGAGACCGAGCCGCCCGACTACATCGAGCAGATCCTCCTGGTCCGGCCGACCAACAAGCTCGACCGGGTCAGCCTGACCTACCCCGAGATCGATGGCGTCGGCGGCAAGGGCGCGGCTCTTCGGACCATCTTCGAGATCGCCGCGGCCCTGGAGGTGGAGGCGCTCGTCGTCGTCGACAGCGACCTGCGCTCCATCCTGCCGGAATGGGTTGAGCTTCTGGCCGGCCCGATCCTGAAGGGTGGCTACGACTTCGTGGCGCCCCTCTACGCGCGCTACAAGTACGACGGTACGATCACGAACACCGTGACCTATCCCCTGACGAGGGCGCTCTACGGTCACCGCATCCGGCAGCCGATCGGCGGCGACTTCGGGGTCAGCGGAGACCTGGTCCGCCACTACCTCTCGTTGGACAATTGGACCTCCGATATCAGCCGCTTCGGGATCGACATCTGGATGACGACGAGCGCGCTGACCGGCGGCTTCGCCGTCTGCCAGGCCCGCCTCGGGGCGAAGGTCCACGACCCCAAGGATCCCGGGGCGGACCTGGGGCCGATGTTCCGCCAGGTCGTTGGCACGATCCTCCGCCTGGCCGCCGCGCACGACGATGCCTGGCTCCAGATCCGCAGCTCGCACGACGTGCCCGCCTACGGTTTCGAGCGGATCATGGACCCGCCGCCGCTCGAGGTGAACACGCTCCGGCTGCTCACCGAGTTCCATCACGGCTCGCTGACCATGGCCGACACCTGGGCCCAGATGCTTGCCCCGGCCAGCCTCGACATCGTCCTCACCCTGGCGGCAGAGGCGGGCGAGCTGGCCGCAGCCGCCCAGACCCGCCTCGGCATCGCCGGTGGCGGCGAGGGAACCGGCGGCGGAGCGGCTGGTCATTCCACCCTGGAGATGGCTGAGGCCCTGGCGGCGTTCCATTTCCCGGACGACTGGTGGGCGCGCGTGGTGTACGACCTCGTGGTTGCCGCGCGCGAGGCCGACGCGCCGGTTGAGAAGTACGTCGCGGCGCTCGTGCCGATCTACTTCGGGCGGGTGGGCAGCTTCGTCATCGAGAACCGGCACGTGACGACCGACCAGGCCGAGGACCGGGTGGAGCGCCAGGCCCGCGAGTTCGAGCTGCTGAAGCCCTACCTGGTCGAGCGCTGGAACGACCGGCCCAAACGGCCCACCGGAAAGGCCGCGGCGGCGGGCACCGGCGCCGCCCGGGCCGTGACCAGCAGAGTCGGGGGCAACGGGCGACGCGGCGGCTCCCGAAGCCGGTGAGCATCCGATGAGCAGTCGGCCGCCGCTTCCGGCGCGAATCCTCATCCCGGTCGCAAACCCGATGACGGCCGAGGAGCTCGTCCGCATCGGCGCCGGGCTGATGGAGCGCAAGACCGGCGAGCTGACCGCGCTGGGCATCGTGGAAGTGCCCGAGGGGATGCCCCTCTCTGAGGGAGCGACGCGTGCCCGCCACGCCCGCCGGCTGCTGCAGCGCGTCCTCGACTTCGCCCCAGAGGGAACGACGATCCATCCGATCGTGCGGATTGGCCGCCACGCGGCGGAGGGGATCGTGGAGGCGGCCGCCGAGCAGGAAGCCGACCTCATCATCTTCGGCTGGGGCGGCAAGGCTCCCGCGCAGCGTCCCGACGGCCAGGGATCCGTGGTGGGCCGGAACGGCCAGGCCACGGTCTTCTCGCCCACGATCGACGAGGTCGTTCGCGACTCGCCATGTGACATCGCGGTCGTCAAGCAGCGTGGGGCGACCGAGCTGCGGCGGATTCTCGTCCCGATCCGTGGCGGCCCGCACGCCGAGCTCGCCCTGCGATTCGCCGACGCGCTCGCCCGACGGGACGGCGGACAGGTCATCGCGCTCCACCTGGTTCCGCCGGGCGTCACGCTGGCCGTTCGGGCCCAGGCGGAACGGGCCCTCGTGGCATTCGTCAAGCAGCACATCGGCGGCCGCGCGGAACCGCGGCTGCGCGAGGCGGTCAACGTCCGCAACACGATCCTGCGCGAGGCCGAGCAGGCCGACCTCGTCGTGATGGGCGCGTCGGCCCTGCCTGGCGCCGAGGCGGACGGTGCGGCCCACCTGTTCGGCGCGCTGCCGGAGGCGATCGCCCTGCGGGCGAAGCCGACGGTCATCGTCGTCAAGACCCGCATGCGGATCTCGCATGGCACGTTCGAGCAGCTGGCCTCGCGCGCCGAGTCGCTGGCGGCAGCCGATCGGGCGGCCGAGGAGGCGCGGTCCGTTCCGGCCCGGGTCGAGCGCTGGTTCGGCGAATCCAACTTCCATCACGCGGAGTTCGCCGACCTGCGCCGCCTCGTCCAGCTCAAGGAGAAGCAGGCGCTCACGATCAGCCTCGTCCTGCCCACCCTCGACGAGGAGGAGACGATCGGGCCGATCGTCCGGCGGGCGATCCGGGAGATGATGGGACGGGTGCCGCTGCTCGACGAGATCGTCGTCGTCGACTCCTCGTCATCTGACCGGACCCGTGAGATCGCGGAGGCGGAGGGTGCCCGGGTCGTCCAGCACCCGGACGTGCTCAGCCGGTACGGCAGCTTCAGGGGGAAGGGCGAAGCACTCTGGAAGTCCCTCCACGAGACGAGCGGCGACATCATCGCCTGGGCCGACACGGACGTCCGCCACTGGCACTCGCGGATGGTCTACGGGACGATCGGCCCGCTGCTGCACGAGCCACGGTTGCAATATGTCAAGGGCTACTACCAGCGACCTATCGTGGAAGGCGGCGTGCTCAAGGAGGGCGGCGGCGGCCGGGTGACCGAGCTCGTGGCCCGACCGCTCATCAACCTCTTCTTCCCCGAGCTGTCGGGGCTCATCCAGCCCCTGTCGGGAGAGTACGCCGGCCGGCGGGCCCTGCTGGAGACGATCCCGTTCTTCACCGGCTATGCCGTCGAGATCGGACACCTCATCGACGTCGCCGAGCGAGTCGGGCTCGAAGGGCTGGGCCAGGTGGACCTGGAGCGGCGCGTCCACCGCAACCAGGAGCTCGAGGGGCTGTCGCGGATGAGCTTCGTCATCCTCCAGGCGTGCATGAAGCGGCTCGAGGAACGGCGCAAGGCGCGCCTCTTCGCCGAGCTGGGATCGACCATGAAGCTGCCGCGCTCGGGCCGCGGCCGCCTCAGCCTGGAGGTGATCGAGCTCGCCGACCAGGAACGCCCGCCGATCATCCGCATCCCGGAGTACCTGGAGCGGCGGCGGAAGTCGGGCATCCTGGCATCGCTCGAGTCGACGCTGCGCTAGGCGGCGCCGGGTTGTCGAGCGAGCGGTCCATCGTCGTCGTCTTTGCGCCGGACTCGTTCAAGGGATCGCTGACATCCGTCCAGGTCGCCCGGGCGCTGGCGACCGGCTGGGCCCGGGGCCGTCCCGCCGATCGGCTCTCGCTGGCTCCCCTTGCGGACGGCGGCGAGGGCACACTGGTGGCGATCGAGGCCGCCGGCGGCTGGGACTGGCGCGAGACGGAGGTGGCCGACCCGCTGGGCCGGCCCGTCCGGGCCCGCTGGCTCCGGTCGAGCGACGGCCTGCGCGCGATCGTCGAGATGGCGGAGGCGTCTGGCCTCTCGCGCGTGGCCCCACTCGACCGCGACCCGCTGCGAGCGTCCACCTTCGGGACCGGCCAGCTGATCCTCGACGCGATCGCGTCGGGCGTCAGGCACATCGTCCTGGGGATCGGCGGAAGCGCGAGCTCGGACGGGGGGCTCGGGCTCATCGGCGCGCTCGGCGGCCTGCCGACTCGCGAGCCGCCCGACCCCACGCGGACGCCGGACCGGGTCGATCTGGACGGCCTCGATCCCCTCCTCGCCCAGGTCGAGGTGCGCATCGCCTGCGACGTCACGAACCCCCTGCTCGGCGAGCGCGGCGCCGCCGCAACGTACGGTCCGCAGAAGGGCGCGAGCGCCGGTCAGGTCGAACTGCTCGACCGCCGGCTGGAACGCTGGGCAGACGTCCTTGAGGCGGCCGGCGGCCGGTCCGAGCGAGATACCCCGGGCGCCGGGGCTGCCGGCGGCCTTGGCTTTGGGCTGCTGGCCATCGCCGGCCGCTTCCGATCGCTGGAACTGGTGTCAGGGGTAGAGCTGGTCATGGACGAGACCGACCTCGCGGGCAAGCTGGCCGGCGCCGAACTGGTCGTCACGGGCGAAGGGCGGATCGATGCCCAGACTGCCTTCGGCAAGACCGCGCTTGGTGTCGCCCGCCGCGCTCGAGCGGCAGGCGTGGCCTGTATCGCGGTTGGCGGAAGCGTCGAGCCCGAGGGCGTCGTCGCCCTCGCGGCGGAGGACGTGCTGGTCGTGCCGGTCGTCGAGACGCCCCAGTCCGTGGAGGCTGCGATGGCCGCTGGAACGGCGCCCCTGGAGCGCTGCGCCGAGCGTCTCGCCCGGCTGGTCTCCCTCGGCGGCTCGATCGCCTGACACGGTCCTTTCGCCGAAAGTCACCCGTCAAATCTGGTACTCGGCGGCGGCGATGGGCGCCGGCGCGAGAGTTGCGTGCGCGCACATAGGCCGGTGGCGCCGAACGGGCGATTACGTTCGGCCTACGGACGGTGTCATTCTTTGCCTCGCCGCTGGGTCGCGGCCGACGTCGTGGCCCAGCACCATCGTCACCGCCAATTCATCGGGTCCCCACTCGGGATCGCCCAACGGTAGGGATCGTCGACGAGCGCCAAACCCGGCGCCGCGGCCCATGGTCCGGGCCGCCTCCATCGACGGAGTTCCCCGCCTGACGCGATCGGGCCTGGCCGGCTTTGCTGCCCAACCGGCCAGGCCCCGTCGTTTTGTGGCCCGTCGCTCGACCCGGCTAAAGTGCGGCTGCCCGGTCTGCCGCACAATGCCGCCATGCCGAACCCCGCCGCCGTCCGCGCAGCCTCCTCGAAGGCGGCGAGGCCGGCGCCGTCCCGTCGGAAGGTGCGCCGGCGTCGGGCGCCCGATCCGGCCAAGGCATGGGCCCGGCGGCTCGAGCGGACCAGGCCGGGCCTCGTGGCGTACGTGCTCGAGGGGCTGGCGGCGCTCCACGGCCGGCCCACCTGGGAGCGCCGGCTGGATCCGACGAGCGAGCTCGTCCTCACGATCCTGACCCAGAACACCGCGGACGTGAACGCCGAACACGCTTTCGAGAGCCTGCGCGCCGCGTTCCCATCCACTCGGCCGGTGGAGGTCCACGTGCCCGGCGCCGGTTGGGGCGGCCGCGGCCTGACCCCCGGGGCCCCGCCTGACTGGGCCGCTGTGGAGGCGGCTCCGCTGGTGGACGTCATCGAATCGATCCGGATGGGCGGCCTGGCCCCCCAGAAGGCGCCTCGCATCCAGGCGGCCCTGCGCCGGATCCGGGAGGAACGCGGCGATCACTCGCTCGAGTTCCTGGCCGGCCTGCCGGCGCTGGAGGCCCGGGACTGGCTCACCTCGATCGGTGGCATCGGCAAGAAGACGGCCTCGATCATCCTGCTGTTCTGTTTCGGAATGCCGCTCATGCCCGTCGATCGCCACGTCGAGCGGGTCTCCAAGCGGATCGGCCTGCTCCCGGCCAAGGCCACGGCCGACCAGGCGCACGACTATTATCTGGCCCTCCTTCAGCCGAACCAGGTGCTGGAGGCGCACGTCAACCTCATCCGCCACGGCCGTCTGGTCTGCCACGCCCGCAATCCCGAGCACGACCGCTGCCCGGTCCGCGACCGCTGCCGTTTCGTCGACCCAAAGGCGCCGTAGCCGCGCCGGACCTCGACCGGGAAATGGAACGGCCCCCCATTTGACCGGAGGGCCGTTCGCTACTGGGCCGCTCTGCGAGAGCCGGCCAGTGGTTACTTCAATCCGAAGTGGAAATCGATGGTCGTTCCGTCGTTCAAGGTGATCTGGTAGTAGTACGTCTTGTTCTTGCTCAGGCTCTTCGTGGAGATGTTGAAGATCCACTGTTGATCGCTCGAGCTCCACCGGAAGGCTGAGTCGGGCGTCGTGCTGTCCACGGCCTCATCCACAAAGGTGATGGTCCCGTTGGTGACTTGGACGAGCCTGAAGCTCACGACTAGGCCGGCCGTGCCAATGGAGTTCCCGAGAGCATCGCACACGCGGAACTTGGCCGGCACCGTGCTGCCCTGTCGGAAGACGCTGCTTCCGTCTTCATTGATCGGCTGCAGGATCGTATGCCCCGCCGATCCAAGGCACGCAGCCGTGCTGTAGACGACCTGGAGGTTGCCGTTCGCGTACGTGATGGCGTAGTTGCTGGCTAGGCCGGAGCCGAACACGGCCGCGCTTGGCACGATCGGGTAGCTGCCCACGGCCGCGCCGGCCGCCGCGCCGAGCGAGGTCAGCGTGACGCTGCTGATCGCGTCGGTTCCGACGAGAGTGCCGACGCTAACCGTGAACTCGGTGCCGCTGAAGGTGAACGTGTTGCCCAACGTCTTGGTCTGGTCGTTGGCTTTGATCGTGACCGTCTTGGGGGTGATCGCGAAGGTCACCGGAGTGGCGGCCAGGACGAGGGTGTAGTTGCCGCCCGCGCTGAGCGTGCCGAGGTCGATCGCGTAGGCCCCGACGTTCTCACCGATGGCCCGGCTGAGGGCGCCCGTGAAGACGCTGTCGGTGTCGCTGCCGCCGAGGGCGGAGTGGGTGAAGGTCAGGGTCGGGTCGGCCGCGCCGTAGACCTTCGACTGGCCGCTGTCGGGGGTGATCGTGACCGTCTTGGGGGTGACGGTCAGAGTTGCCGCGCTCGAGGTGGCAGAACCGCAGGAGTTGGTGAAAACTGCGCGGTATGAATTGCCGCTAAGAGACACCGCCGGCTTGATGAGGGTCAGAGTCGCGGTCGTTACACCGGTGCTCGTGAAGCCCGAGCCCGAATCTACCTGCCATAGCACGGAGGGTGCCGGAGATCCTGAAGCGGCAACCGTGAACGTCGCGTCGGCGCCATAGGTGATCGACTGACCGGTCGGCTGGATCGTGATCGACGGGGCCGAGCAGGCATTGACGACGAGGGTTAAGGCGCTGTTGCTGTTGCTTGTACCGGTACTTCCCCCGGTTCCGTTGTAGCAGGCGCGAATGAAGTGGCTTCCTGCTGTGAGAGAAGACGTCGTGAAGGTGACTTGGCCGCTCGCGTTTGGCGTCTGGGCGGACTGATGGAGGATGAAACCACCGCCTCCGCAATTCGCATTGCCGTCCTCACCAAAGACGACAGTTCCTTCTGTAACAGGATCGCCGCTGGTGTGCCCGGCGCCTGACTGAGCGTAGGTGACGGTCGCCGTGAACGTCACGGACTGGCCGACAACAGAAGGACTGACGCTATCGATGAGATAGAGACTTGTCGCAATGGCATCGGTAAAAGTCGCAACAGCCGAACCCGACACGCTGCCCGTGGCGACGACGGAATAGGTCGCCACGAACCAATTGGGCAGGCTGAACTGGTCGGCGATGCCGCCGCCGGCATCCGCAACCACATCGACGTTGCGGCTCCAGGTGCTGCCCACGCTGTCATTGACGTAGATGTGCACCGTCTCGCCGGCGTGCCAATTCGAGCCGGCCAACGTGACCAGCTCGCCGGGGGCGTAGTCCGCCTTGTCGCTCGAGATTGTTGGAGCTGCCGCGGGCGCCACAGTGGGTGCCGTGGTCGGCGCCGAGGTGGCCTCCGGTGCCGGCGTGGGACTCGAGTCCGGCGTCGGCACCGGAGATGGATCGAGCGTCGACTCCGGCGTTGCCGACGGGCTCGCCTCGGCCGACGTCGCCGGGGCGCTCGGGTCCGGCGACGGGTCGGCCGCGGCGATCGGGATCGGCGCGAAGAGCGACGCGAGGAGCAGGAAGACTTGAATCGCGGCGAGCACGCGCAACGCCCGCTTCGCACGAGGAGCAGTGGGACCGGGCACCGGAACCTCCCAGGTGTGCCAGGTCGCTTCCGGCGGCAGGGGACACGAACTTCCCGAGGCCAAAGCGGCGTCGGGACGATCGGCTGGGCTTCGAGTCGAGGAGACGGAAAAAATGAGACTGGGGATGAGTGCTGTGCGGCTCGACCCGGGTGCCCGTGGCCTCCGGAAGAGACCGAGGCTATTCGATCTGGACCCAATCGGGGGATCGGGTACCACAAAGGTACTACGTCATGTCCGCCATGGGTACCCCAACATTTCGTGCCGAACCGCTCCGGACCGCCACCCGCTGCTGTTTCCGTTGCCGTATAGCACCGAGCGAGCGTGGCCAGTCTCTCTGCCGACCGTACTAATGACGGTCGCGCCCAAGGGATCTCGTCAGGTGCCAGGCCTTCGTATGCCCGCCGGGGCATCGATTCGGGATGAGATCGAGGCGTCCTCCCGTTCGGACATGCTCCTTCCGGGAATATGCCCCGACCCCCATCGTCGACGGGACACCTCCGCCATACGGCTTTTTCAACGTCCCAGAGCGGTCGACTGCCAGGCCCGCCTCGGAACACCCCTGGGCCCCTCCTATACTCGGAGCATGCTCAGCCCAGGATCGACCGCGCCGCACGCTCAGG
>WNGF01026512.1_pt1 | contig 15377 bp, 9 predicted proteins | sample 5400641 | NCBI WGS metagenome assembly WNGF01 (sample SAMN13153371, study PRJNA577476) | soil metagenome | isolation source: 80 cm soil or saprolite under grassland replicate 2 | place: USA:California | collected 2016-06-15
ATCGTCACGGCGCGATCGAAAACCGCTCCGGCATCGCTGTGCAAGGTGCGCCACTTCGCGCCATTTGTGGGGCCGCCGCCCTCGGCGGCCGCCGCGGAGGGCCGCGGCGCTACACCGCAGGACGTCACTCTCCTCGATTCCGACAACTTCGCGCGCGGCTCGTGTCCGAGGTAGGTGAAGGTCGTTGCGTCGGGAGCAATCATGCCGGCTCGCGCACCGGCCTCGATGCTCATGTTGCACAGGGTCATGCGCCCTTCCATCGAAAGTGCGCGCACCGCGTCTCCCATATATTCGATGACGTGACCTGTCGCGCCCTGCGTTCCGATCTGCGCGATGATCGCCAGCGCCAGGTCCTTCGCGGTCACGCCCGCTCCGAGGGCGCCCGCGACTTCGATCTTCATCGTCTTTGGTTTTGCGAACGGCAGGCATTGCGTCGCCAGCACGTGCTCGACATCCGATGTCCCGATGCCGAATGCGAGCGCGCCGAAAGCGCCGTGCGTGCTGGTGTGACTATCGCCGCATACGATGGTCATTCCCGGCTGCGTGAGTCCAAGCTCCGGCCCGATGACATGCACGATGCCTTGTTGCTGCGAGTCAATGTCATAGAGCGTGATGCCGAACTCGTTGCAGTTCGCGCGGAGCGTATCGATCTGTTTGGCGGCGACGGGATCGCTGACGAAGCGCCGCGGATTCGTCGTCGGCACGTTGTGGTCGACGGTGGCAAAAGTCCGCTCGGGCCGCCGCACTCTCCGACCCGACTCGCGCAACCCGTCAAATGCCTGCGGAGAGGTCACTTCGTGCACGAGATGCAGATCGATGTAGAGCAGCGGCGGCCCGTCGGAAGGTTCGTGGACGACGTGCGCGTCCCAAAGTTTTTCGAAGAGTGTTCGCGGGGCGAGCGCGTCGAGCACTCGGTCGCCGATCCCGGTCGTCGTCGCCGTGCCGCCGAGGTCCTGCGTGCGGTGACCGGCGATGAGAACGCGGCGGACTGCCTGTTCGATCGCGCGCGCCTCATCTTCGAGGTGCGCCGTGTAGCGCAGCATCATGGCTGCCGAGGCGATGGCGCCGATCGGATTGGCGACGTTGCGTCCGGCGAGATCGGGCGCCGAGCCGTGCACCGGCTCGTAGAGATCGACGTCGCCGCCGATCGCCGCCGATGGCAGCATGCCGAGCGACCCGCTAAGAGCCGCCGCTTCATCGGAGAGAATGTCGCCGAAGAGAACATCCGTGAGGATGATGTCGAAGCGGCGCGGATTGGTGATGAGATGCATCGCGCACGCGTCGACGTAGATATGCTCGAGTTGCACGTCAGGATAGGCGGCGGCGACTTCGGTGACCACATCGCGCCACAGCCGCGACTCGGCGAGAACGTTCGCTTTGTCGACGGACGTCACCTTGTGCCGTCGCGTCCGCGCCAGATCGAACGCCACGCGCGCGACGCGCTCGATCTGTGCGCTCGTGTACTTCTCATCGAAATAAATCCCGCCGAGAAGCTCGCGAACGATGAGGATATCCGCGCCGCGGACGATCTCCGCCCGGAGCGGCGAAATATCGACGAGGGATTCATGACAGACCGCCGGCCGTAGGTTTGCGAATCCGCCAAGCTTGCGCCGCAGACGAAGCAGCGCGGCCTCCGGAAGGTGATCCAGTTCCGGCGATCCAACGGCGCCGAGAAGAACGGCGTCGCCGGCGAGACAGGCATCGAGTGTCTCCTGCGGCAGCGCGTTTCCATGTTTGTGAAAGGCACCAGCGCCGAAATCGCGCTCATCAAAGATGAATTCGTGAGCAAACAATTCAGCGACACGCCGGAGCGCGCGCACTGCCTCGCGCGTGACCTCGGGGCCGATGCCGTCGCCGGGGAGAACCGTGATCGAGAGTTTCATTGGCCTGTCATTCCGAGCGGGACGCGCGCGATATCGAGCAAATCGCCGTCGGAGATCGCCTTCTTGCGATCGGCCAGCGCGACGAAGCGCTCGTACACTTCGTCCAACTCGCTGTCGGAGAGTGACGCTCCGAGCTGCGCAAAGCGCCGCCCGAGCGCGTGACGGCCGGAATGCTTCCCGAGAACGAGTTGGCTCGCCGGAATGCCGACCGACTCCGGCGTCATGATCTCGTATGTGAGCGGATTGCTCATCACGCCGTGCTGATGAATCCCGGCTTCGTGCGCGAACGCGTTCCGGCCGACGATCGCTTTGTTCGGCTGTACGCCGAATCCGAGAATCGATGAAAGCAATTGGCTCGTCGGGTACAACTTCTCCGTGCGAATGCCGGTCACGAACGGGAGGCGGTCGCGACGGACCGCGCACGCCATCACGATCTCTTCGAGGGCGGCGTTACCGGCGCGTTCGCCGATGCCGTTGATCGTGCATTCGACCTGATGCGCTCCGGCATCGAGCGCGGCGAGCGTGTTCGCGACGGCGAGGCCGAGGTCGTTGTGGCAGTGGACGCTGATGGTGACGGGGCCCCGCGCTGTAGGACCGCCGCCCTCGGCGGTCAGCGACGCCGCCGAGGGCGGCGGCGCTACAGTGGCGTGGAGAGTCAGCGACGCCGCCGAGGGCGGCGGCGCTACAGTGGCGGGGAGAGTGCATACTCGGCGGGAGTCGCATATCCGACGGTGTCGGGGATGTTGATCACTGACGCGCCTTCGCTCACCGCGACTTCGACGACTGCGCAGAGGAACTCCACATCGCTTCGCGTCGCATCCTCAGCCGAGAATTCGACCTCGCCGAGGTAGTTCTTCGCCAGCCGAACTGCGCGGCGGGTCATCTCCAGCACTTCCTCGCGCGTCTTGTGAAGCTTGAACTGCAGATGCAGATCTGATGTCGCGAGAAAAATGTGCAGGCGCGGATTCGCGGCCGGCTCGAGCGCGTGCGCAGCACGCGTGATGTCCGCTGCGCTAGCGCGGCAGAGCGCCGCGATTGTGGCTCCGCGGCACGCACGCGAAACGGCTCGGACAGCCTCAAAATCGCCTTGCGACGACATGGGAAAGCCGGCCTCGATGACATCGACGCCGAGCGATTCGAGTTGCAGGGCCATGCGTACTTTCTCATCGCGAGTCATCGAGCAGCCAGGCGCCTGTTCGCCGTCTCGAAGCGTCGTGTCGAAGATCGTGATTCGCTTCATGCGCCCGCTCCATCAGTGACTGCGCCGAGGCTGCTGCTGGAAACGACACGTGCGTACTTCGCCAGCACACCGCTTCGATACCTGGAGGCGGGCGGACGCCACTGCGCACGACGGCGCGTCAATTCCTCCTCGCCAACTTCGAGCTGCAGGCGTCGTGCTGTCGCATCGATGGTGATGACATCGCCGTCTTCGACGAGGGCGATCGTGCCGCCGGCCGCAGCTTCGGGAGCAACGTGTCCGACGACCATTCCATACGTTCCACCGGAGAAGCGGCCATCGGTGATGAGCCCGACGTGATCACCGAGTCCGGCGCCGATCAGCGCAGAGGTCGGAGCGAGCATCTCGCGCATGCCCGGCCCACCCTTCGGCCCTTCGTAGCGAATGACGATCACGTCGCCGCGCTGGACGCGGCCAGCTAGAATCGCAGCGAGACATTCTTCTTCGGAATCGAACACCCGCGCCGGTCCTTTGATGACGCGCACTTTCGCGCCGCTCGTCTTCGCCACTGCGCCTTCCGGCGCGAGATTGCCGCGCAGGATCGAAAGGTGGCCTTTCGCGTAGAGCGGATTTTCGTACGAACGAATGACGTCCTGACCGGCACGCGGCCGCGCGGGAACGTCCCGCAGCGTCTCTTCGACGCTCCGGCCGCTGATTGTGACCGCATCGCCGTGCAGCAGTCCGTGGTCGAGAAGGATTTTCATCACTTGCGGAATGCCGCCGGCGCGATGGAGATCCGTGGCGACATAGCGACCCGAAGGCTTCAGATCGCACAGAACAGGCACGCTCTCGCCGATCGTTTGGAAATCATCCAGCGTGAGTGGAACACCCGCGGCATGGGCGATGGCGAGCAGATGCAGCACTGCGTTCGTCGATCCGCCGATCGCCATGACCACCGCAATGGCGTTCTCGAACGCGTCGCGGGTCAGAATCGTCTGCGGCAAGAGATTTGCCTTGACGGCTCGAGCCAGCGTCTTCGCCGACTCGGCCGCGCTCCAGAGTTTCTCTTCGTCTTCCGCCGCCATCGTCGAAGAGCCGGGCAAGCTGAGTCCCAGAGCCTCGATGGCGGCCGACATCGTATTTGCGGTGAACATTCCGCCGCACGAGCCCGCGCCGGGACACGCGCGGCGCTCGATCTCGAGCAGCTCGTCTTGCGACATCTTTCCAGCGCAGAAACTGCCGACCGCTTCAAACGCATTCACGACCGTGAGATCGCGATCGCCGAAACGTCCCGGCTTGATCGTGCCGCCGTAGACGAAGATCGCGGGGATGTTCAGCCGCGCGATGGCCATCATCGCACCGGGCATGTTCTTGTCGCATCCGCCGACAGCCAGAACGCCGTCCATCTGCTGCGCCTGACAAACGGTCTCGATCGAGTCGGCAATCACCTCGCGCGAGACAAGGCTGTAGCGCATGCCCTCCGTGCCCATGGCGATGCCATCGCTCACAGTGATCGTGCCGAAGACCTGCGGCATCGTCCCGCTCTTGCGCAAGGCATCGATAGCGTCATCGGCGAGCACGCCGACACCGGCGTTGCACGGCGTGACGGTGGAGTAGCCATTCGCCACCCCGATGATCGGTTTGTCGAAATCGGTGTCCGTGAATCCGACTGCGCGCAGCATCGCGCGATTCGGAGTTCGCGCGACCCCGGCAGTGATCGCGTGACTCCTCATGCCCGCACCCGCAAACAGGCAACCGATCTCTTTGCAAGCAACTCTTCCGCTTCCGCTCGAAGAGCGAGCATCCGCTCTGCATACTTGTGAAGCAGCTCACCGGCTCGGGTCAGTTCGAAGCGGCGCTCGCGCGACCTGTGAAAAAGGCACGAGCCGATCTCCTGCTCCAGCTTCGCCAGCGCCATACTGACCGCCGGCTGTGTGCGAAACACTTTCTCCGCCGCTCGGATGACGCTCCGCTCCTTCGCCACCGCCACGAACATCTCGAGTTGTTTGAATTCCATCGGGTTGCCTCTCCTCGATCAGATACAGGGGACAGCGCTGTACGCGCCGGCGAACGTGCATTCGTCGACGAAGTGCAGCCACTTGCGATAGCGCGCCGAACGCGCGGTGGCCGCGCTGAAAAACGCGCGCTGGATTTCGCGCGTCACATCGCCGGGCCGTCCTTTGCCGATCTTCGCTCCGTCGACTTCGGCGATCGGCGTCACCTCCGCTGCCGTGCCGGTGAAGAATGCTTCGTCCGCGACGAGGAGGTCCTCGACCGACAAAGGCCGCGTCTCGACCGAGTATCCGAGGTCGCGAGCGAGATGGATGACCGAGTCGCGGGTGATGCCCATCAGAATCGCGTCGCGGTCGTCGTTCGTCTGCACGACTTCGTCGAGCACGACGAAGAGGTTCTCGCCCGCTCCTTCGGCAACGCCGCCCGCTCCATCGAGCAGGAGGGCCTCGTCATATCCGCGTTCGGTCGCGTCGCGCACGGCAAGGATCGAATTCACATATTGACCGCACGCTTTCGCGGTGGTGGGCATCATCGCCGGGCTGAACTTCCGCCACGGCGACACGGTGATGCGCGCGCCGCGCTCGAACGCCTCTTCACCGAGCATCGCCGGCCAGGGAAAGGCGCCGGGCCACCGTCGGTCTCATAGCAGCGGATCCCTTCGAATACGCCGCTACCGTAGTGCAGCGCGTGGGACGACACATGCACGTTCGCTTTCCACCACGGCAGCAACTCGCCATCCATCCACACGCTCTTCACATCATCGAACGACATGTTCCGCCTCCGCCTCCACTGTGTTGTTGAGCCACGGCATCATGGAGCGCAGTCGCTTCCCCACTTCCTCGATCGGATGTCGCAGCCCTTCGGCTTCCAGTCTGTTGAAGGTTGGCTTGCCCGCCTCGCACTCGGCCATCCACTCATCGGCGAACCGGCCGGACTGAATGTCGGCGAGCAGCCGCTTCATCTCCGCGCGGGTATCGGCGGTGATGATGCGGCGTCCGCGCGTGAGATCGCCGTACTCGGCGGTGTTCGAGATCGAGTGACGCATCGCCGCCATTCCGCCCGCGTAGAGAAGATCGACGATGAGCTTCATCTCGTGCATGCATTCGAAATAGGCCATCTCCGGCGCGTAGCCGGCGTCGACGAGGGTTTCGAAACCCGCCGTGATCAGCGCGGTCAGGCCGCCGCAAAGGACCGCCTGCTCGCCGAAAAGATCCGTCTCCGTCTCTTCTCTGAACGTCGTCTCGAGAATGCCGGCGCGTCCGCCGCCGATCGCCGCCGCATACGCAAGCGCCAATTCGCGCGCGCCGCCGGTCCGATCCTGATGCACGGCGACGAGACACGGCACGCCGCCCCCGCGCTGATATTCGCTGCGCACGAGATGTCCGGGTCCCTTCGGCGCGATCATGAAGACGTTCACGTTTTGCGGCGGAACGACTTTTTTGAAGTGAACGGCGAACCCGTGCGCAAACGCGAGCGACGCGTTCGGCCGCAAGTTCGGTGCGATCTCGTCTCGATACACGGCCGGCGCGAGCTCGTCCGGCACGAGCATCATCACCACGTCGGCGAGACGTGTCGCTTCCGCAGCCGTTCGGACGGGCAGCCCCTGTTCGCGCGCTTTCTCGCGCGACGGGCTGCCTTCACGCAAGCCAACGACGACATGAAACCCCGAGTCGTTCAAGTTGTTGGCGTGGGCGTGACCCTGGCTGCCGTAGCCGATCACCGCAATTGTTTTCCCGGCGAGCGCTCGGCGGTCGATATCCGTGTCGTAAAGCGTTTTCATCGAGTTCTCCTCTACGCGCGCCGCAAGGACGCGCACCTGTTTGTTGACGAGGCGGACGAGCTGCTCGGTGGTGCGGGCGTCAGCGTCGGTGGTGACGGTGATCGTCGAGATGTTCACGTCATTCGCTGCCGCGACATTCAGCGTTTCGATGTTCACGCTGCGCGCAGCGAAGAGATTGACGATGCGCGCCAGCTCGCCCGGACGGTTCTCCACGTCGATGACGATGGTGCGCGTCATCGCAGCACCGTGTGGCCCCTCACCCGCCGCTTCGCGGCACCCTCTCCCCGCTTCGCGGGGCGAGGGGCCTCGCGCGAAATCCTTCTCCCCGCTTGCGGGGAGAAGGTGGCCGGAGGCCGGATGAGGGGCGTCATCGCAGCACCATCTCCTTCAGTCCCGCACCGGGCGGGACCATTGGGAAGACGTTCTCTTCTGCAGTGACTTTGACGTCGATGACCACGACGCCCGGAGAGTTCAGACCATCCTCCAGCACATCGCGCAGCTCCGACGGATCGGTCACTCGGAGTCCACGTGCGCCATACGCTTCGGCGAGCTTCACGAAATCGGGCCCGCCGGTGAGATCGACCTCGGAGTAACGGCTGGAATAGAACTTTTCCTGCCACTGCCGCACCATGCCGAGGTAGTTGTTGTTCATCACGACGACTTTGGTGTTGGTGCCGTACTGCACGGCTGTCGCGAGCTCCTGCGCGGTCATCTGGAATCCGCCGTCGCCGACGAAGGCGATGACTTGACGATCGGGAAAGGCGATCTGCGCGCCGATCGCTGCAGGCAGGCCGAAGCCCATCGTCCCCAGTCCGCCGGAGGTGATCGACTGGCGCGGCTCGCGGAACGGGTAGTACTGCGCGAGCCACATCTGATGCTGTCCGACATCGGTGGTCACGATCGCCCGGCCGTGTGTCGCCTGCGCGAGCTCTTCGCACAGCATCTGTGGCTTGATCGAATCGGAACTGCGGTCGTATCGCAGCGGTTCGTGTCGCTGCCATGCCGCAATCTGTTCCCACCAGAGCGCCAGCCGCCGCTCATCCATATCCGCGGGCAACGCCTCGAGCATCTGCCGGATGACGCTGCGCGCGTCGCCTGCGATCGCAACATGCGCGCGCACGTTCTTCGACAGTGACGAGCGATCGATGTCGACATGAACGATCTGCGCGTGCGGCGCGAATTTGTCGAGCGCGCCGGTGACGCGATCGTCGAAGCGGACGCCGATTGCAACGATCATGTCGGCCTCGGACATGGCCATGTTGGCGGCGTAAGTGCCGTGCATGCCGAGCATGCCGAGACAGAGAGGGTCGCGGGCTGGAAACGCGCCGAGACCCATGAGCGTTGGCGTCACCGGAAATCCGAGCCGCTCGGCGAGCGTCATCAGCTCGCGCGAGGCGTTCGCATGGACGATGCCGCCGCCGACGTAGAGCACGGGACGCCGCGCGCGCAGCATCATCTCGATCGCGCGGCGCACGTCTTCCGGATCGCCTTCTTCGTCAGGTTCGTAACCGGGAAGATGCAGCGGCGCTGGCTCGATGTCGCTCGTCGACTCTGCAGTCACGTCTTTCGGGATGTCCACGACGACGGGACCTGGGCGGCCGGTACTGGCGATGTGGAACGCCTCGCGAATGGTCGTCGCCAGCTCGCTGGCGTGGCGAACCAGGTAATTCATCTTCGTGCACGGCCGCGTGATTCCGACCGTGTCGACTTCCTGGAACGCGTCGCTGCCAATCATCTTGCGAGGCACCTGACCGGTGATCACCACGAGCGGGGTCGAATCCATGAAGGCGTTGGCAATGCCCGTGACAGCGTTCGTTGCGCCGGGACCGGACGTCACGAGCACGACGCCCGTGCGGCCCGTCGCTTTCGCATAGCCTTCAGCCATGTGCACCGCGCCCTGCTCGTGACGGACGAGAATGTGGCGGAGGCGCCCGCGCACGCGCGTGAGCTGATCGTAGAGATGAAGTACGGAGCCGCCCGGATATCCGAAGATCGTGTCCACACCTTCGCGCAGGAGCGCGTCGCAAACGATCTCCGCCCCCGTCCTCGGCGCCGGTAATTCTTCGGCTCTTCCGTACTCTGCGACTACCGTCATGAGAGTCTCCGCAAACGAAAAAAGGCCGTCATCGTTGTTGCGATGACGGCCTCGAGTATCAATGTCGATTGAACTTAAGCCGTCATCCGTCCTCGCTAAGCAGGAGGAGGCCAATAATCGACAGCGTGACGACGGACGAAACCCGCAGCGCGCGAGGCGCAAAATTCACAGCGGGCGATGCAGCCGGTTTCGTCATGTGGTTGCAACTGTATAGCAGTTGCTTGCGGAAGACGTCAAATCAAATTTGTTGATTGACGCTTCGTAAGGCGCCGCAATTTCGGGAAGTCGCTCGATTGATGTCCGCTCGATTGGCGAAACGCGGCGGAACTTGGCGCGCATCGTTCTCCACTTCCGCAGCAGCGACGCCGCCTGCGCGCTGCCGGTCGCGTCGACGTGCAGTGCGATCGCGTCGTAGAGCCATGCCTCGTCGGCGAGATCATTCTCGATGCGCACCGATTCGGCGTTGATGCGTCGCGCGAGGTCGCCCCGCTCATCGAAGACGAAGAGCGCGCCGCCGGACATGCCTGCCCCGACATTCCGTCCGGTGGGTCCGAGGATGATCACCGCGCCCGCGGTCATGTACTCGCAGGCGTGATCGCCGGTCCCTTCGACGACTGCAAACGCGCCGCTGTTGCGCACCGCGAACCGCTCACCGACGCGCCCAGAGATGAACGCGCGGCCGCCCGTGGCGCCGTAGAGAATGGTGTTGCCGGCGATGACGTGATGCGTGTTGCGGTTGCGCACGATGATCTCGCCGCCGGACATGCCTTTGCCGACGTAGTCGTTCGCTTCGCCGTCGAGAACGAGACGCATGCCGTCGACACAGAAGGCGCCGAAGCTCTGTCCGGCTGATCCGCGAAACGCGAGGTCCACGGGCTTCCCGACACCGGCGATCCGCGCACCGACGCTTCGATCGGCATTCGTGATCGGAATATTCCGCGGCTGCGAGCAGCGACCGGCCATCGGCACGCTCAGCACGCGATGGAGATTGATCGTCGACGCCTTCCCGCTTTTCGGGATCCGCGCTTGGAGAAGATCGCTGTGCCCGATGATCTCTTCGAGCGTGCGCGCTCCGACCAGCGCCAGGATCTCGCGGACTTCCTCCGCCACCGACATGAAGAAGCGCACCACGTCGTCGGGTTGTCCTTTGAATTTCGCCCGCAAGTCTTCGCGCTGCGTCGCGATCCCGACCGGGCACGTGTTCAGATGACATTGCCGCGCCATCACACATCCGACGGCCACCAGCGCCGCGGTGCCGAATCCGAATTCTTCTGCGCCGAGGAGTGCGGCGATGACGACGTCGCGCCCGGTCTTGAGGCCGCCGTTGACCTGAAGCCGCACGCGGCCGCGAAGCCCCGCCTGAACGAGCGATTGTTGCGCTTCGGAGAGTCCGAGCTCCCATGGCGTGCCGGCATTCTTGATCGACCCGAGCGGTGACGCGCCGGTGCCGCCGTCGTGGCCGCTGATCTCGATCGCATCGGCATACGCTTTCGCCACTCCGATTGCGATCGCCCCGATGCCCGCGGATGAAACGAGCTTCACGCTCACCGTCGCGGCCGGATTGACGCGCTTCAGGTCGTAAATCAATTGCGCGAGATCTTCGATGCTGTAGATGTCATGGTGTGGCGGCGGCGAAATCAGCGTCGTCCCCGGTGAGGCGTGTCGCACGCGCGCGATGAACGGCGTGACTTTGTGTCCGGGAAGCTGACCTCCTTCGCCAGGCTTCGATCCCTGCGCGATCTTGATCTGAATTTCGTCGGCGGCGATAAGGTAATCGGCGGTGACGCCGAACCGTCCGGAAGCGACCTGCTTGATCCGATTGCTGGCGGCGGTGCCAAACGTTTCCGGCGGTTCGCCCCCTTCGCCGCTGTTGCTGCGAGCGCCCATCCGGTTCATGCCCGCGGCCAGCACTTGCTGCGCCTCGGAGGAGAGGGCGCCAAGCGACATGGCCGCGGTCATGAATCGACGGACGATCTCCGTTGCGGGCTCGACTTCCTCTATGGAAATCGGAGCGCGTTCGCGCAGCTCCATGAGATCGCGGAGCGCGAGCGGCTCGCGAGAGTGCACCAGGTCCGCGTAGGTGCGGTAGTCGATCGGCGTGCCGCTGGCGATCGCTTTGTGAAGCGCCTTCACGACGCGCGGCTCGTTCGCGTGCGCTTCACCTCCGCGGCGGTAGCGGAACTTCCCGGAATCCTCGAGCGATGTCGTATCGGAGGCGAATGCACTGGCATGGCGTGCGCGCGCCTCCTTTTCCATCTCGTCGATATCGATGCCACCGATGATCGAAGGCGTGCCGGTGAAGTGACGCGCGATCACGTCATCGGCGACGCCGATCGCTTCGAAAAGTTGAGCGCCACGATAGGAGCGCATTGAGGAGACGCCCATCTTCGAGAGGATTTTCAGAAGTCCTTTCCGGATGGCGTAGAGATAGCGATCGCGCCCATCGCCGGCCAGAGCCAACGCCAGCCACGGACAGACGGCGTCCGCGCCGAAGGCGAGAAGTGCGGCGATGTGGTGTTCGTCGCGAGCCTCTCCCGTGTCGACGACCAGCCGCGCGTTCATTCGCACGCCCTTCCGGATCAGATGCTGATGAATCGCCGACGTTGCCAGGAGCGACGGAATCGCGGCATGAGAGGCATCGATGCCACGGTCGGTGAGCACGATCGTCGTCGGTTCGCTGCGCACCGATCGCGCAGCCTCGACGAGCAGTTGCTCCAGCGCTTGTTGCAACGAGTCCGTGAAGAGCAAACGGAGTGTGATTCCTCCGTGCACCTCGTCGAGCAGCGGATCGGGCTCCAGTGACATCACCAGCGACTCGCGCAGCGGATCGATCGGTGGATTCGTCACCTGCGCAAATCGTTGTTTGAAATACGAAAACAGCAGGTGCGGCCGCGTGGAGAGAACCGCCAGCGGCGTGTCGTCGCCCATCGAGCCGAGCGGCTCCGCGGCTTTGTCGATCATCGGCCCGAGGATCAGTTGCAGCTCGTCGTGCGTGTAACCGAACGCGCGGAGGAGCTGAGGCGACGGCTGCGGCTCTCGCCGTCCCTCTCCCCGCGGGAGAGGGTGGCGCGAAGCGACGGGTGAGGGGCCGTGTTCCTCGCGAAACGTCCCGCTCTCCAGATCCACCTCCACCATCCCGCCCGGCCCGATCCGGCCGCGATTCACAATCTCCGATTCGTCGGCGTCGAGCACGCCCGCTTCCGACGCGACGAGCACGAGGCCATCAGTGGTGACGACATACCGCGCCGGACGCAATCCGTTTCGATCGAGAGCGGCGCCAACCGTGCGTCCGTTGCTGAACGCGACGAACGCGGGACCCTCCCACGTTTGCAGGAGATCGCGGCAGGCCGACGCGCTCCACGGCTCGTGTGCCAGCGCCTCGTCGAGACTTGCGGAATCGCTCGTCCCTTCCAGCAGCGGCGTTCCGCGCGCGCGCATCCAACTGCGATTGCCGCTCACGGTATTGATCTCGCCGTTGTGCGCGAGCAGTCGGAATGGCTGGGTCATCGCCCACGAGGGGAGCGTATTCGTGCTGAAGCGCTGATGAAACAGTACGAACGACGTCTCGAACTGCGGATCGCGCAGGTCGGGATAGAACGCCGCCAGATCGACTGCGCGCACCAGCGCCTTGTAAACGATCGTTCGAGAGCTGAGCGAAGCGATGTAGAAATCATCGAGTCGATACGATGCAGCACGTTGTTCAGCCTCCCTTCGCGCCAACGTGAGGCGCTCCTCGAAATCATCGGCAGCGACGTGAAAACGACGCTTCACGATCACCTGAGCCAGATCGGGGCGGCAGCTCCTGGCTTTCTCGCCGAGCGCGTTCTCATCGATCGGAACTTCGCGCCAGTTCTCCAGCGTCAGACCATACGCTGCGAGTGATGTGGCGAGCAGGCGCCGGGCGCACGTGGCTTTCTCGCTTTCGCGGGGGAGAAAAACGAGTCCGACCGCCACGCCCGGGTTGAGTCCCAGGAGCTTCCAGGGAATCTCGGTCATGACTCCTGCGCCGTCGCCGGTGCGCCCGTCCGCGTCCACAGCGCCGCGATGCGCGAGGCGCACCAGCGCACGAAGCCCCAGCGACAGCATCAGGCGGCGCGATTCGCCGCGAAGGTCTGCGATGAATCCGACGCCGCACATTGATTGGCAGTATCGGCGCCGAAGTCGTTATGCGTCCAGATCAATTTTATGATGTGAACTATCGAATTTCGAGATAGGATGTCGCTGTGTCATCCTGAGCCGCGCAGACGGCGAAGGATCTCAAGATCCGAGAGGTCGCTGTTGAGATCCTTCGCTCCGCTCAGGATGACACGGCGCACAGGAGGACAGCATGGATGTTCGTCAACTGGAGATGTTCCGCGCGGTGGCCGAAGAAGGGACGTACACGCGGGCGGCAGAGCGGCTCCACGTCTCCCAATCGGCAATCTCCCGGCAGCTTCAACTTCTCGAGCAAGAGCTCGGAACGATTCTTCTCTATCGCGGCGGCAGAGGCGTGACGCTGACCGCGCATGGCGAGACGATGTTGACCACTGCGAATCGCATCAACAGCGAAATTCAGGACGCGGTCTCCCAAATCGCCGATGCCCGCGAGCTCCGGCGCGGTCTCCTCTCCCTCGGCGGGGGCATGACCGTGGCGCTCTACATCCTTCCGAAGCTGCTGAAAAAGTTTCGCTCCCGCTACCGCAACATCGATCTGCGCATCACCACCGGCGAGGCCGATCTGTTGCTGCACCTTCTGCGCACGCGTCAAGTCGATCTCGCGCTGCTCACGCTCCCGATCGTCGGCGCCGATCTCGAGGTGCATCCCGTCCTGAAGGACGAGATGGTCGTGGTCACCTCAGGCACTCACGTCCTCACGCGCGAGCGCACCGTCGATCCGAAAAAGCTGGGCCGTTATCCCCTGGTTCTATTCGAGTCCGGCTCCAACACGCGCAAAGTCCTCGACGATTTTTTTCTGGAGGAACAGATTCCCGCGAACGTGGTCATGGAAACGGAGAACGTCGAGATCATCAAAGCGATGGTGGCGAGCGGATTGGGAATCACGCTTCTGCCCTACTCCGCGATCGCCGGCGAGCTGCGCACCGGCCACTTCGCATGGGCACGCGTCCGCGCCCGGCGGCTATATCGCGAGACCGGTTGGGTCTATCTAAGATCCGAGTACCTTCCGCGAGCGGTCACCGAGGTGCTGCGGCTGTTCGATGAGATGAAGCATCAGTTCGGTGGCAAACGGCCCGGGCGTCGCTCTTGATTCACCACAGAGACACAGATTGAGTGACGAGGACTGAGGACTGAGTGGGCGGGTTCTCAGTCCTCAGTCCTCAGTCCTCAGTCCTCAGTCCTTTTCTACCCATACTCTCTCCACAATCACGGCGCATCTTCATTGTTGTAGGACCGCCGCCCTCGGCGGTCAAAACGGCCGCCCTCGGCGGTCAAAACGGCCGCCGAGGGCGGCGGCCCTACATAAGGAGGAAGTCATGAACCAACATCGTTGGGCAGTGATCGCCGCCGTGCTCGTGCTTGCGGCGATCGTGGGCGGGATCGCATACAACATCGGAGTGAGTCAGGGAATCGCGCAGAGCGGCAAGATCGTCGCTGCGCCTGGCGGGCCATTTCCGTATCCATACTATGGGTGGCACCCGTGGGGATTCGGGTTCTTTCTGTTCCCGCTGTTTTTCTTCGCGTTCTCGATTCACGCCGAAGCGCGAGCGAAGCGGCTGATCATCCGAGTCATCGACACCGGCAACGGGAGGCCGCGACTCTCACGGCTCCGGCCTCGGCCTGGCCATCGCGCGCACGCTCGTCCTCGCGCATGGTGGAGACATTCACGTCGACAGCGTTGTCGGGAAGGGAACGACGGTCACGGTTTCGCTGCCGGCGTGAGTACGGCAATTACTGGAGCAGCCTGAGAACGATCAGAATCACGATAATCACGAGGAGAATGTGAATCAGATTTCCCGTCTGAGGAATCCGCGGGATGCGGCGAGCACCGAAATACCCCAGAAACCAGAGGACCAGCAAAATGACGATCAGAACTTCCAGCATGTGGTCTCCTCCTGACGGCGTCATCTGTTCTTGCAACGTCGGCGCCCGGTTGTTACTGGTCACACTCCTTCTGATCGCCGGCTGCGCCAGCGCCACGAACGTCGACGCCGTCCTTCAGAAACACCGAGACAAAGCGATCGCCGTGGCGTTCTACGATTTGCGCGACGGCCGGACGTTCTATCGAAACGAGCGCGAGGTGTTTCACGCGGCGAGCACGATGAAGGTTCCGGTCATGCTGGGAATCTTCGAGGCCGTGTCGCGTGGTGCGCTGCGCCTCGATCAGCAGGTCCGGGTTCGCAACGAGTTCACCAGCATCTTCGACGGTTCTCCATACGTGCTCGTCGTGCTCACGCGGGGATTCGCCAAGCTTGCAGACGCCAATCACGTCAT